>Ga0209724_1002043_pt1 | contig 17654 bp, 17 predicted proteins | sample grotaG_FD_184143 | JGI IMG/M metagenome (GOLD analysis project Ga0209724, IMG submission 184143) | Glacier valley bacterial and archeal communities from Borup Fiord, Nunavut, Canada, to study Microbial Dark Matter (Phase II) -... | ecosystem: Environmental > Aquatic > Freshwater > Ice > Glacier ...
GCCGAACCGCGCATCGGCCGTTATGTGGTCGACGTCGAGAACTTCGAGTCGATCCACGCGCACAGCGCGGTGGCGCGCATCGAGCGTTAGCGGTTCGGCGACTTCTTCGTCGCTGGCACCGTCGCGCGACCTTTTCGCGACCTCATCGCATCGCGCAGCAGGTACTCGACCTGCGCATTGACGCTGCGCAACTCGCCCGCCGCCAGCCGCTCGATCTCGGCCCAGACGGCCGGATCGATGCGCAGGAGGAAGGCCTTCTTCTCAGGGCTCGCCATCGACCCGCCCTCGTCGGCGTTGTCTGGCGCGCGCATCATCTTCTGCGATGTCTTCTTCGCTGAGCGGCACGAACGGGCCTTGCATCCGGGTGCGCAGGCGCCGCTCCCCATCGGTCGAGTTCGCGGCACGGGTCGCGATCACGGCGACGACGACAGCCATCGCGACCATCAGCACGAAGCCACCGAGCAACAGATACACGTCGAGCACAGCAGACCGTCGCTCAGTTGTAAAGCGTGCCCGCATTCACCACCGGCGTGGCGTCGTGGTCGGAGCAAAGCACGACGAGCAGGTTGCTCACCATCGCTGCCTTGCGCTCGTCGTCGAGCTGGAGCAGGCCGCGCTCGGCAAGGCCGTTGAGCGCGAGCTCGACCATACCCACGGCGCCTTGCACGATCTTGGTACGGGCGGCGACCACGGCTTCCGCTTGTTGGCGGCGCAGCATCGTGCCGGCGATCTCGGGCGCGTAGGCCAGGTGGGTGAGCTTGGCATCGACGACCACGATTCCGGCTTGGGCGAAGCGCTGCTGCAGCTCCTCGCGCAGCGCGGCGGAAACCTCTTCGGTGCCGGAGCGCAGCGTGACCTCGGCCTTGACCGTCGGGTGCGGCTCGTCGAAGTTGTCGTAGGCATAGCTCAATGCGAGATGGCGCAGCGCCGACTCGGCTTGGGTGAGTACGTAGGCCTCGTAGTTCTCGACGTCGAAGCTGGCGCGCGCCGTGTCGTCGACGCGCCAGACCACGGTGGCCGCGATCTCGATCGGGTTGCCGCGAGCGTCGTTGACCTTCAGCTTTTCGCTGTTGAAGTTGTGCGCCCGCACCGAGATCTTGGTCTTCGAATAGAACGGGTTGGCCCAGCGCAGGCCGCGCTCGCGGTCGGTGCCGCGGTAGCTGCCGAAGAGCAGCAGCAGCGCAGCCTGGTTCGGCTGCAGCATGTAGAGACCACCGAGGCACCAGAAGGCGAGCAGCACCGCAGCGACGAGGAAGGCGATCGTCGGCCCCATCGGCCGCATCGCCATGAGACCGATGGCGATCAGCAACACGACGAGACCTATGCTGATGTAGACGAAGCCGCTGCTGGTGGCGGCGGACCGTTCTTCGGCCGACGAGATGGACATGACACGCTCCCGAGTGATGGACTCTCCAGTCTCCGGCCCCGAAGGCCGCGATTCCAAAGTGATATCACTTTAGTAGCGAGTCACGGCGCCGTCAAGCGCCTTCGGTCTCGGCGGTCAGGCCGAGCAGGCTCGGGTCGCCCCGGCCGCTGCGCAGTACCGCCGGCGGCTCGCTGGTGAGGTCGATCACCGTGGTGGGCTGCATCGGGCAGGCACCCGCATCCACGATCGCCTGAACCTGCTTCTCGTAGCGCTCGCGGATGAGTGCCGGGTCGTTCAGCGGCTCGGTCTCGCCGGGCGGAATCAGCGTGGTGGCGAGCAGCGGCTGGCCGAGCATCTCGAGCAGCGCACCGGTGACGGCATGGGCCGGCACGCGCAAGCCGATGGTGCGCCGCGAAGGGTGCGAGACGCGCCGCGGAACTTCCTTCGTCGCCTCGAGGATGAAGGTGAACGGACCCGGCGTGCCGAGCTTGAGCAGGCGGTACTGCTTGTTGTCGACGCGCGCATAGCTCGCGAGCTGCGAGAGATCGCAGCAGAGCAGCGTGAGGTGATGCCGGTCGTCGACACCACGGATTCGACGCAGCTGTTCGGCCGCGGCCTTGTCGTCGAGATGGCACACGAGCGCGTAGCTCGAGTCCGTGGGAATTGCGGCGATACCGCCGCCATGCAGGATCTGCACTGCCTGCTTGAGCAGCCGCGGTTGCGGGTTGACCGGGTGAACTTCGAAGTACTGGGACATGCGCCGATTGTCGGCGCGCCCTTCATCTCACGCAGGCGCGTGGATGCGACCTGCGAGCGCTTCCCAAACCGACGCGAGGCCTTCGGGCAGAGGCGGCAGGCCGCCGAGATCGATGCGGCTCTCGTCGGGACTGTGGAAGTCGCTGCCGCGTGAGGCGAGCAGGTCGAACTCGCGTGCCGTACCCGCGTAACGCACGGCTTCGGCAGCCGAATGGCTGCCGGTCACGACCTCGACGCCGCGCCCACCGTGCGCCTTGAATTCGCTGAACAGCGCGTACTCCTCGGTCGGCGTGAACTTGTAGCGCGCGGGGTGCGCCACCACCGCGAGCCCGCCCGCGTTCGAGATCCACTCGACAGCGTTTCGCAAGCTCGCCCAGCGGTGCGGCACGAAGCCCGGTTTGCCTTCGACGAGAAAGCGCCGGAACACCTCATTGGTGTCGTTGCACACGCCGCTCTCCACCAGATGCCGTGCGAAGTGCGTGCGCGAGATGACCTCGGGATTGCCGACGTATTTGAGCGCGCCTTCGTAGGCACCTCGGATACCCACCTTGGCGAGCTCGGCCGCCATCTCGCGCGCACGCGCCTCGCGGCCGCCGCGCGTTGCGGCGAGGCCTTGCACCAGGGTTGCATCGTCGGCGTCGAAGCCCAGGCCGACGATGTGGACCGTGACGCCGGCAAAGCTCACCGAGATCTCGGTGCCGGTGAGATACGGCAGCCCCGCGGCCGAAGCAGCGGCTCGCGCCCGCGCCTGGCCGCCGATCTCGTCGTGGTCGGTCAGCGCCCAAAGCTCGACGCCGTTGGCCTTGGCGCGTGCGGCCAGCGCCTCGGGCGCGAGGGTGCCGTCGGAGAGGAAGGAATGGCAGTGCAGATCGGCGTTGGTCACCGGCTCATCATAGTGGCTGGCATGGATATCGCTCAGGGCCGCACCCGATGTTCGGCGCGAGGCGCGCCCCTACCATGCAGCCGGCGGCGCAGCGGCGTGCCGATCAAGAACCACCCGGGAGTTGACGATGCAAGAGCTTCAAATTCGCGCACTGATCGAAGACGTGCGCGCCGGCACGCTGCCACGGCGCGGCTTCATCCAGCGCATGGTCGGGCTGGGCCTCGGCGCGCCCATGGCCTCGATGCTGCTCATGCACGCCGGCATCGCCCAGGCGCAATCGGCACCGGTCTACAAGCCCACCAAGCGGGGCGGCGGTGGCGCGTTGAAAACGCTGTTCTGGCAGGGGCCGACGCTGCTGCAGCCGCACTTCGCCAACGGCACCAAGGACCAGGAAGGCTCGCGAATCTTTTACGAGCCGCTGGCGGTCTGGGACAACGAAGGCAACCTCGTGCCCATCCTCGCGGCCGAGATTCCCACGCTTCAGAACGGCGGCGTGCTCGAGGGCGGCAAGGTCGTGCGCTGGCGCCTCAAGAAAGGCGTGACCTGGCACGACGGCAAGCCCTTCACCGCCGACGACGTCGTCTTCACCTGGGAGTACGCGCGCGATCCGGCCACCGCCGCCGTGACCATCGCCGTCTACAAGGACATCACCGTCAGCAAGGTCGACGACCACACGGTGCTGGTCTCCTTCAAGCAGGCCACGCCGTTCTGGGCCACCGCATTCGTCGCCGCCGAGGGCATGATCATCCCGAAGCATCTGTTCAGCCCCTACGCCGGCGCCAAGTCGCGAGACGCGCCCACCAACCTGAAGCCGGTCGGCACCGGCCCGTACACCTTTGTCGACTTCAAGCCGGGCGACGTCGTCCTCGGCGCGCTCAACAAGAGTTACCACATGCCGAACCGGCCGTACTTCGACACCATCGAAGTCAAGGGCGGCGGCGACGCGACTTCCGCCGCGCGCGCCGTGCTCCAGACCGGCGAATACGACTACGCCTGGAACCTGCAGGTCGAAGACGAGGTGCTCAAGCGCATGGAGGCGGGCGGCAAGGGCAAGGCCCACATCGTGCCCGGTGGCGACATCGAATTCATCCAGCTCAACATCACCGACCCGTGGAACGAGGTCGAGGGTGAGCGCGGCAGCGTCAAGAGCAAGCACTTCGCGTTCAGCGACGTCAAGGTGCGCGAGGCGATGGCGCTGCTCTGCGACAAGAAGAGCATGCAGGAGTTCATCTACGGCCGCACCGGCTTCGCGACCGCCAACTTCATGAACAACCCGCCTCGCTTCAAGTCGCCGAACACCAAGTGGGAGTTCAACATCGACAAGGCCAACAACCTGCTCGACGCGGCGGGCTGGAAGCGGGGCGCCGACGGCATCCGCGAGAAGGGTGGCAAGAAGATGAAGTTCGTCTACCAGACGTCCATCAACGGCACGCGGCAGAAGGAGCAGGCGATCGTCAAGCAGGCGGCGCAGAAGGCGGGGATCGACCTCGAGCTCAAGTCGGTGACAGCTTCGGTGTTCTTCTCGTCCGACGTCGCCAACCCGGACACCTACGGCAAGTTCTGGTGCGACATGCAGATGTACACCACCACCATGACCGCGCCCGATGCCGAGCGCTTCATGGACCAGTTCATCGCCGTCGAAGCCTCGCAGAGGGCGAACAAGTGGGCCGGCCGGAACATCTCGCGCTACGTCAATCCCGAGTACGACAAGCTCGCCGCCTCGGCCAAGTCGGAGCTCGACCCGGTGAAGCGGGCCGCGACCTACATCAAGATGAACGACATGGTGGTCAACGACTTCATCGTCATCCCGCTCATCAGCCGGCCGCGCGTGCGCGGCGGCAACCTGAAGCTCGTGACCACGCTCTCGGGCTGGGACCTCGACTTCTCGGCGCTGCAGAACTGGTACCGCGAATCGTCGCCGGCCTGAACGCGGCAAGCTGAGCGCCGCCGTGGGTCCCTACCTGCTGCGGCGCCTGGCGATCGCGATCCCGAGCCTGCTCGGCATCAGCGTCGTGCTGTTCACGGTGCTGGCTCTCGCGCCGGGCGACCCGTTCTCGGAGATGGCGCTCAACCCGAACGTGCCGCCCGAAGTGCAGGCCAACCTGAGGAAGCAGTTCGGCCTGGACGATCCCGTCTGGCAGCGCTACTTCCGCTGGCTCTTCGCCATGTTCCACGGCGACTGGGGCTTCTCGTTCATCAGCCGCGTCGACGTCGACACGCTCATCTGGCAGCGCGTGCCGGTCACGCTCGCCGTCATCGGCGCCTCGCAGTTTCTTGCCTTGGCGATCGCGTTGCCGGTCGGCATCTATTCGGCGGCGCGGCCCTACTCGTGGTTCGACCGCATCGCCAGCACGCTCGCCTTCGTGGGCTTCTCGCTGCCCACCTTCTTCACCGGCCTGCTGCTGATCCTGCTGTTCTCGATCAAGCTCGACTGGCTGCCCTTCGTGTTCCGTGCCGACATCGCCGGCAGCGGCTGGCCGTGGTGGTGGGCGCACATCAAGCAAGCCATCATGCCGGTGCTGGTGCTGGGCCTTTTCCAGGGCGCGAGCTGGACGCGCTATGTGCGCTCGGCCGTGCTCGACGTGATCCGGCTCGACTACGTGACCACCGCGCGCAGCAAGGGCCTGGCCGAACGCACGGTGATCATGAAGCACGTCGTTCGCAACGCGCTGATTCCGGTGGTCACGCTGGTGGCACTGACCATGCCGCAGGTCTTCGGCGGCGCCATCGTCACCGAGCAGATCTTTCGCGTGCCCGGCATCGGGTCGCTGCTGATCGACGCCATCCTGCGCAACGACACGCCGGTGATCATGGCCGTGACCTTCGTGTTCTCCTGCCTCGTGATCCTGTTCAACCTCATCGCCGACCTTCTCTATGGCTGGCTCGACCCCCGCATCGCCTTCCGCTAGCGCGCCGGCGGCCAAGCGCTCGCGCGACGTCTCGCCTGGGGCCGAGGCGTGGCGGCGCTTTCGGCGCCACAAGCTCGCCGTGGCCGGCCTCGCCGTGCTCGCGGTGATGGTGCTGATGGTTGCGTTCGGCCCGCTGTTCTGGAAGCTCGCCGTCAACGACATCGACTTCACCGCGCGCCTCGCCACGCCCACCCTGGCGCACCCTTTCGGCACCGACGACCTCGGCCAGGATCTCCTCGCCCGCATGCTCTACGGCGGCCGCATCTCGCTCGCCGTGGGCCTGGCCGCGATGCTGATGGCGATGCTCGTGGGCGTGACCATCGGCGCCATTGCCGGCATCTCGCGCGGCGGCGTCGATGCCGCGCTGATGTGGCTCACCGACCTGTTCCTCTCGCTGCCGCAGCTGCCCTTGCTGCTCATCCTCATCTACCTGTTCCGCGACGCGCTCAAGCAGGCCTTCGGCCCCGAGGTGGGCGTGTTCATCCTGATCGTGCTGGTGATCGGCGGCTTTCGCTGGATGCCGGTGGCGCGGCTCGTGCGGGCGCAGTTCTTCTCGTTGCGTGAGAAGGAATTCGTGGAGGCCGCGCGGGCGCTCGGCGCCTCGGTGCCGCGCCAGGTGATCCGCCACATCCTGCCCAACTCGCTCGGGCCGGTGATCGTGGCCGGCACCATCGACGTGGCCGCGGCCATCATCGCCGAGTCGACGCTCTCGTTCCTGGGCCTCGGCTTTCCGCCCGACATCCCGACCTGGGGCCGCATCCTGTTCGACAGCAAGGAGTACCTCGACATCGCGCCGCACTGGGCCATGTTCCCCGGCACCGCGATCTTCCTCGCCGTGCTGTGCATCAACTTCGTGGGCGACGGTCTGCGCGACGCACTCGATCCGCGCCGCGTGCTGTGATGGCGGCCCTGCTCGACATTCGCGACCTGAAGGTGCAGTTCCGCACCGACGACGGCTGGCTGCATGCCGTCGACGGCGTCGACATCGCGGTCGAGCGCGGCGAGACGGTGAGCGTGGTCGGCGAGTCGGGCTGCGGCAAGACGGTGACGGCGATGACCGTGCTCAGGCTCGTGCCGATGCCGCCTGGCCGTATCGCCGGCGGCCAGGTGCTGTGGCAAGGCAAGGATCTCGTGACCGCCAGCGCCGAAGAGATGCGCCGCGTGCGGGCCAAGGAAATCGCCATCGTCTTCCAGGAGCCGATGACCTCGCTGAACCCGGTCTACAGCGTGGGCGAGCAGATCGCCGAGAGCCTGCGGCTGCACGAAGGGCTCGGCCGCAAGGCGGCGATGGACCGTGCGGTCGAGATGCTGGCGCTCGTTCGCATCCCCACGCCCGAGCGGCGCGTGCACGACTACCCGCACCAGTTCTCGGGCGGCATGCGCCAGCGCGTGATGATCGCCATCGCCTTGGCCTGCAACCCGAAGCTGCTGATCGCCGACGAGCCGACCACCGCGCTCGACGTCACCATCCAGGCGCAGATCCTCGACCTGCTCGCCGAGTTGAAGGAGCGGCTCGGCATGTCGATCCTGCTCATCACGCACGCGATGGGCGTGGTGGCCGAGGTGGCGCAGCGCGTGGTCGTGATGTATGCCGGCATGGTGGTGGAAGAGGCGACGGTCGACGAGTTGTTCGCGTCGCCGCGTCATCCCTACACGCAGGGCCTCATCCGCTCGATCCCGCGCATCGATACCGCCGCGCTGCACAAGGTGCGTCTGGCGCAGATTCCGGGCAGCGTGCCCAAGCTGGTCGACCCGCCCGCAGGCTGCCGCTTCGCGCCGCGCTGCGCGCACGTCGCGCCGGAGTGCACGGTGGCGACGCCGGCTCTGCGCGAGCCCGTGCCCGGCCACAAGGTGCGCTGCATCTTCGATCTCGCCGGAGCGGCTGCATCATGAGCACGACGCCATTGCTGCGCGTGCGCGACCTCGTCAAGCGCTTCCCGATCAAGGGCGGCTGGCTCGGCCGCGAAGTCGAGAGCGTGCACGCGGTGAGCGGCGTGAGCTTCGACGTGGCCGCCGGTGAAACGCTCGGCCTAGTAGGCGAGTCGGGTTGCGGCAAGAGCACCACCGGCCGCTGCATCCTGCGGCTGATCGAGCCGACCTCGGGCGAGGTCTGGTTCGAGGGCGAAGACGTGACGCACGCCTCGAAAGACCGGTTGCGCGCACTGGCGCGCAGCATGCAGATCATCTTCCAGGACCCGTACGCCTCGCTCAACCCGCGCATGACGGTGGGCGCGATCGTGGGCGAAGCGCTGATCATCCACGGCCTCACCAAGAGCCGTGCCGAGTTCGACGCGCGCATCGTGAGCCTGCTCGAGACCGTGGGCCTGAACGCCGACCACATGCGTCGCTACCCGCACGAGTTCTCGGGCGGCCAGCGCCAGCGCATCGGCATCGCGCGGGCGCTCGCAGTGAGCCCGAAGCTGATCGTCTGCGACGAAGCGGTTTCAGCGCTCGACGTCTCGATCCAGGCGCAGGTGATCAACCTGCTCGAAGACCTGCAGCAACAGTTCGGCCTGGCCTACATCTTCATCGCGCACGACCTCTCGGTGGTCGAGCACATCAGCGACCGCGTGGCCGTCATGTACCTCGGCCGCATCGTCGAACTGGCGGCCGCACGGCCGCTCTACACCGAGCCGCTGCATCCGTACACCCAGGCGCTGCTCTCGGCCGTGCCGATCCCCGACCCGAAGGTGCGCCGGAAGCGCATTCCGCTGCAGGGCGACGTGCCGAGCCCGATCGACCCGCCGACCGGGTGCCACTTCCACACGCGTTGCCCGATCGCCGAGCTGCCGCTGTGCAGCACGGTCGTGCCGCCGCTCGAGGAAAAGCGCAGCGGTCACTGGGCCGCTTGCCACTTGCGCCGCTGATTCACGGCCGGTACCGAGCCAGCGCGCGACTACCGGCCGACGGCGCACACGAGCGCGTTGCTCACGGCGTAGACCGCGCCGTCGGCGCCGATCGCGGTGGGCGTGTACGACTCGCCGAGGCCGTTGCTGAGGCGGATGCGCTGGCTCAGCGTGTTCGTCGCCAGGCTCCAGCGGTACAGCACGCCGTCTTCACTGTTGACAAGCACCGAGCGCGTGTACGGGTCGACCGCGGCAGTGTTGATGCACCACTCCTTCACCGGCCCCGAGGTGCCCGATTCGAACGTCGGCCCGAGGATGGTGATCACCTCGCGCATGATGGGCAGGCCCGAGATCGCGTCGGTCTGGCCGGCGCGCGGGTCGAGGACGGCGAGGCGGTTCGCACCGGTGCCGGTGCCGATGCCCGCGTAGTTGTTGTACTTGACCATCAGCAGGTAGTTGGAGCTGCCGGTGTACCCGCCGACCAGGGCGGCCGGCACCACCGAGGCGGTGTCGTCCCAGCCGAAACCGCCGGGCGTGAAGGTGGTGGTGAGCGCGGCATCGAAGTGCAGCAGCCAACCGCGGCCGTTGTGCGTGCCGAACGCCGCTTCGAGCACGCCGAAGTACACGTCGCCGTCGGGGCCGACGGTGGGCGAGGCGGTGCTGTCGTCGCTTACCCGCGCCGCCGAGCCGCTGCCAGGGTCGAGCAGCGTGACCCGGCTGCGCCGCGCGAGCGTGGTGCTGTCGAGCGCCAGCAACGCGCCGCGCTCGCCGGCGTTGTTCACCGCCACGTAGAGCACCGTGCCGTCGAGCGAAAGCGCGGGTGCGCTGTTCATGGCGGGCTTGGTGATCGAAGGGTCGCCCGACGCTGCGGTGGCCGAGACCCAGCGGCCGCTGCCGTCGGGCGCGACGCGTGCGAAGCCGCTCTGCAGGGCAGCCGCGTTCGAGCCGGTGACCACGAAGCCGAAGTACACGTTGCCCGCCGCATCGACCGTGAGCGGCGTGTTGATGAAGACGGTGGCGTCGTAGTTCGCCGCGTCGGCCGAGTACGTTGCGCCGCCGTAGAAAGCGACGAAGCGGGTGGCGCTGGTGGCTGCGTCGGCGTCGTCCTTCGCCAGCAGCCGGCCGCCGGAAGCGGGCGCGTAGAGGCGGTCCGCCGTCGTGAGCGCGAGGTTGTAGCTCGGCACCCAGCGGTGGGGCGGCAGGCGATAGTCGCTGTCGACGCGCCAGAGCAGCGCGCCGTTGCTGCCGTAGCGCGCCTCCACGCGAAAGCTGCCGCCGGCGCTGGTCTTCACGGGCAGCACAACGGTGTTGTGCGAGGTCACGACCGGCGAGCCGTAGTGCGCGAGCAGCGAGCCGTCGGGCTGGTATTGCGGCTGCTGGTCGAGCGGAGTCGACCAGACGATGCGGTTCAGGTCCTGCGTGGCGATGCGGCTGTTGGCCGCGTGCTGCGCGTCGCCGCCGAAGCCGCGCCACGCCGGCCCGTCGACCGGCACGCCGGGCGGTAGCGGATCAGGAAAGAACGTGCCGTCGTCGACGCCGCCACCGCCACCGCCACAACCCGGCAAGGTGCCGCCGGCCAGGGCCAGCATCGAGGCAAGAACAGTACGGCGGGAGAGCGTTTCTGGCGTCGGCTCGGACATGATCGTGGGCAGGGCGAAGTCGAAGGACGCACGATGCTAGTGCCGTACCGATCAACCCAGGCCGAGCCCCTTCAGTCGAGCCGGCTCGACGATCTCGATCCAGTAGCCGTCGGGGTCCTTGATGAAGGCCACGTTCTTCATGCGGCCGTCTTCGGGGCGTTTGACGTAGGTCACCTCGTTCTCGTCGAACCAGGCGATGGCGGAATCGAGGTCGGGCACTGAAAAGCAGATGTGGCCGAAGCCCTGCGGAAGCGCGTTGCCGTCGTGGTACCGGAACGCCGGGTCGGACTCGGTGCCCCAGTTGTGGGTGAGCTCCAGCACGCCGCGTTGCGCGAACGTCCAGGCGGTGCGTTCGCCCGCCTCCTCGGGCACGGCGTTCACGGCGGCCACGTGGGCGAGGAAGTAGAGCGAGAACTTCATCTCCGCAAAGTCGAGCTTGCGCAGCACCCGCAAGCCCATCACGCGCGTGTAGAAATCGAGTGCGACGGTCGGGTCCTTGACGCGCAGCATCGAGTGGTTGAAGACGAATCCCTGCGCTGCTGCAGGTGGTGCGGCACTGACGCCGGGGTAGTGCTCGGTGCTGAAAGTCATCGTGTCGGGCTCGGCATGGAGGTCATGTTCGGCGCTGCACCGCGGCCGGCACGACGGCCAGCCGCGGCACGCCGGCTGTGCTCTCGGCGGCTTCCGCCGCACGGCGCAAATAGCGCATGCAGGTCACGCGCAGGAACGACGCGAAGTTGGGCACCTCACCGCGCTGCGCGAGGATCTCGTCGTGGAACAGCGAGACCAGGGCGTTGGTGGTGCGGCCTTCCTGCTCGGCCATCTCGGCGAGCACGTCCCACACCATGTTCTCGAGCCACAGGCTGGTGAGCACGCCGTGGATGCGCACGGTGCGCGAACGTTGCTCGTACTTGATCGGATCGGCCTTGACGAAGAAGTCGCACATTCCTCTCTCCCTTCAGATCGCGCGCGCAGTCATCTGCTTGGCGATGTAGTCGGCCTGGCGGATCGCCAGCGTGACGATGGTGAGCGTCGGGTTCTCGGCACCGCCGCTGGTGAACTGGCTGCCGTCGGAGATGAACAGGTTGCTGATGTCGTGCGTCTGGCCGAAGCCATTGCAGACGCTGTCTTTCGCCGATGCGCCCATGCGGCAGGTGCCGAGGTTGTGCGTCGAAGGATAGGGCGGCGTGCGAAAGCTCTTGATGGCGCCCGCGGCTTCGTAAACGCGCTGCCCTTGGCGGAATGCATGCTCGCGCATCGCGATGTCGTTGTCGTGATCGTCATAGTGCACGTTCGGCGCGGCGTTGCCCCACTTGTCTTTCACGCTGGCGTTCAGCGTCACGCGGTTGGTTTCGCGCGGCATGTCTTCGCCCACCAGCCACATGCCGGCCAGGTGCGTGTAGTTGTCCATGTATTCGGTGAAGTCGGCGCCCCAGCCGCCCGGATTCAGGAACGCCGCCATGAACGGCACGCCGAGCGCCAGCGTCTCGAGCTCGTAGCCGCCGGCAAAGCCGCGCTTCGTGTCGTGCACCGCCTCGTCGCGGATGATGCCGGCCATGGTGGTGCCGCGGTACATGTGCACCGGATTCTTGAACATCGCGTACACCGAGCCGGTCATGTGGCGCATGTAGTTGCGGCCGACCTGCCCCGAGGAGTTCGCCAGCCCGTCCTTGAACATGTTCGACGCGCTCAGCAGCAGCAACCGCGGCGTCTCGATCGAGTTGCCGGCCACGCAGACGACACGCGCCTTCTGGCGCTGCTCCTTTCCGGCCTTGTCGAAGTAGACGACGCCGGTGACCTTGCCCTTGTCGTCGTGCTCGATGCGCGAGACGTGGCTCTCGGGCCGCAGCTCCATGTTGCCGGTGGCCTCGGCCTTGGGCAGCTCGGTGTAGAGCGTGCTCCATTTGGCGCCGCTCTTGCAGCCCTGGAAGCAGAAGCCGAGCTGCAGGCAGGGTGCGCGGCCGTCGCGCGGGAAGCTGTTGATGGCCATGTTGCCGGTGTGCACCTCCTTGTAGCCGAGCTTCATGGCGCCGGCATGCATCACCTTGAAGTTGTTGTTGCCAGGCAGGCCGGGGATGCCGTTGGTGCGTGTCACGCCCATCTTGTCTTCGGCCTTGGCGTAGTAGGGCGTGAGCTCGTCGAGCGTGATGGGCCAGTTCATCAGGTTGGCGCCCTTGATCTCGCCGTAGGTCGTGCGCACCTTGAACTCGTGCGCCTGCAGGCGCAGCGAGGCGCCGGCCCAGTGGGTGGTGGTGCCGCCCACGGTCTTGCACACCCAGGCGGGCAACCCCGCGAAGTCTTTCGCCACGCGCCATGTGCCGGAGGTCGTGCGTGGGTCGAGCCAGGCGATCTGACCGAACGACTTCCATTCGTCGTTGATGAAGGTGGCGCTGCTCTGCAACGCACCGGCTTCGAGCACGATGACCTTGATGCCCTTCTGGCACAGCTCGTTGGCAAGCGTGCCGCCGCCCGCGCCCGAGCCGATGATGACGACTGCCGAGTCGTCGCTGAAATCGATCTTTGCCATGTTGTCTCCTGCTGACCTCGAATGCGGTGTTCTCAGGCGGCCCAAGACTGCGGACTTGCTTCGCGCGAAGGCGCGGGCAGCCACTTCAGGTCCTGGAAGCCGCGGGTGATGTAGCCGCCCTTGTCGAACGATGAACCGGGGTAGCCGAGCACGGCGAACGTCATGTCGTTGTCGTAGAGCGACGTCACGCACTGGCCGCGCACGGTGTTGAAGAAGGGCTGGCCTTCCATGGCCTTCACGACCTCCAGCTTGCGCGCCGGTGCCGCGGTGGCGAAGCTGCCACCGGCGACCTGGTTGAGTGCAGCGATCCCGGCGCGCAGCTGGGTGGCCGCAGCGGCGTCGCCGCTGGCCTTGGCGTCGAGGTCTTTCGCGAGCAACGCGTACACGGCGTCGGGCAGTTTCTTGTGCGGGAAGAGCACGCGGCCCATCGCCATCAGCGTCTGGCCTTCGTTCTTGCTGAGCGTCTTGAGTTCCACGGCCCACACCGGCGAGGGCGCGAGCAGCGCCAGCACCGATCCCGTGGCGAGCGTGCCGACGAGCACGCCCGAGCCCTTGAGGAATTCGCGACGTACCAGTGGCAGGTCGAGCTTGGGAACTTCGCCGCTCTCGTCGCCGCACGCGGCAGCGTTCGAGTGGCCTGTGGATTCGATGGGAAAGATGCGCATGACCGGTCTCCTGATGAAGCACCGGCACTCTGCCCGCGGCCGGCTTGCGACGAGTGTTTCACCTCGAACGCATCCTCGGGTGGTAGTCACCTACCTACGCGGGAAATCCCTTCGTCTGCCTTAGAACCGAAGAGCTCCGGCCGCTCGATGGCGGCAAGGGTTGCAGCCGATCATTCCGCCGCGACGACGATGAGCTGCACCCGTTCGACGCCGTTGTAGGCGTCGAGGCCGAGCCGCCACGCGAGCTGCACGCGATCGGCTATGGGCTGGCTGCGGCCGAACCAGATCGCATCGCGCACGGCGCCGCCCACGCGCACGGCGAGCTTGAGGTGCTTCTCGCCGACGAGGCGCTGCGAGACGATCTCGACCGCGTCGCTGAACACCGGCGCGTCGAAGGTCGGGCCCCACACCTGCGCCTCGATCACGCGCACGGTGTCGGCGCTGAAGTGGCTCGCATCGAGTGGGCCGTCGCTGGGCACGGTGCGCTCGTGCGAAGCGGCACCGAGCCCCTGCGCAGCCACGGCCTGCAGCGCGCCGCGGAAGGTCTCGAAATCTTCGCGCGCGATCGTGCATCCGGCCGCCATCGCGTGGCCGCCGAAGCGCTTGAGGAGCAGCGGATGCCGCTTGCTGACGAGATCGAGCGCGTCTCGCAGATGGAAGCCATCGATCGACCGGCCCGAGCCCTTGAGCGAGCCGTCTTGCCCGAGCGCGAACACGAAGCTCGGCCGGTGCGCGCGGTCTTTCAGTCGCGACGCGATGATGCCCACCACGCCTTCGTGGAACGACGCGTCGAACACGGCGAGAGCGGGCTCGATCTCGCCGGTGAGCGCGAGCGCGCGATCGACCTGCGCCTCGGCGTCTTGGCGCATGCCGGCCTCGAGCGTGCGGCGCTCGCGGTTCATGCCGTCGAGCGCGGCGGCGAGTTCGTGCGCACGCGCCACGTCGTCGGTGAGCAGGCATTCGATGCCGAGCGTCATGTCGGCGAGGCGGCCGGCGGCGTTGAGTCGCGGGCCGAGCGCGAAGCCGAAGTCGGAAGCGCTGGCCTGTGCCGGGTCGCGCCCCGCGACGGCGAACAGCGCGGCGATGCCGGGCTGCATGCGGCCGGCACGGATGCGCTTGAGCCCCTGCGCCACGAGGCAGCGATTGTTGCGGTCGAGCCGCACCACGTCGGCGACGGTGCCGAGGGCGACGAGGTCGAGCAGCGCGTCGAGCTTCGGCTGCGTGGCGATGTCGAACTCACCGCGCTCGCGCAACTCGGCGCGCAGCGCGAGCAGCACGTAGAACGCGACGCCGACGCCCGCCAGGTTCTTGCTCGCGAAGCTGCACGCCGGCTGGTTCGGATTCACGATCACGTCGGCCTCGGGCAGCACGACGACATCGTCGATGCGCGCTGGCAGGTGGTGATCCGTGACCACCACGGCGATGCCGGCCGCTTGCGCATGCGCCACGCCTTCGAGGCTGGCGATGCCGTTGTCGACGGTGACGAGCACATCGGGCGGCGAGTCTTTCGATGCCCGCGCGAGCTCGACGATCGCGGGCGTCAGGCCGTAGCCGTGCACGCGCCGGTCGGGCACGACGTAGCCGAGGTTGCCGGCCGAGGCGCCGAGCATCTTCAAGCCGCGCAGCATCACCGCGCAGGCGGTGGCGCCGTCGCAGTCGTAGTCGGCCACGACGCAGATGCGGCTGCCGGCGCCGATGGCCTCGGCGAGCAACTCGGCCGCCGCGCTCGCGCCGAGCAGGCCCGAGGGTGGCAGCAGGCGGGAAAGCGCGTCGTCGAGCTCGTCGACGTTCTTCACGCCGCGTGCGGCGAACAGGCGCGCGAGCAATGGATGCACGCCGGCCTGCTCGAGCGCCCACGCGGTGCGTGGCGGCACGTCGCGCGGCGCGATGCGGGTGGTGACCATGGCGGTGATTGTCGTGGTGCGTTGCTCTACAGCGCGGCGAGCACGCGATGCGGCTCGCTCTTGCGCCAGGCGCCCTGCAGCTTCTGCACGAGGCTGCGCGGCCGTGCCTCGAAGCGTGCGGCCGTGCGCTCGCCGCAGAGTGTGAGCGCAGCGGGCGCGCCAGCGCGTGCAACCGCGAGCAACGCAGCGATGGGGCCGGCGTCGAGCGCGCGCCACGCGTCGGCCCAGGCGGTCCAGTCGGCGCCGAGCAAGGGTGCGCGCAGCGAGGCATCGAGCACAGGCGTGGAAGATGCTGCGATGGTCTGCGCGACGCCGCAGCCGCTCAGCCAGAACGAGTTGACAGCGAGTTCGCCCCGCGCTTCGCGGGCTTCGTTGACGGGGTGCGTGTGGAACAGCAGCTGAGCTTCGCTCTGCAGACGTCGAACCACAGAACGCGCCGCGGCCTGCGACGGTGAATCGCCAAGCTTCGATGCGCGCAGCCACAGGTCGACGCTGCGGCCGATGACGCGGTCGAGAGAGGCTGTCGCCAAGCCGTCGAGGTCGGCACGGCCTGCGTACCAGCGGCCGGCGCTGCCCCACGCCGCCACGAAGCCAACGCTTTCCAGCAGAGGCCGGAAGCTCTCGAACAGGGCGCGCGATTCATCGGTGCCGAGCGCGAGCTCGTCGGGGTCGAGCAGGGTCACGTGATCGCGGCCGAGCTGCCAGTGCGCGGGTGAGAGCAGTGCCCACGCGACCGGCGGCACGTGAGCCACGTCGATGCCGTCGAGAGTCGCCGCATGCGCCGCGAAGGGCAGGGCGCCGTCGTTTCCTCGCCAGCCGCGCGCAGCGGCCATCGCGCGCTCGTGCGGTGGCGAATGGCTGTATTCATCGGCCTCGTCGCGTGCGGCCGGTGCGAGCAGCGCGAGCGCGCGTTCCAGGTTTGGAAGGGGCAGGTCGGCGAGCACATGCCGGCAAGCCTCCGTGAGATCGGAAGCGAACGGAACGAGCAGGTGCATGCGACCCGATTATCCGAGGCGCTTCGAGCAGCCTTGCGCCGCGGGGCCCCAAGCTGCTCCGCTACCATCCCGTCGGCATGAACTGGCCCTACGAACTGCAGATCGGCTGGCGCTACACGCGGGCCGGGCGGGCCGGGCGCAAGAACGGTTTCATTTCCTTCATCTCCGGCGTCTCGATGCTCGGCATCGCGCTCGGCGTGGCCGCGCTGATCATCGTGCTCTCGGTGATGAACGGGTTCCAGAAGGAAGTGCGCGACCGGATGCTGTCGGTGGTCTCGCACATCGAGGTGAGCGCAGCCGACGGCGCGGCCCTCACCGACTGGCGCGCCACCGCGAGCGAAGCGCGCAAGAACCCCGAGGTCGTGGGCGCGGCGCCGTTCGTGGCGGCGCAGGCGCTGATCGCGCGCGGCGACGACATGCGCGGGATCATCGTGCGCGGCATCGTGCCCGACGAGGAGGCGACCGTCACCGACCTGGCGCGGCAGCTGAAGGACACCACGCTCGCGAAGCTGGTGCCGGGCAACTGGAACGTGGTGCTCGGCATCGAGCTGGCTCGTTCCCTGGGTGTGCGCACCGGCGACAGGGTGACGCTCGTGCTGCCGGGTGGGCAGGTCACGCCGGCCGGCATCGTGCCGCGGCTGCGCACGCTCACGGTGGCGGGCACGTTCGACGCCGGCCACTACGAGTACGACAACGGTCTCGCGCTGGTGAGCCTCGACGACGCTGCCAAGCTCTTTCGCGTCGAAGGCCCGACCGGCGTTCAGCTGCGGCTCAAAGACCTCAACAGCGCGCCGCGGGTCGCTGCGCAGCTCGCCGAAACCCTCGGCCCGCTCGTGGTGGTGAACGACTGGACGCGCACCAACCGCAACTGGTTCTCGGCCGTGCAGATCGAGAAGCGCCTCATGTTCATCATCCTCACGCTGATTGTCGCGGTGGCCGCGTTCAACCTCGTCTCGACGCTGGTGATGACGGTGACCGACAAGCGTGCCGACATCGCCATCCTGCGCACGCTCGGCGCCACGCCGCGCTCCATCATGGGCATCTTCATCGTGCAGGGCGCGGCCTCGGGCGTGATCGGCACGCTGGCCGGCGTGGCACTCGGGCTCGTCGTGGCGTTCAACATCGACGCCATCGTGCCGGCGATCGAGAGTGCGCTGCACGTG
>Ga0209724_1002044_pt1 | contig 17645 bp, 9 predicted proteins | sample grotaG_FD_184143 | JGI IMG/M metagenome (GOLD analysis project Ga0209724, IMG submission 184143) | Glacier valley bacterial and archeal communities from Borup Fiord, Nunavut, Canada, to study Microbial Dark Matter (Phase II) -... | ecosystem: Environmental > Aquatic > Freshwater > Ice > Glacier ...
CGCGGTAGATTAAGTCATCTGTCCAATCATCCGCATCGGTTGACCAAAATGCATCTTTATACAAACCGTTAAGTGACATGTCGATTTCGCTCGCGGTTGAATACCAGGTTTCACTCGAACCGTACGAAAGCGGATTCAGATCCAATTTATTACATGCTGTTAAAGCAAGAAGTCCTAATATTGGTAATATTTTATTTTTCATGATTGTTCAGTTTTAGAATTTAACAGATGCGCCAAAAATGAATGAAGTGGTGATGGGATACGCCGTAGATGACATTTCCGGATCCCATCCTTTCGGATAATTATTAATTGAAAACAGGTCACTTACAGTTGCATACAATCTAACACTTTGAAATTTAACTTTTTCAGAAATAAATTTCGGCACATTGTACCCTAAAGTGATATTCTTTACACGTAAATAGGCACCATTAAACAACCAAAAGTCAGACATGGAATAATTGTTCCCTGCGGAGGTATTTGTAAACCTGGGATATCTGACAGCCAGATTTTGCTCATCTGTATTGTATTTGCTCCAATATTTACCTTCGAGAATGGATGGGAAATTACCGTAGTTTTCAAGGAATGGCTGAACCATTGTATTATTCAGTCTTACATTTTGGTCTCCAATACCTTGGAAAACCATTGAAAAATCGAAGTTCTTATATCCAAGTGAAATATTGGCTCCATACATATAACGTGGTAATGAACCTCCCAATAAAATCCGGTCGTATTCAGGTGAAATTTTCCCGTCTGGTACTCCTGCCGGTCCACTGATATCTTTGTAACGGACATCACCTGGTCTAACGCTTGTATTGAGTTTAGGTGAAGCATCGACATCTGCCTGTGTTTGATACAGCCCATCCGATACGTAACCATACCATTCATTGAATTCACTTCCTTGACGTTTGATTTGGTCACCCAGAAATTCGGTACCTCCCAGATCACCCATTATTGACTTGAAATCTGAAAGATTAGCTGATACTGAATAATCAAGATCGCCTATTTTATCATTCCATCCAATCTCAAATTCCCATCCATTGGTATTCATCTTTCCTGTATTCTGGTTGGGGTTATCGAATCCAAGATACATTGGGATTTGGAGTTGCAATAACATATCTTTGGTCGTTTTCCTGTAGTAATCACCGGTGAAGCGCAGTTTGTTATCGAAGAAATTAGCATCAAGACCCAGGTCAAATGATTCGGTCTTTTCCCATGAAATATCACGGATTGCATATTGCCATTGTGCTGCAGATTGAGCCGAAACAGCGGTATTACCCTGGTAGAATAGTGAACTTGTTTCGAAATTCAAGGCAGCCTGATATGGATAATTACCGATCCTTTCGTTTCCAAGTGTTCCCCATGATCCCCTAAGTTTTAGGAATGAAATAGTTGGATTGCTTTTCATGAATGATTCTTCTGATAGCACCCAACCAGCAGAGAAGGAAGGAAATGATCCCCAACGATAATCTTTATAGAATCGGGAGGAACCATCCAAACGAATATTTCCCTGCAAAAAGTACTTGTTCTGGTAATTATACATGATGCGGCCGAAGTAGGAACGGTAGGCATTTTCATAGGCATCTCCACTGTTGTCACGCAATGCAAGCGGGCCAATATTCAGGTAAGGATACGAAGTCAGTCCGTACTGACCGCGTGATGCAGCAAGATTCTCTGTGAATGCATAATAATACTCGTATCCTGCCATTGCATTCAGGTTGTGTTGTCCGAATGATTTGGTGTAATTTGTTAAGAATTGATAGGTTACCCTATAGCTGTCGTTACGTACTTCATTCAATGTCGTTTCTTTTGCTCCTTCAAGGTATCCTGAAACCGTGCCAGGATTGTTATAAGCAGTGTAAGGTATCGCCAGACTGAATTTCTTTCCCTTATCGAAATTATAGGTTGGAGAAACGATTCCGGAAAATTTAAGCCCCTTGAATGGTGTGAAATCTATCGAAATTTTACCGCCTACTGTGTTGTAATAGTTATCGTTTGTTCCGCCATATTTCATTTGTCCGTAAATATTGGCACCATCTTTTCCGGCACCGACACGGCCGTCGGACCACTCAGCTGCATAAATTGGCGGAGCGATTCCCATTTTGTACATTGGGTCTACAACCGGTTGTTTCGAAATGGTACGTTTAAAGTTGAAATCGACAGTCGCTGACAAATAATTGTTGATTGTAATATCATTGTTAAACCTAGCAGTCAGCCGTTCGTAGGTGCGGGCATTGTACAAGGCATCCGTTTTATCATAAGCAAGTGAAGCCTTTGTCCTTATTGCTTTTGTACCGGCTGTAATACTAATTATATGGCTCTGTCGTGGTGCACTGTTGTTCATAATCAGGCCTCTCCAATCAGTATTCGGGTAAAGGTCTGGATTTTGAGCATTCAGCGATGTGTAATTATCGACAATGTCTTTTGTATACGTCGGATATTCGTTGGTGTTGTTGCTGTTATCGTTCCAGCGCAGCTCATTTACATGTTTCATAAATGTTACGGCATTCACATAATCAGGCATTTCTGTTGCTTTCTCAAAACCATACTCCATGTTGTATTCTAATCCAAGTTGACCAGATTTAGCTCTTTTGGTTGTTACGAGAATAACTCCGGAGGCAGCACGTGAACCATAAATAGAAGCAGATGCAGCATCTTTCAATACAGAAATATTTTCTACATCATTGGGGTTTACGCTGTTGATATCGTCAACGGGTACTCCGTCAAGAATAATTAACGGAGAAGTTTCACCGATTGTCGTCACACCACGAATTCGAATCGTAGCTGTTGATCCGGGGGCGTTGTTGTTTCGTGTTACCATCAGTCCTGAGACTGTTCCCTGAAGGGCCTGTGATATTTGCGTTGTTTTACGGTTCGAGATGACATCGCCCTTCACTGAACCAATAGCGCCGGTAAGGTCGCTCTTTTTTACTGTGCCGTAACCAATAGCAACAACTTCTTCCAATCCAATGGTTTCTTCTTCAAGTACCACATTAAATGCTGTTTTTCCACCTATCGAAATTTCCTGTGAGCTCATGCCCACAAAAGAGATGACGAGCACTTTGGCATCTGCAGAAATTGCGAACGAGAAATTTCCATCATTGTCAGTAGAGACACCTGTTGTGGTGCCTTTTACAACTACCGAGGCACCGGGAATTGGTATGCCAGCCTGATCGGTTACTTTACCGGTTACCTTTTTACCCTGCTGTTCAACCGGATTGATAATGTCGTTTGGGAAAAGTAAGATCTGACGGTTTACTACTTTGAAATTTACGTTGGTTCCGGCAAATAATTTTTCCAATACAACATCAACCGTTGTAGATTTTGCGTCAAGATCAACTTTGCGTTCAACATCTACCTGTTTGTTGTTGTACATGAAGAAAAACTCGCTTTGAGTCTCAATTTCATTCAGAACATCTTTTACGGTACTGTTTTGAACATTGATGTCCAGTTTGGTTTTTTGTGCATAGGTATTCGAAAATGCACTGAAAACACTAATAACCAGGAGTAAGAGTGTTAGTCGCATAGTTAGTAGAATCTTTTGTGTGACCGGATTTCGCCGGTACAAATGAATAATTTTTTTCATACTTTTGAATGATTTAGTTTTTGAATCTTTTGTGCATCACTTTTATCAGGAAGCATTTTGCACAGAATATTCGGTTTGTAAAAATTAACTACTTTATAAACAGGGAGCCTCGAACGCTTCCTGTTTTTTTAGGCCCGTTTTTCCTTTATTTCTTCATATGTTGTCGGTATTTAATGGCTACTTTTTCTCCTTCAATACGGTATTCAATAGGTGTTATAAATGATATCAGTTCAAGTACTTCGCGCAGACTTTCAGTCTTTACCTTAAATGTATAGTTATAGTTGTAGTAAAGCGTTTTATCAAGTGTAATCGTCACACCATACCATTTTTCGAGGTAATTGATCACTTCTTCGAATGGCTGATTATTAAATATCAGCATGTTATTAATCCAGGATGTGAGTGCCTCTGGATTCTGCGTTTTCTGAACCTGGCTTAGTCCGTTGTTGTAAACCAATTGTTCGCCAGGATTCAGTTTCGATAATAGCTGATTTTGCTGATTGTAAACCTCCACTTTTCCTGAAATCAAGGTAATATCAGTCCCTTTGGTAAAGCGATCTTCGTTTACATTGAATTTCGTTCCATACACTTTAATCCGAAGTTTCGTCCCATCAACGATAAAGGGGTGTTCCGGATCTTTGGTAACATTGAAAAAGCATTCCCCTTTCATGATTACCTGACGATTTTGGGCGGTAAAATCACCTGGATATTGCAATTCGGCACCTGAATTCAGCCAAACGTGAGTACTGTCGGGTAAAACGATTTGAGTTTTAGATCCTTCAGGGGCTGTTATTTTAACGAATGAAATATTTGGAGAATGCCTTAAGAATCCATCGCCCAGTCCAAGACCAGCCAGAAAAACAACTGCGATAATTGATGCCGCAGCAATCCATCGGTACCAGGCATTTAATTGGATAGTGCGTCCTTGCGAATGGTCGATCCGCTTCATTAATTTCGCCCAGTTGATGGTCTTATCAGGTTCGTAAAATTGTGTTTTACGTTTTGTCAACGACCACGTGTTGATGATTTCAGAAAGGATTATCTGATTATCAGGCGATAACGCGAGCCATTCCTCGATTTGAAGAAGTTGATCAGTGTTAGCTTCGTTTTTTAGCCGGGCAGCAATTGCCTCCCAGGGGGTGTTTATCGGTTCCATATTTAGTCGTTTCAATTATATGTCTTTGGAAATTGGAAAAACCCCCAACCGGAATTGCAATTATTTTGAAAACAATTTTGCCCGAAGAAGTGTGAGGATTAAATCTTGTCCTAACATTTTGAAGATCAATATCAGCAACTGGTAATTGGCAACTTGCGGCTGGCATGATTGTGCAAACCACTAGACACTAATCCTTTAAAAGTTAAGATGGTTTCTGATTCTTTAGTATGCGAGTCTGCCAGTCGCCAGCAGCCAGTCGCAAGCAGCCAATAGCCAGTAGCTTGTTATTGGCATTTCCAATTCAATCGATATAGAGACGCATCATTCCAAAAATTGCATGATCACCCACCACATAAATAGCTGTTTGTAATACGGTTGCAGCGATTCGCGCAGTTTTCGCAGCGCTATTCCCACATGGTTCTCAATCGTTTTTGGGCTTAAGCCGAGCTGAACGGCAATTTCGTTGTACGAGAGATTTTCTTCCCATGCCATCAGATAAACCTGTCTGCTTTTCTCCGGAAGTTTGAAAATGGCTTCATTAATCAGGTTGTGAAGTTCGTTGTTCTCCATCGTGAACTGGGAGGAGCAATCACTCAGCATTACAGATTCAACGTTTTCGATTTGGGTAAACATCTTATGATGCTCCTTCTTATAAAGCGTGATGGCCTTGTTTTTGGCTGCGGCAAAAATGAATGATTTAAAATTTGCCTTGATTTGTAGCGTCTGACGTTTTTCCCAGATGAACGTGAAGATTTCGAGTGCAATATCTTCTGCAAGTTCTTTACTGTGTAAATAGATTAACAGAAAGTTACAGAGATCCGAAAAGTGATGGTCAAATAAAAAACGATATGCGTCAAGGTTGCCTTCTGCCAGTTGTAGCAGCGCTTCCGGATCGTCTTTAAATTTTTGCATCGACATATTACAAGCTAATAAATTAGCATAATTAGTTAGTGAGATATAAAAAGACAACTTAAAATTAGGCCAGTCGTATTCTTTTTAATTCCTGCAAAAGAAATCATTCTTGACGAACTATTTTTATCTGGTATTACTTTTAGTTTTTTTTCATGGAAAATGCACAAAGTGTGTAACGAAATTGGACTTTTGGCGTCTCTTTAGTTGTAAAACTTATATGAATGAGATCTGGATTTTTTTTGTTGACCTTATTTTTTGTCGTACTTGCAGACCAACTGATTGCTCAAAATCAATCAAAAAAAGAATATTATGCCTTGCAATGCGATACAACTGACATTTCGATTGATGGCAAATTGAACGACCCAGCTTGGATGAAAGCCAATTGGCAGGATGACTTTATCCAATACCAACCTTCAGAAGGGAAGGCGCCCGGTCAAAAAACAGATTTTGCGATCTTACTTGACGAGAATTTTATCTATGTTGGTTTTAAGGCCTGGGATACGAATCCCGACAGTATCGTGCAACGACTTTCGCGCCGCGATGAAATGGACGGTGACTTTGTTGCCGTGCAGTTCGATTCCTACAACGACAAGCGTACTGCTTTTTCATTTATGGTAAATGCAGCAGGCATTAAAAACGATTTTATTATAAGCAATGACGGTGAAACAGAAGATAATACCTGGGATCCGATCTGGCTTGTTAAAACCAGCCACGACCAATTGGGCTGGTATGCAGAAATACGGATTCCGCTGACTCAATTACGCTTTGAAGGTAATGGTGAGCAAACCTGGGGTTTACAGATTGGTCGGATGCTTTTCAGAAAGCAAGAGATTAGTTTGTGGAAGCCAGCAACCAAGAAAAATTCCGGGTGGGTCTCTCAATACGGGGAATTGAAAGGGCTGAAGAATTTGAAGTCCAGAAAAATTGCCGATATAACGCCTTATGTGGTAGCCCGGACCGATCGGTATGAAAAAGAGGCTGGAAATCCATTCAAACAATCCGGTAAAAAGAGTCAACTGACAGGTGGAATTGACGGAAAACTCGGCGTAACAAATAATCTGACGCTCGATTTTACGATCAACCCCGATTTCGGACAGGTGGAGGCAGACCCTTCCGAGGTTAATCTAACATCCTATGAAACTTTCTTCGAGGAGAAACGGCCTTTTTTTATTGAAGGCAAAAACATCCTGAGTTTCCCGTTGATGTTTGGCGATGGAGATTTAGCTGCCGATAATCTGTTTTATTCACGAAGGATTGGTCGTCGGCCTCATTACAGTCCTGAGATCAATTCAGATGAATATATTGATGCCCCTGATTTTACGAAAATTTTGGGTGCTGCTAAAATTACTGGAAAAACGAAAGAAGGGTGGTCTTTGGGAGTGCTTGAAAGTCTAACAGGCGAAGAGTTTGCCCATATCAGCAACGGGACTCAGCGCTCTGAAATGATTGAGCCTTTTACCAATTATACCATTGGACGTGTGCAAAAAGACCTTGATAAAGGAAATACTTTGATAGGAGGTATGTTCACTTCTGTAAACCGGAATCTCGCGGAGGATCAGCTTAATTATCTGCACAAAGCTGCCTATACCGGTGGTATAGATTTCGTGCATAAATGGCACAATAAAGACTGGGAATTAGATTTGAGTTCGTATTTTAGTAAGGTAAATGGGAGTGCCGAAGCGATCACAAATACCCAAAAATCATGGATTCATGCGTTTCAGCGTCCCGATGCCACTCACATTAAATTTGATTCGACGCGTACCAGTTTAACTGGTCAGGGAGGTAAAGTTGTGATCCAGAAAATAGGTGGTAAACTGAAATATATGGCTGCTGCTGCCTGGAAATCACCCGGACTTGAATTGAATGATGTTGGATACATGCGTCAGGCTGACAATATTCTGGAAGTTATTTGGGTAGGTTACCGGATCTTTGAACCATTCTCCATCTTCAGGAATATGAACCTGAATTTGAACCAATGGACGGAGTGGAATTTTGCGGGTGAATCAACGGGTCCCGGTGGAAATATCAATGCTCACACGCAGTTCAAAAACTACTGGTATTTTCATTTCGGTGGAAATATTAACGGACAAGCACTTTCGACAACCGAGTTGAGGGGCGGACCAGCGATAAAAATTCCGGGGAGCAAAAATATCTGGCTTGCGATTGCCTCGAATGAACAAAAGAAGCTAACCACCGAAACGGAGTTTATGGTTATGAAAGGTAATACCGAAAATTCAAAGCGAATGATTAATTTCAGTGTAGGACTGGGTTACCGGCCTTCGAAAAGCCTGAAAATTACGCTGACACCGAGTTTCACGAATAATGAAGATGAACTTCAATATGTGACACAACAGGAATATAATAGCAATACGGATTATGTATTTGCCCGGATTCATCAGAAAACGCTTAGCGCATCATTGAGAATAAACTACAATATTACACCCGATCTGAGCGTTCAGTATTGGGGACAACCCTTTCTTTCGAGCGGAAAATACACTGAATTCAAGAAAATTACCAATGGACGGGCCGATAATTATACGGATCGGTTTCGGCACTTCACGGGAAATGAACTTGCTTATAATACAACTAGAGAACAATATACGATTTCGGACCAGGCTGGAAACAACTTGTACAGTTTCGATCAGCCCGATTTTAATGTGAAAGAGTTTTTGTCGAATATGGTCGTCAGGTGGGAATTCAGGCCAGGCTCCACGATCTATCTGGTATGGTCGCAAAACAGGAATAAGTCGATTCAGAATGGGAACTTTGATATTGCCGACGATATGAAAGATTTATTCGACAATAAACCCTACGATGTTTTTCTGCTAAAAGCGTCATTTAGAATAGGAAGGTAAATGGAGCGATTCCTAAAACCAATTTCAATGATTGATATTACTGTTGGCTGGAAGCCTGTGTCATAAACGCTAAACGAGATCTTGTTTGGCTTCTCTAAAAGTCAGGATCACCAAATCAGGTCTTGTTTGCCGGTCTAAAAACTTTTAGGTGCCAAATCAGGTCTTGTTTTCCGGTCTAAAAACTTTTAGGTGCCAAATCAGATCTTGTTTTCCGATCTAAAAACTTTTAGGTAACCAAATCAGATCTTGTTTCCCGATCTAAAAAATTTTAGGTAACAAATCAGATCTTGTTTTCCGATCTAAAAACTTTTAGGTGCCAAATCAGATCTTGTTTTCCAATCTAAAAACTTTTAGGGTACCAAATCAGATCTTGTTTGCCGATCTAAAAACTTTTAGGTGACCAAATCAGTTCTTGTTTTCCGGTCTAAAAACTTTTAGGTGACAAATCAGTTCTTGTTTTCCAATCTAAAAACTTTTAGGTAACCAAATCAGTTCTTGTTTGCCGATCTAAAGATTTTTAGGTGACAAATCAGGTCTTGTTTTTGTAATGGTCTTTAGAAAGAACCTGCATTTGCATAACTAGCTCTTATTTCAGAAAATCAACGAACGATTTGCAATTTATGATGCGTTAAAAAACGGATCAACGGATCGAAAGTTATTCAATCCTGTAATTGGTTTATTCAAAGACATTTCATGAGATTTAGAATTCCTGATAAAATAGTGCACGCAACGAGTAAACACCATCAAGTGCCAGGCTTTATTCAGAGCCATTTCTTCAGATTCTTGAGCGGGGTAACAGTCGTGTTTTTATTTATTATATGCTTCTCTTGATCCCGGCTATGGCATCTGCATAAATTTTGTCCACTTTTTTCATTGAAACTTGTAGCTTGTCTTTAGCCCTTCCATAGTCTGTCCAAACTTCACGCAACCGATCAGCAATTTGCCTACCATCGGTTTTTTCAATTTCAAAAGTCCAGTCATTAAAACCCAAATCATAATACATCTGTCCTTTAATGGTGTCTTCGGGTTGACGCAAATAAAACATTGGAGTTCCATTGGCTGCAGCAATGATAGGCGAATGACATTCAAAACTTAACACCGTATGGGCTTTGGAGTAAACCGATGCAGCCTCATCGGGCAGCCAATAACCACGTTTTACGACAAATGGCTTTACATCCTCAGGAAGTGGATCAATCAGTAATTCGTCCATAATATCCACCTGATAAGTCATTTCGGGACAAACCAGAACTTTATTGCCGGTTTCGCGAACCCAGGCAATCATGGCTTTGCGTAATTTGGCGTGGTCTATTTCCTTGTATTTCAGGTTAGTTTCTTCAACCAGTTTAATTCTGGCATCATCCCAACCATTGCGATTCGGGTTGAACTGGTGATAAGGAGTATAGCGCAAACGAGGAATGGCGCAAATGAATTTCTTTTCTTCCAATCCATTTTCTTTCAGGAATCGATCTGCCTTTTCTTTATCCTGAATATTCAGGAAGAAAGTTGCATCTGGAGCAAAAGCAATATGATTTCCTGAGATTCCGACCTTTTTCAGGTGGTCGATCGAAAGTGTTTCGCGGGTAAAAATGAAGGACGCTTTTTTCAGAATACCCGCATGATATTCTGATGGACTTTGAAGGGTAGTTCCAAAAACGCCGAATGGTTTGCTGGTATGTTTAATCCAGGAAGCCAAATTATCAGCGCCTATAAGACCTGGTCCCGAACCATGAATCATGACATCAGCTTCCTTAAAAGCTTCCATGATTTCAGGGTTCGACACATTCTTTTCAGCATCAACGCCACCATAAATGATTTTTACCTTCGGAAAGTTTTTATTGAGCAGTTTTTTCACTTCTTCGCCGTTACTCCTTTTCCATAGAATAATTTTTGACTCCGGAAGAAAAGTTTCAAGCACATGCAAAAGCCCCGGGGTATGGGCGATGTCGCCAATGTTCACATCCTGCCAGCCTGAAACCAGCAAAATGGTAAGATTCTTTTTTTCGGTAGCTTCGGCAGCACATGCAATTGTACCTGCAAGTAAATATCCAGCGGATAGTATTCCTGTATGCTTTAACCAATCGCGACGTGAGTATGTATTTTCCAATTTTATTCAATTTAAGTTATTCAATCATTTCACTTGTTTTTTTTAGAATCGGTACTTTGCGGAACACCGTTTTGAAGCTCGGTTTTTAGCACCGAAAAGTGATTCCGGTACAAGTCTCGTGGAGAACAGCTATGCATGGTACAAAGCGAAGCAGCAATTCCAACCACTTCGCCCATCATCCCTGTTGTTCCTTGCGCGCGGGATGAATTCAATACAATTCTCGTAGTGCTTATGTTTCTTCCAGCCATAAACAAATTCCCGATGTTTCGCGAATAGAGGCAACGGTAAGGAATTAAATAGGATCCATTCACATCTTCATCTTTTAGTTCTCTTCGGTTGACACCAAGCGGGGCGTAATTATGCTTTTGGTAACTCATAAATTCTTCGCCCGGAAAGTAGAGTGAATTTTCGGCTGTCGGGAAGTGCTGATCAATGGAATAAGTAGCCATAACACAGCCATCTTCGTATTTTTTCCAGTCACCCTCTACATCATTCTGTGTCAGGATAATGTCGCCGATTAAACGACGAGATTCCCGTTTGCCCGGAACAAACGACACATCGTTGAGGTCGTAGTTGGCATACTCCTCTTTCTTTTTACTTGAATTTTTCAGGAACGACCAGTTGCCGTAAATAACACGCAATGCGTAATCGCGGATATACTCAAAATCTTTTATCTGATCGTATCTGAACCCGGTTTCCCACCAGCCACTACCTTTAGTGGTATATTGGGCGGTCACCTCGGTGAAGCCAACGGCCCAGGGAGTTAATGGAAACGAAACTTTATTCTCAGTTTTTTTGCCGACCATACAATTGTTGATCCCAAACTCAGGTTATCGTGTACTTCAGGCGCAAGCAGTTCGTTAAAATCAATTCTGCGTTCGCGACCCATCATAAAATCGGCGCCTGCTAAAAATCCAATGGCTCCATCTCCCGAACAATCGGCTACGAATTTGCAGTTAAATTTGTGTTTTCGGGATAAAATAATGTCGGTGGCATAAACAGCACTTATTCGCTTACCGTCCAACTCAACCCCATCGCCGTTCATGTTCGTAAACACGCTAAGATTTGGTTCATTCTTCAGAAGCTGACTCACCCGATTATAATCCTGAAAAATATTCCCGATTTCGGCAACAACAGTGCCTATGTTTTTGTAGGGCATAAGTTTAATCCCCCCGGAAACCCCAACTCTTACTTCGTTGCTGTTATTGCCGCCAACCATCGGACGGTTGTGCAGAAGAGCAACCTTAAGCCCGAGCCTTGCCGCAGAAATTGAAGCTGACAGCCCTGCAATACCTGCCCCGACAACTACTAAATCAAAGTCTCCTTCATTTTTAGTTTCCAGACCTAATATTCTGGTTCGAAGCTTATCCATTTCAGCTCTATCGTTGGGCGGAGTAAACTTCTTATTCTTACTAAACAGGATAGCATCGCAGCGGCCATCAAATCCGGTTAAATCCCGCAATATCAGGGTTATTTCATTCTCCGTAATATTGACTTTACCTCCGTTTACCCAACCCCAGGCTGATGGTTGGGTTCCAAATTCCTGCCCAATATTTTTGCCATTTATCAGGATATTGAATCTGCCTGGAGCTTGGTTGGGATCCCAGGTTGAATTCCAGTTTCTGGTTCGGATCCATATTGAATATTCTCCACTTTCTTTGAATTTAACCTGAGTAGTCGCATCGGCAACAGGAATACCTTTCCCATGAGCAAGTAAAAACGGTGAGCCCATCTGGTCCATAAACTGCGGATCGATCGACCATCCTCCAGGATTCTGAAAACGTTCGGTTTCAACCAAAACTGTTTGAGCATATGTTACCCAAAAACTTATGGTTATTGTCAAAAATAATAAGCAAAGCTTTTTGAAATTAAGCATTATATAATGGATTTAATTGATTTTGGAATAATGAGGAATGTGTCTTCCATTCCCCATTATAATCTCTAATTATTTTGCTCCAGGATAGCCAGGATTTTGAAGTAATTCAGCACCACGATTGGCATCAATTGCCTTTTGGGGGATTGGCCACCATTGTTGGTAAGCTTCTATATCTTTGCTCTTCATGTTGTACTTTTTAACCCGGTCGACCAAAATACCCAAACGGCAAAGTGTTTTTCTACGAGACTCTTCAACGGTCAACTCTCTGGCACGTTCGTCGAGTATATAATCAAGATTAATTTGAGCTGATGTGACCAGTTTAGCCTGGGCGCGAGCACGAACAATATTGATATCACTTGCTGCTAATACTGCATCACCCTTATGGAAATAGGCTTCGGCACGAAGCAAATAAGTCTCAGCTAAACGCATCCGGTATTGATCGTTATCGGTACGACCATTTGCAGGACCGTTAGGCATAAGTCCTTCTATTTTACGAATTTGCGGATAAAAAGCCCTTACTGAATCAACTGTGATAGATGATTTTGTTCCGTCCAATTTCAAAATATAAACCTTCCCGCCTTCAACAACTGTTTTAACTGGAGTCCTTAAATAGGTGGGTGAAGCTGTGTTATTCCAGAACCATGTGCGGCGAATGTTGTATTTAGAATTTCGCATATCGTTCCAATTATCTTTCCAGATATCATAAAAATAATAATTATTGGGTCTGACACCACCCTGGCTTCTGCCCAATGAGTCACATACCAATAATTTCTTACCTGTTGGATCTGTTACGTCCTCGAATTTTGGACCCCACCAGCGATCGTGATTATTGTTACCCGTGCCACCACCGGGAGTTATGTATTCATACTGAAGTGCCCAAATGGTTTCGAGATTACCTGAAGCCCTATTTTGCTGACCAGTCCAAAAAAGGTCGGAAAAAACATCGCCGGGACGAGCCAAATTTCCAAAACGACTGGTCATTAATTTGTATTGACCAGTACTTCCATCAATTACTTTGGTAGCCGATGCGATTGATTTGTCGTAATAAGTTGCTGTGCCGGTTTCTTTTCCAAGGCTGATACAAACTTCACTTAACAGGTGATAAGCTGCAGCTTTAAAAATACGTCCGTCTTTTTTCGAATCGGTGACCACATTGGGTAAGTACAGCACGGCGTAGTCAAGATCGCTTTCAATAAATTTCAACACCTCCAAACGTGATGAACGTACAAAGTCATATTTAGGCTCGGTAAACTCCTTGTCAACAATAGGAACTCCATTGTAGATATTGACCAGTACATTATAGGTGTAAGCCCTAAAAAATTTAGCCTCTGCCACAATCGAATTTTTCTCAGCTTCAGTCCATTTAATATCGGGGTTTTCTGCACGGGTAATAATCAGGTTCGCATTTTTTAATATTTTGGTATAAGCCCAATCCCACCATTGATTTACATCTCCATTTGTAGGAGTTATCTCTTTATAATTGTTAAAGAAACGTCCATCTCCCACACCTGAAGTTGCTACATCTGTTCCTACTGCCATGGCGGGAATATTCCCGCCTTCTTCATCGCGCGCCGATACATGCAATGCATAAATCACCGATTCAAAACCTGCTTTATTCACTAAAAGGTTCTCCGGGCTAAATTTATCCAGTGGGGTCTCATTCAGATAGTTTTCCTTACAAGCCCCTGTTGAAACTGCGACTAAAATTAGAATTATATAAATTATTTTTTTCATTTTTCTAAGTTTTTAAAGGTTTAGAAATTCAGGTTTAAACCAACAACAAACGATTTCATAATCGGGCCGCTTTGTGATGCAGCGCCATATGGATCATATCCTGCGGCATGTTCAGGGTCCCATCCGTTCCATTTGGTCCAGGTGGCCAGGTTCTTTCCGCTTACAAAAACTTTCATGCTATTTAATTTTGTTTTTGCAAGGAATGATTTAGGTAATTCAAAAGATAAAGATAAATCCTGAAGCCTGATAAATGATCGGTCTTCATAAAAGCCATAACCTTTCGGGTTGGGGTATCCAACCGATGGCCTGTCCTTTAATGGATTTTCAGGAGTCCAATAAGGAAGATCCAATTGGTTGAGTCGCGCATAAAAATTTGTTCCGGGGTTAATCCATGTATTGCTTGCTTTACCGCCTTGACTGGTATAGAACAGAACTGAAAGTGTAATGCCTTTATAAGATAAGTTATTGGTCACTCCTGCAGTATAATCGGGCAATGAAGAAGAAAGAATTTGCCGGTCGAGCGGATCAATTTTACCATCTGGAACACCCTCAGGGCCACTCACGTCTTTAAATTTAACAAAGCCCGGTTTGGCACCCGGATCCATGGTCATATCATCACCCACCTGCCAAATTCCATCCCACACATAATCCAGGTACGAAAACATGGGTTTACCAATAAACCTTCTATTGGAAGGATCATCGTCACCTTTTCCATCACCATCGATATCCATCAGGTCGGTAATTTTATTGTTATTCTTTGCAAAGGTAAAAGTGGTTGCCCACTCAAATCCGCCAGTTTTTACATTCACTGTATTTAATGTGATTTCAACACCCTTATTATTCACAGACCCAACATTGGTTGTGAATGTAGCATATCCTGTCATGTTTGGGATTTGGCTGCTCAGCAGAAGATCCTTTGTATTCATGTTATAGTACTCAAATGCACCAGATATCCTACCTGAAAACAGATTAAAATCCATCCCAATATTAGACGCTAGTGTTGATTCCCATCCAAGGTTTGTGTTTGCCATTGATATCGGCGACACACCTACCGATGTAACTCCGCCATCACCAAATACATACTTATAATTAGATGCATCCATTAAACTCAACGATGAATAGGGACTTATTGCTCTGTTACCATTCTTTCCATATGAGTAACGCAGTTTCAGGAATTCGAGCCATTTTACATCAGAAAGGAAATTCTCTTCAGATACTACCCAACCCAAACCAACCGAAGGGAAATTACCATATTTATTTTTGGACCCAAATGCGGAATATCCATCCCTACGGATGGTGAGGTTTAGCATATAACGATCCATTAAGCGATAACCTGCACGTGCCATGCTCGAAACCGCTTTCATCTCGGAACCGCTTGCACTAGCAGTCTGAACATCACCGAGGCTTACTCCATAATAACCAAGTGCATCGCTAAATAAAAGCGACCCGGAACGATACATTCCTGTATTCTTTGTGCTTTCTATTCCATACATTAAAGTGGCATCGACGTTATGAATTTTATTGAATGTTTTGTTGTATTTCAGGATATTCTCCAAAGTAAAATCCTTTCCCTTGCTCCAATTTTGACTGGCAAAACTTGTCCGTTTGCTTCCATCACGATCATAAGTAGGCGTAAAATTCTTTGATTCATTGTATCGAAGATTGTTGGCCACATTCAGTCGGTAGGTGAGACCTTCCAAAGGCAGTTTAATATTAGCGTAAATATTGCTAAAAAGATTGTTAGTTATCTGATAGTTATCAATCCACAGTGCATCAAAAATTGGATTGTATGCCAACACATCACCCATTGGGACAGAAATCGGTTGACCATCATCATATTTGTATTTTGCAAAAGGACTCATTATTGAAGCATTACCAACATTCGCTTCAATTCCGGAATAATCTTTAAACGTATATCCGGTATTGGTGCCAATATTCAGCCAGTCGTTAACTTTGATGTCTATATTACCACGAAGAGTCAAACGTTTAAACTGATCGCACATAATTACCGATTTCTGATCGGCATACGAACCAGAAAAATAGTAATTTACCTGGTCTGTCTTTCCGGCTACACTCAGGTCGTGGTTCATCATTGGTGCGTTCTGACTAATTGCATCCCAGGGACTTGAAGCGCCTCCGGCATCCAGAACTTCCTGTTCAATAGGATTAAGCGGTGTAGCCTGACCACCTAAAAACACAGATGCGTCTTTTTTTAACTGCAAATATTTGTCTGGTCCCATCAAATTTGGAGTCCTTGCAAAATCAGAAAATCCGTAGTATCCGCTATAAGAAAGCACAGGTTTTGAGTTTTTACCACGTTTGGTCGTAACAAGAATCACCCCGTTTGTTGCTCGCGAACCGTAAATAGCCGCAGAGCTAGCGTCTTTAAGAATATCGATGCTTTCAATGTCATTACTGCTGATATCAGATAATTTACTCCCTACCATAGGTATACCATCCAAAACGATCAAAGGTTCGTTTCCTGCGGTGATTGATCTGTTTCCGCGAATAACAATTGAGCCATCAGAACCTGCTTTACCATTATCGGTAACTCGGAGACCAGCCACTGATCCCCTCATTGTTTGAACTGCATTAATATTGGGTAAGGTCGCCTTATCATCAGCATTAAGGCGAATGAGAGCTCCTGTCAGGTCTTTTTTCCTGGCAGTACCGTATCCAATAGCAACAACTTCTTCAATACCGATCGTTTCGTCGGCCAATACCACATTTACATTAGTTTGGCTTGCAATGATGATCTCCTGCATTTTCATTCCTACAAATGAAAATTGCAACGTTGCATTTTCAGAAATATTGGATAGCGTGTAATTACCATTATTATCTGTTATTACTCCTGTTGTAGTTCCCTTTACAACTACCGATACGCCTGGAAGTGAGGCGCCAGATGAGTCGGTAATTTTTCCTGTCACTTTCTTACCTTGTTGCTGAGTCTCTGTTCCCGAGGTGGTAGTTAAAACAATCTGGCGATCAATTACCTGGTGTTTAACATCTGTTCCGGCAAACAATTCATCCAAAATATCTGAAATTTTTTCATCCTTCGCTTCAATCGAAACTTTTCGGTTGACATCGATTTGTTTTTGGTTAAACAGAAAAAAGAATTCGCTTTTGCTTTCTATATTATTCAGTACATCTTCAACCCGTGTATCGGCCATTTTCAAGGATATCTTCGTCGATTGCGAATAACCCGATGCCGCCAACAGACTGTTAATCCCAAGAATAAACATCAAGATCATGAGTCGCATAATTCGTGAAAGTTTAGTTAATATTGGGGCATAGGTATCCCCAGGGCCAACGCATCTAAAAAAATAATTCATTTAATCATCTGAATATCAACAATAAAGCTTGTTTTTGTCATTATAAAATCGTACATTTATCTGATATTCAGATAGATAATAATGATTTGCGAAAAT
>Ga0209724_1002045_pt1 | contig 17640 bp, 18 predicted proteins | sample grotaG_FD_184143 | JGI IMG/M metagenome (GOLD analysis project Ga0209724, IMG submission 184143) | Glacier valley bacterial and archeal communities from Borup Fiord, Nunavut, Canada, to study Microbial Dark Matter (Phase II) -... | ecosystem: Environmental > Aquatic > Freshwater > Ice > Glacier ...
ACCGCTGCGTCGAACCTGCCCCTCAGTCAACTCGCGCCTGGGCATCTGCGCGATCCTCAAAGCCCAAATACCGGAACCGCACCCTCACAGCCAGAAAACAGCGCTTCCTGACAGCCGTTCACAACTCTCGGTCGGCGCATTGTCCCAGCAGTTTCCTTTGCGACTCATCGACGACTTCATGCCGTAGCCCTTGAGCGCGGCTTGGAATTCGTTGCCTGGGTTGGCTGCCCCTGTCAGAGTGGAAGACCAATCCGAGCGCTGGCTGGCGCCTGAACCACGCCATGCGCAGAGCATCCGTGACCAGACTGGCCTGCATGTGCGGCTGCATGCTCCAGCCCACCACCTGTCGGCTGAAGAGGTCGATCACGGCAGCCAGGTACAGCCAGCCTTCACCGGTGGCGATGTAGGTGATGTCGCTGCTCCAGACCCTGTCGGGCGCGTCCACCGCGAACTCTCGGTTGAGCAGGTTGGGCGCAATGGGTAGTGCATGTTTGCTGTCGGTCGTCACGACAAATTTCCTCTTGCCCCGCGCCTTGATACCGTGCGTCTGCATAGCCTGCTGTACCCGCAGCTTGCCCACACGAATGCCTCGGCCCAGCAGTTCTTTCCACATGCGGGGCCAGCCGTACTCACCCTTGACCTCGGCGTGAATCGTACGGATGTTGACCAGCAGATTTTCATTGCTGACCCGCCCACCGGGCTTGCTCGGCGCAGCCTGCGCTCGGCGGCGCTGATGCTCGAAGTAGCCACTCGTGCTGACCTCTAGAACCTCGCAACTCAGCGTGACCGGCCAGGCCGCTTTGTGCTTGGCGATCCAGGCGTACTTCACAGTGAATCCTTTGCAAAGTACGCCGTCGCTTCCTAAGAAACACGTTGAGGTTCGGCCTCCTGGAGGGTAAATCCAAACTCCGCAGCGCGGCGGTGCAACTGCTTGATGACGCGCTCCTTGTATCGTTGCTCGTAGCGGTCGGCTCCGGCATCTTGGTACGTCATCCCGAAGCGCATTGCGTTGTAGAACAGCACGGCGATCTTGCGCGCGGTCGCCGTCACGGCCTTGGCCTTACCTACCCGCGTAGCCAACCGTCGGTAGAACGCACCCAGCGCTGTGTTGGTTCGACCAACCGTCACCGCTGCCAGACGCAAAAGTGCGCTGACCCGGTTGGTCGTTTTGCGCGTGTGCGCCGACAGCACCTTGCCCCCACTTATCTTGCACCCCGGCGCCAGCGTCAGCCACGAAGTGAAGTGCTTGGCTGTGGGCCACTTGCTTAAATCGGTTCCACATTCAGCGACCATGCGCAATGCCAAATACGGACCGATGCCGTGGATCTGGGTCAGGTCGACGCCGGTGAGTTGATACAGCAGTGGCCGTGTATCGAAGCCCACGGCGTTGGGTTGCACGGTTCTGTGCCGGGGTTTGGGCATGGGCTCGGTCGGATCCTGCTTGTCAGCGTTTAACTCGAGCAGCGCGCGTTCGATCTCGGCATCACATTCGCCCAACCGCTCTTGGTAGAAGTCGTAAAGGGCAAGTGCCTGGGTCAACTCGAAGACATGCTCGGGTTGGTAGTTGCCGACCAGCGCCGCACGCACCGTCTCGTTGGTGGCCTTGCATCGAACGTCGCGCATGGCCGCCAAGATCGCCGGATCGCGCTGACCGCCAACAATGGCGCGCAGAATTTTCATGCCTGTCACGCCCGTCACGTCGCTGACGACATGATGAAGTTGCAGGTTCATCAGCGTCAACGCCTTTTGCATGTGTTGGATGTGCGCAGCCGCATAGTCAACATGCCTCTCGCGCAACCGCAAGTAAGCCCTGAGCGCGGCGATGTCGCGTTCTGGCCGGAAACTCGCGCGCAGCAGGCCACACGCATGCAGCCGCTGCAGCCACTGTGCGTCGTTGACGTCGCTCTTGCGGCCGGGTACCGAACGGGCCTCGCGCGCATTTGCGACGATGACATGGATGCCTCTGCCTTGAAGCACCTCGAAGACCGACACCCAGTACACGCCAGTGGATTCCATGGCCACGGTCTGGATGCCGAGCGAGACAAGCCAGTCGGCCATGCGTTCAATGTCGCCGGTGAAGGCCTGGAACGTCTGCACTGGCTCGTCGCAAAACTCGGGCGGAACACCGACAACATGGAACCGTGACCCAATGTCGATGCCAGCAGCACGATCATGGATAACGGGTAAACCGGTGGGTTTGTTAGATCGCTTTGACATGATCGCCTCCTGTGGGTTGGGTGCATCGGACGGGGACTCGGATCAGATCAATTTCCTAAACGGGGTCACACGAGGTGCCACCAAAGCTGGGTCCGCAGCTTCCCCTTGGCCAGGTTTTTTGACGGGGACGAATGCCTCCAAAAAGCAAACGGCCTGAAGTCCGATGCCTGCTCAGCTTAGACGCTGTGTGTTTCTACCCGGAAGGGCCGCGGCAAGCCGCGAGGGCGGTTTTTTAAGATGTCGCGCTCCATCTTGACCCTCGCCAGCTCGGCACGCAGCCTGGCCAGCTCCATTTGCTCGGCACTCACGGGCTTGTCACCTGCCCCCCTGAGTTGCCCCTTCTCGCTCAGCCGCACCCAATTTCCAAGCGTCTGTTTCGGCATGCCCGGCACCTTGGCCGTCACCCCTACGTCCTGCCCGCCTTTGACCAGCCGGACTGCCTCCAGCTTGAACTCCAACGTGTACCGAGCGCGGCGCGCCGTGTCGTCTTTCCTGCCCATGATCACTTCTCCGTTTGCTGAATTTGAACATCAGCTACGGAGTACGTTTTTCGGGGACAAGGTCAGGGATCGTCACGACGTCGCCGATATGGTGAATGAATCCCTTGCCGGCCGCATCGCGGTCCTCGATAGGCGAGAACATCGTGCCGAGAAACAGCATGAATTCGTCTGGATACTGGTGGTGGTCTCCGAAGGCCTGCGCGATGAGATCGGGCAGATCGTGGCTGATTTCCCGCACGACTTGCTTGTCCAAGATGCGCATTACAGACTTGATGCACACCATCGCAGGCGCGCTCGATCAGGCAATCGTGCTCACCTGCTCCCCGCCAGGCAGGAGAGCAATGAGGCCACGCTTGCGGCTAACAAGCAGCCGCGTGTCAGTCACCGGCTCGACGCCGCGGTAGCCGCGGTCCACGAGCGCGATCTTTGGTGTGACGCCGCTGAGGATCGCGATCTGCTCGATCTGGCTGCCCACCGTGTGCCCGTCGTACGGATGCCCGGCATCGATCGCATCCCCACGACCAGCCCCTCTGTGGCCGTGACGGACATCGAGACCTTCACACCGAACTCCTACGCCGTTCGCGCCTTGTCCTTGGCGATGCACTCGCCCACGGGGGCATGTGTGGAGGACTATGAAGCGCTCTCGCCTGGGCGCTTGAACACTGCGCGCTGATCAGCAGCGGGCTCTCGTCGCAAGCCTCTAGTCAATTGACCGCTTACCGTCGATGCGTGGGCGCCAGCGCACCAAGCTCGACGGATCACACGGCAGTCCGTGCTGGAACTACCGCTCGCGCTGAAGTGCTGTCAGTCCGGGTTCTCAGTGTCGGCAACGCAGGGCGCACGGAGCCGGATACGAACGGTGGGGCTCCACAGTGGCAGCACCGGGCAGCACGCGGGCACCACGGGTGGCGTACCTTCACCCTCACCGGGTACTCCAACAGGAGGCAATCGACCCGGCGCGCTCAGGGCAAGTTCTCTTTCAAAATGACTCCGATGCGAACCGGCTCGATGCCCGCCAACGCGCTCTTGCCCTCACGCAGGTTCGCGAAGATGCGGATCGCATTCATGATCTCGACCTGCGGGTTCTGGCTAATGACGGCATCGATGGTGCCGTCCATCAGGTAGGACCGGGTGTCGGTCGTGACCTCGTGGCCGACGAACACCACGCTCTGGTCGCGCCGCGCTTCCTTCAACGCGCGCGCGATGCCGTCCGAGCCGCCGCCGATGTTGTAGATGCCGATCAGATCGGCGTGGGTGGTTAGCATGATGCGCGCCTGCTCATGGTTGCTCTGCGCGTCGTCGTGGCCCTCGCGCAGACCGACCAGCACCAGATGCGGAAAGACCTCCTGAAGGATGTGCTGGAAGCCCATCTCGCGCTCGCCGTGACCGCGGTAGCTCAGGCTTCCGGCGATCATCGCCACCTTGCCGCGACGCTCGCCGAGAAAGCGTCCGAGCAGCAGGCCCGCGGTGCGGCCGGCGGCCCGGTTGTCGAGCCCGACGTAGGCGCTGCGCCGCGAGTTGGACAGATCGGATGCCAGGGTCAGCACATACACGCCTTTGTCCGCCAGTTGATTGACGGCTTCGCGCACCAGCGGATGCTCGAGCGCGACGCAGGCGATGCCATCGGCGCGCTGGCCGTGCTCCATCAGCTTCTTCGCGAGGAGCTCGGGGTTGAAACCCTCGACATACACGCATCGGCACTTGACGTTGAAGGGCAGCATCTGACCTTCGACCCGCTCGACGTAGTCGCCCAGCATCTGCATCCAGCGGTTGACGCCCGAAGGCAGCAGGAACGTCACCTGCAACGGGGCCGAGGTGGCGCGCATGGCCAGAGCGCCATCCTCCAGATACTCAAGTTCGACTGCGACGCGCAGCACCCGTTGCGCGGTCGCGGGCTTGACCCCGCTCCGCTGGTTGAGCACCCGATCGACCGTGGCCGTGGACACGCCGGCCAGCCGCGCGATGTCGACCACGCGGGCCCGGGCCGGCGGATCGGCGGGCTGCGCAACGACGCGTAGCGTGTTCATCGCGGGCGGCCTTTCGCTCGTGGTTGGTGCTCGTGGTTTCTGCTCGGCCGCTCAGCCGTTCCAGCGGCCGGTGAGCACCGGGAACTCGTCCTGCGGCGCCCGGCAGATGCGGTCGATGCGCTGCTGCAGCGCGTCGATCCGGGCCTGCCCATCGAGCACCTCGAAGCGCGTGTTGTAGTGGCGCTCCTCGCCGTGCTCCAGCCAGATCAGCTCGCCGCGCTCCTGGGCGAAGTGCTTGCCGGGAGCGTGGTTCGTGCTTGGCTCGATCCCCATCGCGTACAGCCCCTGCTGATAGTTCTGCCACTGGAACTGGCACGGAAATTCGGTACGATCGATTTCCACCAGCAAGCCCAGCCCGCGTCCGCCGTCGAAGCCCGGGTTTACCAGGGCCATCGGAATCCTGCCGTCTTCATCGGCCTGCAATGCATGCTCGAACACCTGCTCGTGGAAGCCCGCCTGCGGCGCCGGCTGGGTGCGGTAGCCGACCTGCTGCCGGCGCAGACTCTCGGCGTGCGATGCCCAGATGGTATGCCGCACCGGCGCCAGGTAGCGGCTGCCTTCGTCGAGTACCGGATAGCCCACGTTGATATGGTAGAGGTACATGTGCGGCGTGCGATAAAAGCCGCGATTCGCCACCCGGTCATGCACGCTGAAGACGTTGCTGCCGGCACGTGCCTCGATGCGCCGCAGCAGTTGCAGGTCTTCGCCGAAGACGGCCGATTGATTCACCTCGCCCTCGCACCACAGCACGCAGTCGTCGCCGTCCCAGCGCTCGCCGTAGCCGACCAGTCGACCGGGCGTGTTGGCGATGCGGCCGTGGATCGAGCTCTCGACCGTGCCGCGGTGCGCGTAGTGGTAGTGGCCGGCCGGCTCGCTGCCCATCAGCAGCGTGTGGTCGAGCCCGCCGGTCAGCATCAGGCCCGAGAAGGAACGCAGCCACGACAGGCCGCCTTCGTCGTTGTGCTCGTGCAGGCCTGGGTGGCGCAGGCCCGTGGGCGAGCGCCAGCCGATGGCTGCGCCGTTGTACTCGCAGCGGCCGATGTCGAAAGCCCGGTCGATCAGCACCTCGAAGATCAGGCCGGTGCCGGTACGAAACTCCAGGCAGCGTATGCCGCGCTCGGGGCCGTCGCCCAGCGTGCAGAGCCGCACCGCGGCGAACTGGCTGATGTGGCCGCTGCGCTGCGCCCATTCGCGTCGCGTTCGCCGTTCGCCGTACAACTGCAGCATCAGACCCCCGCTTCGAGCAGCTTGGCGTCGACGAAGCGCTTGGCGCGCGGGATGTCGGCTTCGTCGAGGTGCTCGATGATGATCGGGATGTTCGGGTGGTGCCGCGCGAGGCGCTTCAGGTACAGGTCGTAGTTGAGCGTGCCCAGGCCCGGCGCCGGCAGGTCGATGTTGCCCACGCCGCGAAACGCGAGCGAATCGGCGGCGTCGATCTCGGCGAACTTCTCGCCGGCGTTGCTGCCGTCGGCGCGCTTCACGTCCTTCGCGTGGGCGATGAGGATCTTGTCGGAGAGCGCGTCGAACATCTGGTTCAGCACCTCGTCCATCTTGTCGAGGTTGTGCGCTTCGAAGTAGTTGGTCGGGTCCATCAGCAGGCCCAGGCCGGGGTGGTTGACGTCGGCGAAGAGACGCTGCGTTTCCTCGACCGAGCCGATCACGTTGTTGACGTAGGTTTCGAGCAGGAACACCGCACCGTGGTCATAGGCTTCCTGCGCCAGCTCGCGGACGGATTTCGCGCACAGCTCGTAGGCGGCTTCGGTCTTGTTGTCGGGGTGGCCGCTCCAGTCGCTGTCGGGGTTCATCGTGCCGGTCTCGCTAATCACGTAGGGCGAGCCGCAGTCGCGCGCATGCCGCAGGATGGCCTTCAGATGATCCTGGCGGCGCCGGCGTTCCTCCGGGTCCGGGTGGACGATGTTGGTGTAGCCCGAGACGCATGAGACGGCCAGGTCGTTGCGCCGGAATGTGTCGCGCACCTGGCGGCACTTCTCGGTGGTGATCGACGCGGGCGTCGAGAAATCCATGTCTTTGAACGTCAGATCGAGCTGCACGATGTTGAAGCCGCTGGCGCGGGCGCGCTTGGCGACTTCGGCGAGCGCATAGGGGTAGTAGCCGGTGAAAATGCCCACTTGGATCATTGCGGTCTCCTGCTTTCTGGATGGTGGTCTCTGGAGGGTGTTCGGACGGTGTCGGTTCTAGAAGCCGAACTCGGACAGCGGCACGGCCCGCTTGTCTCGAATGGAGCGATAGCCTGCCTCGACGAGTGCCATCGTCTGCAGGTTGTCGGCGCCCGTCAGCGCCGGGGTTTCGCCGCTTTTCAGGGCCCATTGCAGTTGCCCCATCACGCCGGCGAAAGCCTGCGGGAACCAGCAGGTGTCCCAGCTCGGCTGCACCCACTTCCCCGCGCTGGCGTGGCGCGAGCAATAGCGCAGCGTGCTCGGGCTGCCGGCGGGATAGTCGGGCCAGCCGATCGTCCCTTGGGCGACGCCTTCGGTGCCTTCGACCCGCCACTTGATGTAGCAGTCAGACTCGTACCCTTCCTCGCGCGGGCCCGACCACACGTCTTCGAGACTCACCGCCATCAGCCCGCTGCGAAAGCGCAGCGTCGAGCAGACGATGCCGTCCTTGTGCGCGAAGCCGGTGCGCGGGTCGGGCCGGGCGGCGGTGTAGATGTCTTGCGGCTCGCCGAACAGGAAGCGCAGAACGTCGAGATGATGCACGCTCATGTTCAGCAAGGTGAGCCGGTCGTACTGCTGCAGGAAAGCCTGCCAGTGCGGAATGGCGCGCATCTCGATCGTCGCCAGCACCGGCGTGCCCAGGACATCGCGATCGAGCAGTTGCTTCAGCACCTGCATCGACTGGTCGTAGCGCATGTTTTGGTTCACCGAGAGTAGCTTGCCGGCGTCAGTCGCTTCCTTCACCAGTTGCTTCGCGGTCTCGAACTCGAGCGTCAGCGGCTTCTGCGCCAGGATCGCCTTGACGTGCGGCTGGGCCAGCGCCAGACGGATCAGCGCCGGCTGCAGGTCGGGCGGGTAAGCGATGTCGACGATCTCCACGCGCGGGTCGCGTATAAGGTCTTCGGGCGTCGCATGCACGACCGGGATCGCCCATCGTCGGGCGACATCCTCCGTCTTCGAGCGCGTGCGCGAGGCGATCGCCGCGACCGGGAAGCCGGCCTCGGCATAGCTCGCGAGCTGCACGTCGGCCATGATGAAGCCGGAGCCGATGGCGCCAATGCGGTAGTCCCGGCAGCGCACGGGGGCGTCGGGTTCGAATCCCATGGGGTTGGTCATGTCGGTGGCTCGCCTGGGCGGGTGTCGTACGGAGTGTGGTGCAGGCTTATCGCGTGGAGCGCTCCCGGCCGTAAATCACCAGGAAGCCGATCAGCGCGATGCCGAACGCCACCTGGCGCTGTGCCGGGCCGATCTCGAGCGTCGTCAGCAGCGCGGTGAGCAAGGTCAAAAAGACCGCGCCGATCGACGTGCCGAAGTAGTTGCCACGGCCACCGGCGAGCGACGTACCGCCGACGACGACCGCGATCACCGACGGCAGCACGTACTGCTCGCCGCCGCCGACGAACACCGTGCCGGAATAGCCGAGCAGCACGACCCCGCCGATCGCCGCGAGCCCGCCGGCCACCGCGTAGGCGGCAATGCGGGTGAGCCGCACCGAGACGCCGCACAGCGAGGCCGCGGTCGAGTTGGCACCGATCGCATACAGGTTGATGCCGAACCGCGTGTGCCGCAGCAACCCATGCACCGTCAGCATCAGCAGCGCCCAGAAGACGAGCACGCCGGGGATGCCGATGCCCGTCGATTGCGTCGTGAAGCGCACGAGCGCGGGCGCCGCCGAGCCCGACGACTGCCCCTGCGTCAACACCACCAGCAGCCCGACGATGACACCGGCCGAGCCGAGCGTCATCACGAGCGGCGGAATCCTCAGCAGCGTGACGCCGATGCCGTTGATCGCCCCGGCGAGCAACCCGCTGGCCACCGCCGTGGCGATCGCCAACGGGATGCCGGCGTCCTGTCCGCGCATCACGTTGCCGGCCAGCAGGGCGGCCAGCGACATCACGCCGCCGAGCGACAGATCGATGCCCTCTTGACCCGACAGCACCACCAGGCCCTGCCCGGCCGCGACGATCGCGAGAATCGCCGCAACGGTGAGTTGCCCGGTCAACTGCTGCGGCGACACGAACCCCGGCGATGCGATCGCCCCGACGATCAGGATCGCCACGACGCCGACCACCGTGCCGGCGGCCGGACTGCGCCGCAGCAGGTCGACCGCGGCGGCCCAGGGCCGGCCCGTGGACGAGGGTACAGCAATAGATTCTGCGACTGTGCTCATGACGGTGTCTCCCATTCTTTTGACAGCCCAACGGGTGCCGTCGAGCGCGACCTCGCCGCACCCCGCCCCACTTATCCCGGCCTCCGTGCCACGAACACGCCGGCGGCCAGCGCGACCAGCACGATCACGCCCTGGACGATGCCCTGAACCATGTAGTCGATCTGCGCGAAAAAGATGATGTTGTTGATCAGGGTCAGCGCCATCGCGCCGAGCATCGAGCCGAACGCGCCGCCCCAGCCGCCGGCCAGCGCGGTGCCGCCGAGCACCACCGCGCTGATCGAGCCGAGCGTGAAGGCCTGCCCCATCAACGGATCGCCGGCGGCCGACACCGCCAGTACGCACACCGCCGCGCAGGCCGCGAGCAGGCCGCCCAGCGCGTGGCTCGCGACACGGATGCGCCCGACCGGCAGCCCGGTTTGATAAGCCGCCTGCCGCTGGCTGCCGACCGCGAGCAGGTGCAGATGAAAGCGCGTTGCGGCGAGCGCGACGACGAGGCCGAGCAAGACCAGTGTCACCAGCAGCGGCGTCGGCACGTGGGCGATCCCGTTCGCATAGATCTCCGCCAGGTCGCCCGCGAGACTGCCGCCGGCCTGCGGCATCACGATCAGCGCCAAGCCGCCGAAGACGATGCCGCTGGCGAAAGTCAGGACGATCGGCGCGAGGCGGAAGGCCGCGATCAGCGCACCGTTGATCGCACCGCACGCCGCGCCGACGAGCAGCCCGAGCGCCGCCGCGGCGGCGACGGCGGTGTTACTGCCGCCCATCGCGCCGGCCGCCACGACGACCACCACGTTGACCAGGCTGACGATCGCGCCGAGCGACAGGTCGATCGAGCCGCCCAGCACCACGTAGGTCTGGCCGACCGCGATCATCATCAGCGGCAGGCAGGCGATCAGGATCGAGACGCCGACATCGAGCCGGAAGAAGCCCGTCTGGAGCGCGCCGTTGACCGCCAGCAGCACGAACACCAGAAAGAGGCCGAGCGCATAGGGCCGCTTGACGATCGGCCAGGCGCCGAAGCGCGCTGGCCCGCCGGGCGGCGCCGAACTCGCGCCCGTGGCGCGGCTAGTGGGCGGTGGCGAGGGCCGCGGCGTAGAGATTGAATTCATTGAGTCGATCCGCAGCCAGTTCGTCGGTGATGCGCCCGCTGTTGAACACGAGGATCCGGCTCGCGTTCTCCAGCAGTTCGGCGTCTTCGGAGGAATAGAGGATCACGGCGGTGCCGCCACGGCGCAGCGCGTCGATCTGCGCGAACAGGTCGCGCTTGGCCGGGATGTCGATGCCCTTGGTCGGATCGTCGAGCAGCAGCACCCGGGGCCGCGTGGCGAGCGCACGGCCAAGGATGACCTTCTGCTGGTTGCCGCCCGACAGGGTGTCGATCGCGTCGCCGAAGCCGCCGAATTTCAGCTTGATGTCGCGACTGAGCACGGCCAGTTCGCGCTGCAGCCGGCCACGCCGCGCGAGCGGGCTGCGGCCCTTGGCGAGCGAGGTCAGCGCCATGTTCTCGAGGATCGGCCGGCCGGGCAGTGCGCCGTAGCGGCCGCGGTCTCCCGAGACGTAGGCCAGGCCCTGCCGCACCGCAGCCAGCGGATGGCTCAGCGGCAGCGCGCGGCCGTCCAGCAGCACCTCGCCGGCAGTCGCCCGCCGTGCGGCGAAGAGGGTCTGCAGCAGCTCCGACTGGCCCTGCCCATGCAGCCCGCCGAGCCCGAGCAGTTCGCCGTTGCGTACCGTGAAGTTGAGGTCGTGCAATTCGCGCGACGCCAGGCCCTTCACCGCGAGCCGGACGTCGCCGGCTTCGCTCGGGCCGGCCACCGCCGCCGACTCCGGCGCTGCAGCCCCGCCGACCATCAGCGCGACGATCTCGCCGCGCGTCAGCGCCGCCGTGGCCTTCGTCGCGACCCAGGCGCCGTTCTTCATCACGGTCACCCGGTCGGCAATCGCGAAGATCTCGTCCATGCGGTGCGAGATGAAGACGCAGGAGGTGCCGGCCTCCTTCAATCGCCGCACCTGGGCGAAGAAGGCGGCTACCTGCGACTTGTCGAGCGACGAGGTGGACTCGTCGAAGAAGATCACCTTGGGCGCGACGCTCAGCGCCTTCAGGATCTCGACGATCTGGCGCTTGTCGATGCTCAGCTCGGCCACTCGCGCATCGGGGTGCAGGCCTTCGCCCAGGGCGCCGACCGAGTCGATCAGGTCTTTCACTGCGTCGCGCATCGATGCCCGGTCGGCCAGGCCCATGCGGTTGCGCGGCTCCTGCCCGAGCAGCACGTTCTCGCTGACGGTCAAGGTCGGCGCCAGGCTCATCTCCTGATAGACGGTGGCGATGCCGGCGGCGCGCGCATCGGCCGGGCGCCGGAAGCGCACCGCCTGGCCGAACAGCGACACCTCGCCGCCATCGAGCGCCACCGCGCCGGCGAGGATCTTGCACAGCGTGCTCTTGCCGCAGCCGTTCGAGCCGAGGAGCGCATGCACTTCGCCACGCTCCAGCGAGAAGCGCCCGTCCTGCAGCGCGACCAGCCCGCCGTAGCGCTTCACCACCGATCTTGCTTCGAGCACTGCAGTCGTCACAGCCGTGGCTCCGGTTCGTGGATGGCCGCGATCACTGTGTGGTGGCTTGGAAGAAGCGTTCCTTGATCTCGTCCGGGCCGAGAACGAGGCTCACGAATGCATGGTCGGGCTTGCCTTCGAGCGCTTTCGCCGCCTCGGCCACGTTCTGGCTCGTCACCAGTTTGGTGGGCACGTAGAGCGCGTTCTTGTTCGGCCCCTTCAGCGCGCCGGTCTTCAGCTTGTTGCCCTGCAGCAGCAGCACGGCGACGTTCAATGCGCTCGCCATGCAGCCGGGCGGATTGATCGAGGCCGCGGCATTCCACTTCTTGCTCGCCCATTGGCGCACGAAGCTCGCCCGCAACTCGCCGGTCGCCACCATTGTGTCCGACTTGTTCGCTGCCTCGAGCGCGCGCCAGGTGCCTTCGGCCTGGCCGTCCTGCACCCAGATGCCGTTCAGTGCCGGGTAGGTGGCGATCAGCGTCTGCGTCACCTGCTGGGCCTTCGCCTGGTCCCAGTCGGCATTGGCTTCGTTCAGCACCTTGATGCCGGGGTACTTGGCAAAGACTTCCTTGACCCCGGCCACGCGCGCCTGATTCGCAGGATGCCCGGCGATGCCGTTGATGGTCACGACATTGCCCTTGCCGCCCAGACTCTTAGCGAGCCAGTCGGCTGAGAGCGACGCCCATTCCTTCTGGTCGATGCCGACGAACACCGCGTCGGGCGATGTGACCTCGCCGTCGGTCGCGACGACCGTGATGCCAGCGGCCTTGGCCTGCTTGAAGGTCGGGTTGAACGCGGTCGGCCCGTTCGGGTTGATGACGATCGCATTCACGCCCTGGTTGATGAAGTTGCGCACGTCGGAGATCTGCGACTGCGCATCCATCGTCTTGCTCTGCACCACCAGCTCGATGTTCACGCCGCGCTGCTTCCAAGCCGCTGCCGCCGCGCGCGCCTCTTCGATCATCTGGGTGCGCCACTCGCTGCCGACCCAGCCGTTGCTGAGGGCGATCTTGTAGGTCTTCTCCTGGGCGCCGGCGCCGCAGGCCATGACGAGGCCGGCGCTTGCCAACAGCGTGTGGAGGATGAATCTGCGCATGTCTGTCTCCTGAGGGGTTGCCCGCGTTGCGCGGTGTCTGGGTGGGCCTCTACACCAACCTGAGATTCATTGTGGGAAGCGAAGCCGCTGCCATCAATCAGCGTTGTTGATGGGAATTGATTGATTCGTTCGTGTCAGGGGGGCAGGCATCAAAAACCATCACGCCGATTGATTGAGTCGCAGGCGTCGCCTTCCCACAATGAGCCCGCGATTCACTCAACAGCAGGAGACATCCCGGTGAACACCTCCCCAGCCCGGCTCGGCGGCATCGCCGCAACTCGCGGACAACCCGGCGGCGTGACCCCGCAGGACTACCGCCTGCTGGACGGTGCCGGCGCGAAGGCGCTCGAAGCCGGGCTGGTGAACGGCCCCTGGTACCGCTGCCAGGTCGCCCGGCCGACCCTCAAGGCGCTGATGCAACGCAGCGACGCCCGCGCGCTGCGAGACACTGCCCTGTGGTTCGCGCTGATCATCGGCAGCGGCGTGCTCGCCTTCATGTTGCGCGACAGCCTGTGGGCGATTCCCGCATTCATCGTCTACGGCGCGCTGTACGGCGGCTCGTCCGATTCGCGCTGGCACGAGTCCGGCCACGGCACGGCCTTTCGCACCCGCTGGATGAACGAGGTGCTTTACCAGATCGCGAGTTTCATGGTGATGCGCCGGCCCACCGTGTGGCGCTGGAGCCATGCGCGCCACCATTCGGACACGCTCGTGACCGGGCGCGACCCGGAGATCGCGGTGCAGCGGCCGCCCTCGCTCGTGACCCTGCTGCTCAACCTGTTCGCGATCAAGTCCAGCGTGGACGTGCTGCGCCAGGTGGTGGCGAATGCGTTCGGCCACGTCGATCCGGAAGAGGCGAGCTTCATCCCGGAGTCCGAGCGCGCAAAGGTGGTCTGGGAAGGCCGCGCCTGGCTGGCCGTGTATGGGGCGGTCGCCGCCGCCTGCGTGGCGAGCGGCTCGATCTGGCCGGCGCTGTTCATCGGCCTGCCGTCTTTCTACGGCGCCTGGCTCTACGTCTTCTTCGGTCTGCCGCAGCACGCGGCCCTGCCCGAGAACGTGCTCGACCACCGGCTCAACTGCCGCACGATCTACATGAACCCGCTGTTCCGCTTCCTGTACTGGAACATGAACTATCACCTCGAGCACCACATGTTCCCGATGGTGCCGTTTCACGCGCTGCCGCGGCTGCACGACGAGATCAGGCAGGACTGCCCGCCCGCTTACGCAAGCTGCTGGGCGGCCTACAAGGAAATGTTCCCGGCGATCCTGCGGCAGCGCCGCGACCCTTCCCACCACATCGTGCGACCGCTGCCGAGCGCATCGGCGCCGTCAATTTCTGGAGTATCGGCATGAGCAACTGGATCGACGTCTGCGCCCTCGACGACATCGACGACGAAGATGTGATGCGCTTCGACCACGCGGGCAAGACCTACGCGGTGTACCGCGTCGGCGAAGCGGTCTATGCGACCGACGGCCTGTGCACCCACGAGCAGGTGCATCTTTGCGACGGCCTGGTGATGGATCACGTCATCGAATGCCCGAAGCACAACGGGCGCTTCGACATCCGCACCGGCAAGGCGCTGGGCGCGCCCGCATGCATCCATCTCGCCACCCATCCGGCCAAGGTCGAGGGCGGGCGGATCTGCATCGCCTGCTGAGCGCGATCTGATGGCGCAGCTTCCTTGCATCGTCATCGTCGGGGCCGGCCAGGCCGGGGCGCGGGCCGCGCTAACGCTGCGCGAGCGTGGCTGGGCCGGCAGAGTGCTGCTCGTCGGCGAAGAGGCCCATGCGCCGTACGAGCGGCCGCCGTTGTCGAAACGATCCTTGTTGACGCCGGAGGCCGCCGCGACCCTCGTCGCCGAGGTGTCTCGCTACGCGCAGGACGGGATCGAACTGCAGCTGCAGACCCGCGTGCTGTCGATCGACACGGCCGCCCGCTGCGTGACCCTCGCCCACGGCGATGACGCGCCGGAGATCGTGCACTACAGCAAGCTGCTGCTCGCGACCGGCGGCAAGGCACGCCGGCTCGATCTGCCCGGCGCGGACGATGCGCGCGTGATGACACTGCGCCATGCGAACGACGCGACGCGCCTCGCGACGAGGCTCGGCCCGGGCAGCACCGTGGCCGTGCTCGGCGGCGGATTCATCGGTCTTGAAGTGGCGGCCTCGGCGCGCCAGCGCGGCAGCGAGGTGGTGCTGTTGGAAGCCGGGCCGCGCTTGCTGGGGCGCGCCGTTCCGGCCGACATCGCGGGCCTCGTGCATGCGCTGCATGCGGCGCGCGGTGTCGACATCCGGCTGCTCGATTCGGTTTCGGCGTTCGAGCCGGCCTCCGCATCAGGCCGCATCACGGTTCGCTGCGCGTCGGGGACCACCATTGCGGTCGACACCGTCGTCATCGGCATCGGCATGGTGCCGGAGGTGTCGCTCGCGACGGCGGCCGGCCTGCAGGTGCGCCGCGGCATCGTCGTGGACAGCACGCTGCGGACCAGCGCCGACGATGTCTACGCCGCTGGCGATGTCTGCGAATTCCCGAACCACGAGGGCACCGGCACCACGGTGATGGAATCCTGGGCCAACGCCGAGGCGCAAGCCGTGGTCGCGGCGCGCAACATGATGGGCGACGCCGAAGCCTACCGTCCCGACCTCTGGATGTGGTCGGATCAATACGATCATGGCCTGCAGATGGCCGGCCGCTGCATCGAACCCTCCCATGTGGTGACCCGGGTGCTGCCCGGTGGGCAACTTGCGTTCTACCTGGACGCCGAAGAGCGCATCGTTGGCGCCGCGGGCTTCGCGCCCACGGCATCGCTCGCGCGTGCGTTCACGGTGGCGCGTCGACTGGTCGCCACGCAGGAGCGGCGCCGGCCCGCGGAGCTGGGCGATCCGGAGCGCGCGCTGAAGTCGCTGTTGGCGGCATGACGGCTCGCGCCGCACCTTTCACCGGAGTCCGATGATGAATCTGCCCGCGCGGCGTCCCTACGGCCGAACCGGTCTCGAGGTCGGCCCGTTGACATATGGCGCGATGAGCGTGACCGCCGACCCCGACATCGCCAGCGGCGTCGCGCCTTCGCTGCTGCGCGCACTGGACCTCGGCGTCAACCTGATCGACACCGCCAGGGTGTACCCGGGCTCCGAGGAGCTCATCCGCAAGACGCTGGCGGCCTGGCGCGGGCCGCGGCCGCTGATCTCGACCAAGGTGCAGTCGCTGTGCGAGGACGCCTGGCGCTTCCCGCATCCGCTCAACGAGGCGTACACGCCCGCGTCGATCCGCCGATCCGTCGACGACAGTCTCGGAGCACTCGGCGTCGAGACGCTGGACATCGTTCATCTGCACCAATGGCACTACGGCTGGACGCACGAACCGGCATGGCTCGACACGCTGAAGGCCTTGCGCCGCGAAGGCAAGCTGCGGTTCATCGCGATCAGCGCGCAGGACCACGAACACGATGCGCTCTTGGAAGTCGTCAGCCGCGGTCTAGTCGATGGCATTCAACTGATCCTGAATCTCTTCGAGTCTCGGCCCTTGAACGCGGCGCTACCGCTGGCCGAAGCGCGTGGCGTGGGCGTGATCGGGCGCTGCGTGATGGACTCGGGCGGACTTTCGGGCGGGCTGACGCGCGACGACTTCCTGGCAAGGCGCTTTCTGCAGCACGCCCCCTTCGAGGATTACATCGCGCGGCTGCAAGCGCTGCACCAGGCGTTCTGCCCGAAGTTCGCGGACGACCTCGCCGAACTGGCGCTGCGCTTCGCGGCCTACGCCCCCGGCGTCAGCACGATCACGCTGGGTCTGCCAACGACCCGCCTCGTCGATCAGACCCTGGCGGTGCTGGCGAAGGGCCCATTGCCCGACGAGGCCGTGCGGTCCCTCGGCCGCGAGCATGTATGGACGAAGAACTTCTACGAGAAGCTGCTGTGAAACGCGCGATCAGCTTCTGCTTCGACGATGGATTTCGCCGCAGCGCACAGACCATCGCCGAACTCTTCTCTCGGCGACGCCTGCCGGCGTGCTTCGCGGTGCTTTCCCGGCCCGAGCAGGCATTGGACCCGTATGTCCGCGGTGCCGATCTGGGCGACTGGAGCTTCTGGCGCGAGATGGTCGCAGCGGGACACGAGGTCGCGCCGCACGGCCTGATTCACGAGCGCTACGACGCGCTGAGCGTGGACGAGACGAAAGCCAGCGTGCGCGAAGCGCTGCAGATTTTCGAGACCGAGATGCCCGGCTTCGAGCGCGCACGCAGCGTGTTCCATGTGCCCTACCTCGGCGCGCCGCCGGCCATCGTCGACTGGCTGGCCGACCAGTGCCTGGGGGTGCGCCTGGCGCTGGCGAATCGGGGCCTCAACCGGTGGCATGAAATGCGGCGCGGCGCCGGCGTCGACTGCGTCTGCTACGGGCCGGACGGCGTGGCCGAGGCGGTGTCGGCGCGGCTGCATGAATTCGGCCGGCAGGAAGAAGGCTGGCTCGTACTCGCGATGCACGGCGTGGACGGCGAAGGATGGGGCCCCGTTAGTCGAACCGATCTCGAGTGCATCCTTGATGAAGCAACCGCCGGTGGATTTGAAATTACGACACCGAATAGGCTGCTATTGAAAGAGCTTAGGTGACGGTTGGAGAAAAGTCCGAACGTCCGCGCGCGGTTCGGTGCCCAGCGTGTACTGGTGATACCGCGAGAAGCCCGCTATCAGCTTCTCGAAATGCACCGTGATGTCCAGCATCGCCTCGTAGATTGGCAGCCCAGACCCCTTCAGAGCCCGCCCAGGAATTCCAGCCGGAGCGTATTGAGTCGGCCCTGCAGAATTCATTTGAGTCCAGCAAATGACGGCCACGGGATATTGGATGACGGTCGGCGCTGAGGTGATGGGGCCGGCTTCGCCAGTTTTGTCCGCGCCGACACCACTTGGAGCAAGC
>Ga0209724_1002047_pt1 | contig 17639 bp, 14 predicted proteins | sample grotaG_FD_184143 | JGI IMG/M metagenome (GOLD analysis project Ga0209724, IMG submission 184143) | Glacier valley bacterial and archeal communities from Borup Fiord, Nunavut, Canada, to study Microbial Dark Matter (Phase II) -... | ecosystem: Environmental > Aquatic > Freshwater > Ice > Glacier ...
GGCGGGGTGATGAAGTACCAGCCGGTGCCCGATGCATCGAACAGGCGCGGCGAGCGCATCGAGGCACCGGGCGAGACGGGCTGCAGGAAGGCCGGCGTCTCCACGATCTGCATCGCGCCGAGCCAGGCGGGCACGGTGACGATCTCGCGCTCGTTCATGAACGCGCCGAGCTCGGCGATGCGGTCTCGGTAGTAGCCGACGAGCGCCGTGCCGGCCGGCGCCATGCCGCCGCCGCTGGCCGCGCCGAAGGGCAGCTTCCTGCGCTTCGATTCCGCTTGCAGCCAGGCCTCTTCGGCCCAGCCGTGTGCGAGCTCGTCGCGCGCCATCTGCTCGACCTGCGCCGAGTCGAACGGCAGCAGCAGCTCCTCCTTCAGTATCTGTTCGTAGGCGGCCTTGCCGATCGCATGGTTCTCGGGCCAGCCTGCGGCGTTGGCATCGAGATAGGCCTTGCTCGTGGCGAGCGTGGCGAGCAGGGCGTCGCGGGCGGTGACGAAGCGCTTCAGCAGCGCCGGTCGCTGCGCCATCTGCACTGCCGCGGCATCGCTGAATGCACCGCCCAGGAAGTCGGGCGCGCCGCCGAGCTGCTGGCTGCCGACGCTGCCGAACAAGCGCCCCGGCGTGGTTGCGAGCTTCTGCCCCGCGACCACGTAGGCGGGGCTCTGCTCAAGCCGCGACACGACGGCTTCCCATGCGCGATCGACGTCGGCCTGCGTCGCGTCTTCCGTTCCGGCGACGGGCAGGTGCAGGAACTGCGAGAACAGCGTCTGCACGATCTCGAGGCCTGGGCCGGCGTAGTCCTTGCGATCGGTCCGGCGCACCAGCAGTTCGTTGAGGCGGCTGTCGAACTCGGCACGCATCAGCGCCACGTCGCCGCTCTCGGAAAGCGTGGCGTTCGGGCCGGCGGCACTGGCGATGGCTTCGAGCTCGGCCTTCCAGGCGCGCACCTCCGCGATGCGTGCTGCCCGCCGCGCTTCGCTCGGCACGACGAGCCGGCCGTCGGCCTCGCGCAGGCCGAGGCCGGAAGCGGCGATCGGGTCTTCGGCGGTTGTCTGCGCGACGAAGTCTTCGGCGAGCCTCGTCAGCCGCCGGTGGGTGGGCGAGCGCAAGTAGGCTGGCACCGGCGCGGCGGCGGCCGCGAGGCGATGCCAGGGTACGGCCGACGAAGGCACTGCAGCCGCGGGTTGTGCTGCCGCGCTGGCGGTCAAGATCAGCGCTGCGAAGCCAGTTGCGCCGGCTCGGGTCAGGGATCGATGCATGGGAATGGTCCTTGGAAGACGAGCGGGCTCACGCTGCGGTCGATGAGGCCGATGCGGCGAGGCGAGTCTGGAAGTAGGCGGCCGTGCGGCGCAGGCCTTCGTCGAGCGAAGTCCGGGCCGTCCAGTCACCCAACAGCGCGTGCGCCAGCCGAAGGTCGGGCCGCCGCTGCCGCGGATCGTCGGCTGGCAGCGGGCGATGGACGAGCGAGCTCGGCGAGCCGGTGATGGCGATCACCCGGTGGGCGAGCTCGAGGATCGTGCTTTCGGCCGCGTTGCCGAGGTTGACCGGGCCGGTGACGGCGTCGTCGGTTGCCATGGTGCGGATCAGCGCCTCGACGAGATCGTCGACGAAGCAGAAGCTGCGCGATTGCGAGCCGTCTCCATAGAGTGTGATCGCTTCGCCGCGCAGGGCCTGCACGAGAAAGTTCGAAATCACCCGGCCATCATCGGGCTGCATGCGCGGGCCGTAGGTATTGAAGATGCGCGCGACCTTCACCCCGAGGCCGTGCTGGCGCCGGTAGTCGAAGAACAGCGACTCGGCGCAGCGCTTGCCTTCGTCGTAGCAGCTGCGCACACCCACCGGATTCACGCGGCCCCAATAGCCCTCGGGCTGCGGGTGAACGTCGGGGTCGCCATAGATTTCGCTGGTCGAGGCCTGCAGGATGCGTGCGCCGCAGCGCTGCGCGAGCGTCAGCATGTGAATGGCGCCGAGCACGATGGTCTTCGTGGTCTGCACCGGGTCGCGCTGATAGTGCACGGGCGAAGCGGGGCACGCGAGGTTGTAGATCTCGTCGCATTCGAGATCGATCGGCAGCGTGACGTCGTGGCGCAGCATCTCGAAGCGCGGGCTCGCTCGCAGATGCGCGACGTTGGCTTCGTCGCCGGTCGTCAGGTTGTCGAGGCAGAGCACGCGAGCGCCGGCTTCGAGCAGCCGTTCGCAAAGGTGCGAGCCGATGAAGCCGGCACCGCCGGTGACGAGGATTCTTCTGCTGCCGGGCATCGATGCCAGAATGATTTGCCATCGGTTTCAGCGTCGACCATCCCGGCGACGAGGCAAGCGAGAGTCTAGGTGACAGCCCCCGCCATCAGCATCGTCGTGCCCGTGTACAACCCGGGCGCCTACCTCCGGCCGCTGCTCGATTCCCTGCTCGCGCAGACCGAGCCCTCGCTCGAGATCGTGGCCGTCGACGACGGCTCCACCGACGGCAGCGGCGAGTGGCTGCACAAAGCTGCTGCGCGCGACCCGCGGCTGGTTGTCGTGAGCCGTTCCAACGGCGGCTACGCGGCCGCCCGCAACAGCGGCATCGACGCCGCACGCGGCCGCTGGATCGGCTTCGCCGACAGCGACGACTGGCTCGATCCGCGCGCGCTGCAGACCTGGCGCGAGCACGGCGAGCGCGAAGACCTCGAGGTGGTGTTCGGCAACGGTTTCCGTTTTCGCGGCGATGCGTCGGGGGCCGTCGTCGTCACGACAGAGCGCGTCGTCAACCACCGGCCGCCGCAGGGCGTGTTCACTGGCGCCGAATGGATTCGCCACGCGGTGGCGAACAAGGACTGGCTGCACTTCGTCTGGCTGCAGCTCATCCGGCGAGAAGCGCTGGTGCGCAGCGCTTTGCGCTTCGACGAGAGCATCGTCCACGAGGACGTGCTGTGGAGCCTGCACCTGGGGCTGCGCATGCAGCGCATCGGCTACGTCGACACGCTGCTCTACGGCTACCGTGTTCATGCCGCTTCGTTCACGCAAGACCGCACCGTCGAGCTGCTGGGAAAGCGCGCGGCCAGCTATATCGCGATCATCCGGCAGCTCGTCGATGCGGCCGATGCGCAGCGCGGGGATGCGCCACTGCAGCAGTCACTGCTGCGCCACGCGCAGCGCGAGGGCCGCATCCTCCACACGCTGATGCGCAGGGACACGCTGCCCAACCCCATGCGCCGCGAGCTGGCGCGAGAGGCGCTCCGGCAAGGCCTCGTGCGCGCGATGTTCCAAGGCGCGGAGAGCGTTTCGACCCGCTGGCGCGCAGTGCGCTTCTGGTGGCGGCTGCGGCTTTGCGCGATGTCGGCATGATCGGCCGATGAACCGCATTGGTCGCTGCCTCGCCGTCGCGGGCTTCCTGCTCGCCTCGGCCTGGGCACGCGCCGACGCGCCGTTCTCTTTCGGCGCCACACCCGGCGCGCTGCCGAAAGACGTGGTGCCGATCGAACACGTCGTACACCTCGTGCCCGATGCGGCCTCGCACCGCTTTCGCGGCGAGCAGCGCGTGCTGCTCGAGGTACGCCGCACCACGCGCGAAATCCGCCTGCACGCGCTCGAGCTCGAGGTCACGTCGGCCAGCCTGGGTGGCAACGGGCTGCCGCGCACGGTGCTCGGCGCGCCGCGCGTCGACGCCGACCGGCAGATGCTCGTCTTCACGCCGCCGCGTGCGTTGCGGCCCGGCCGTTACCGGCTGAGCATGACGTGGCGCGGCGTGATCAACACCACCGCGGAGGCCTTCTTTCTCGACCCGTACCGCGGCCCGGCCGGCGATCGCGCCCTGCTCGCAACCGACTTCGAGCCCACCGGCGCGCGCCGACTGCTGCCTTGCTGGGACGAGCCCGCGTTCCGCGCCCGCTTCCGCTTCTCGGTCGACCTGCCCGTGGCCTCGGCGGCGGTCTCGAACATGCCCGCCGCGAAGCGCGTGTCGATCGGCGATGGCCTCGTGCGCACCACCTTCGCCGCGACGCCGGCGATGCCGAGCTACCTGATCGCGCTCGTGGCCGGCGAGCTCGAGCGCACCGAAGGCGTGGTCGACGGGACGCGCATCGGCATCGTCACCACCGAGGGCAAGCGTGCGTCTGCGGCATTCGCACTGGCCGCGGCACGGGAGCTGCTGCACGACTTCAACGGCTACTTCGGCGCGCCCTATCCGCTGCCCAAGCTCGACCACATCGCGCTGCCCGGTGGCTTTTCGGGCGCGATGGAAAACTGGGGCGCGATCATCTACAACGAAGCCGCACTGCTGGTGGCACCGGGCGGCTCCGAGCAGTCGAAGCAGCGCGTGTACGGCACCGTGGCGCACGAGACGGCGCACCAGTGGTTCGGCAATCTGGTCACGATGGCCTGGTGGGACGACCTCTGGCTCAACGAAGCCTTCGCCACCTGGATAGCCACGCGCGCCAGCGACCGATCGCATCCGCAGTGGCGGATGTGGCTCGACGCGGCGCTGCGGCGCGACGAGGCGATGGCGCTCGACGCGCGCCCCACCACGCACCCGATCCGCCAGCCGATCCGCAAGGAGAGCGAGGCCGAGAGCGCCTTCGACGACATCACCTACGAGAAGGGCGCGGGCTTCCTGCGCATGCTCGAAGACCACTTGGGCGAAGCCGCGTTTCGCGACGGCATCCGGGCCTACCTGCTTCGCCATCGCGGCTCGAACACGACGGCCGCCGATCTGTGGGCCGCGCTCGGCGCAGCCTCGGGCCGGCCGGTGGCCGGGATCGCCTCGGCGTGGATCGAGGCGCCGGGCTTTCCGCTGCTCTCGGTCGACGCGCGCTGCGAAGCCGGCCAGCGCATCGTCGGCCTGCGGCAGAGCGCGTTTCGCGCGGAGCCGGCCAGTGCCGATGCATCGGCGCCTGCCGCCGCTTCGGCGACCCCGTCGGCAGCGCCGGGCCTTCTCTGGCGCGTGCCGGTGCGCATCGGCACGGCGGGCGGTGCCGGAGGCGAGTCGATCCTGCTCGAGCGCACTTCGATGGAGGTGTCCTCACCCGCCGGCTGTGACGACCCGTTGCTGATCGACCCGGGCAACGTCGGCTACTTTCGCGTGCGCTATGCGCCGCCGCTGTTCGAGGCGCTGCTCGCTCGCTGGCCCACGCTGCCCGACAGCGCGCGGCTCAAGCTCGGCGCCGACAGCGCGGCGCTGCTGCAGTCGGGCCAGCAGCCGCTGGCGAGCCACCTCGCGCTGATGGCGCGCGTGCCGAACGAGCCGCGGCTGGCGATCTGGTCACGCGTGCTGACCGACCTGGAATTGTTCGACAGCATCGCCGACGAAGCATCCAGGCCGGCGCTCAAGCGCTACGCCATCGGCCTCCTCGAGCCGCGCTTCGCCGCGCTCGGTTGGGACGAACGCCCGGGCGAGAGCGGCGAAGACCGCTTGCTGCGTCCGCGCCTGGCGATGGCGCTGGCCGAGGCCGACGATGCCGCGACGCTCGACGAGGGCCGCGCCCGCTTCACCCGTTCGCTGGCCGAGCCTCAGAGCGTGCCGGCTTCGATGACCGTCGCGGTGGCGCAGATCGCCGCACGCGGTGCCGACGCCGCCACGTGGGAGCAATTGCGCGCCCGCGCCGAACGCGCGCTCGCCACGGAAGACAAGTTCCGCGACTACCGCGCGCTGGCCGCGGCACGCGACCCCGCGCTGGCCGAGCGCACGATGGCGCTCGCCACTTCGCGCGAGGTGCCGCAGCTCGTGCGCCACCGCCTGCTCGCTGCCGTGGCCCAGGCCGGTCACCGCGAAGCCGCGTGGGCGTATTCGCAGGCGCATGCCGATGCGCTGCTCGCCGACGTGAAGCGCTACGACAACGGCAAGAGCTTCGCCAGCATCGCTCAGGGTGCGGCCTCGGCCGCGATGGCCGACCGGCTGCTCGCGTTCGCGCAGGCCAAGCTGCCGGCCGATGCGCTGCCCGAGATCCGCCGCGCCGAAGACGAGATTCGCATCCGAGCGAGACTGCAGGCGCGGCTGCTGCCGGAGCTGAAGGCGGCGCTGGGAGTACCGCCTCAGCAGGGCGGCCGCTGATCGGCCCACGGCGCGCGCTGCGCCGCGCGCCTTCAGCTTCGCGTCAGCGCGGCTTGACCGCGATCTGGCTCTCGACCGCCTTCACGCCGTCGGTGCCGCGCGCCACGCTCACCGCGCGGTCGGCGGCGGCCTGCGTTTCCTGCGAGCCCTTGAGCGAGACGACGCCGTCTTTGGTGTCGACGTCGATCTGCATCGCCTTGATGTCGGCCGCGGTCAGCAGCGCAGTCTTGACCTTGGCCGTGACCGCTGCGTCGCCCAACTTCTCGCTGGCCTCGCCGAGCGCCTGGCTGGCGCCCGCGACGGCCTGGCTCGCACCGGCCATCGCCTGGCTGGCTGCGATGGCGGCCGAGGCGCCGAGCGCCGGCATCGAGGGCGTGCTGTAGGTCGTGGTGGTGGTGGTTGCGCCGCCCGGCGTGTCGGTGGTCGTGGTCGTCTTCTGGCAACCGGCGAGGCCGCTGACCGCGGCGATGGCTGCGAGGGCGATGCCAGTGCGGCGTACGAAATGGGTATGGCTCATGGGAAGTCTCCTGTGCGGTGCGCGGCCCGCTCCGATGCGCCGCGCATTCTGGCGCCGGGCGGGCGTCCTGCGCACGAGCCTTTCGCGCAATCCTCAGTGGGCCGCGTCTTCGAAGCGCGGAACGACCTTGCGCAGGAGTTCGATCAGCAGCGCACGCTCGGCCTGCGAAAGCGCGCCGAGCGCCGGCTCTTCCATCGTGGCGGCGATGCGGCGCGAGCGGTCGGCCAATGCGCGGCCGCGCGGCGTGAGGTGGATGTGCTGGGCACGCCGGTCGTGCGTGCTGCGCACACGCTCGACCCAGCCGCGCTCGGCCATGCGGTCGAGCATGACGGCAAGGTTCGGCGGCGAGATGTCGAGCGTCTGGCCGATCTGCTTCTGGTTCACTTCATCGTTGCTGGCCACGAGCATGAGGATCGAGAACTCGGGCACGCGCAGGTCGAGCGGCTCCATGTGCAGCGTGAAGTGCTTGCGCAGCTCGAGCGCGGCGCGCGAAGCGGCATAGCCGACGAGATGGGCGAGCGCCGATTCGTCGAGCGTGCGCGGCGCCTTCTTCGCCGCGCGGCTCGCCGCGCGCACGGCGACGCTGCCTTCGGCGGGGTCGAGCGCGCGGCCGATGCTCATGCGGCCGCACCCTTCTTGCGCGCGGCACCGAGGTAGGTCTCGATCACGCGCGGGTCGCGGGCCAGGTCGGCGGCCGAGCCTTCGAGCGCGATCTCGCCCATTTCGAGCACGTAGCCGTAGTCGGCCACCTCGAGCGCGGCGCGCGCGTTTTGCTCGACCAGCAGGATGGTCACGCCGGTGGCGCGCAGCGCGGCGATGGTGGCGAAGATGTCGCGCACCACCAGCGGCGCGAGGCCGAGGCTCGGCTCGTCGAGCATCAGCAGTCGGGGCCGGCTCATCAGCGCGCGGCCCACCGCGAGCATCTGCCGCTCGCCGCCGGAGAGCGTGCCGGCCAATTGCTTGCGCCGCTCGCGCAGCCGCGTGAACAGCATGTAGACCTCGCCGAGCGCCTTCTGCGTGTCTTGCCCATTGCCCAGGCGCACCTGGCGGTAGGCACCGAGCAGAAGGTTGTCTTCGACCGACATGCTGGCGAACAGTGCACGCGTCTCCGGCACGAGTGCCATGCCCTGCATCACGCGCTCCTCGAGCGCGAGCAGGTTCATCGCTCGGCCGTCGTAGTCGAGCGTGCCCTTCGAAGGCAGCACGCCCATCAGGGCGTTGAGCAGCGTCGACTTGCCGGCGCCGTTGGGGCCGATCACGGTGATCACCTGGCCTGCCGTTGCAGTGAGGTTCAGGCCGTGCAGGACTTCGGCCTTGCCGTAGCCGGCGTGGAGGTTGCGGACTCTCAGGAGGTCAGCCATGCGGTGCTTTCCTCTTGCTTCTTCTTGGCTTGTTGCAACCCGCCGGGTCCGGGCCCGGACCCCCCGGCAACTTTCATTTGCCGGCACAAACGAAAGTCAGGCGGCATGCCGGGCCCGGACCCGGCGGCGTGCAACGACGCGAGAAGAACGAACATCTAGTGCTCCGTTCCCAAGTACGCCGCCCGCACCGCAGGACTCGCCTGTACCTCCTCCGGCGTCCCCTCGATCAGCTTGGTCCCGAACTCCATCACCACGACGCGATCGACCAGCCCCATCACCAGATCCATGTCGTGCTCCACGAGCAGGATCGAAAGCCCTTCTCCGCGCAACTGCCGCAGCACGCCCGCCAGACTTTGTTTTTCCTTGAGTCGCAGGCCCGCCGCGGGCTCGTCCAAGAGCAGCAACGTCGGGTCGGCCGCCAACGCGCGGGCGATCTCCATCAGGCGCTGCTGGCCGAGGGCGAGGTTGCCCGCCTGTTCGTGCATCAGCTCGCCCATGCCGATGCGCTGCAGCTGGCGCTCGGCCTCCTTCATCAGCGAGCGCTCCTCCTCGCGGTTGGCGCGCAGCATGGCGGCCGCCGCGCCGGCGTGGCCGCGCAGGTGCGCGCCGAGGGCGACGTTCTCGAGCACCGTCATGCCGGCGATCATCTTCACGTGCTGGAAAGTGCGCGAGACGCCGAGCGCGGCGATTCGGCGCGAGGCCAGCGAATCGATGCGGCGGCCGAGCAGCATGACTTCGCCGCGCGTGGCCGGCAGCACGCCGGTGACGAGGTTGAAGGTGGTCGACTTGCCGGCGCCGTTCGGCCCGATCAGGCCGAGAATCTCGCCCGCCTTCACCTGGAAACTCACGTCGTTCACGGCCACGAGCCCGCCGAACTCCTTGCGCGCGGCCTTCACGTCGAGCACCACCGCGCCGTGCGGCGGCTTGTCGCGCGCGGGCAGCGCGGCGGCGTCGCGCCAGTCGACCTTGCGCCGCACGCGCGGCAGCAGCGCTTCCACGAACTGCCAGACGCCGTCTCGTGCGTACTGCAGCATCCCCACCAGCAGCACGCCGAAGACGATGATCTCGTAGTTGCCGCTGGTGCCCATGAGTTTGGGCAGCCAGACCTGCAACTGGTCTTTGAGGATCTGCACGATGCCGGCGCCAACCAGCGCGCCCCACACGTGGCCCACGCCGCCGAGCACCGCCATGAACAGATATTCGATGCCCATGTTCAGGCCGAAGGGCGAGGGATTCACGGTGCGCTGGAAGTGCGCGAACAACCAGCCCGAAATGCTCGCCAGCAAGGCCGCGAGCACGAACGCCGTGACCTTGACGCGGAACGAGTCGACGCCCATCGCCTCGGCCATCGTCGAGCCGCCCTTGACGGCGCGCAGTGCGCGGCCGGTGCGCGAGTCGAGCAGGTGCGTGACGGCGATGGCAGCGAGCAGCACGATGGTCCACAGCAGGTAGAAGAAGCTGCGGCCGGTGTTGAGCGGCTGGCCGAAGAACGAGAGCGCCGGAATGCCGAGCAGGCCGTCGTACTTGCCGAGGAAATCGAGGTTGCCCAGCAGATAGAAGAGGCTGAGGCCCCAGGCGATCGTGGCCAGCGGCAGGTAATGGCCCGACATGCGCAAGGTGACCCACGCGAGCAGCAGCGCCGCGAGGCCGGTGACCACGAGCCCGATCCACACCGTGAGCCACGGCGAGACGCCGTAGGTGAGCGTGAGGTACGCCGCCGTGTACGCGCCGATGCCCACGAACGCCGCCTGCCCGAACGAGGTGAGCCCGGCGATGCCGGTGAGCAGCACCAGCCCGATGACGACCAGCGCATACAGGCCGATGTAGTTGGCCTGCGTGATCCAGAACTCGGGCACGGGCGCCTGCGGCATCAGCGCGAGGAGGATCGCGAAAGCCAACAGGGCGCTACGACGGAAGTTCATGCGATCGGCCCGCCGCCGGGCCGCACCAGGACGGGCGGCGCTCCCTCGGGGAGCGGCGACCGGAAGGAGCGAAGCGACTGATGGAAGGCGCCATCGAGCACCATCACTCTTCCTCGTCGTCGTGGCCGTGCTGGAACGAGCGCCACAGCAAGACCGGAATGATCAGCGTGAAGACGATGACTTCCTTGAACGCGCTGGCATAGAACGAGCTGAAGCTTTCGAGCGTGCCTACCAGCAGGGCGCCGATGAACGCGGCCGGGTAGCTCGCCAGGCCACCGAAGATGGCGGCGACGAAGCCCTTGAGGCCGATGAGGAAGCCCGAGTCGTAGAAGATCGTCGTCGTGGGCCCGATGAGCAGGCCCGAGAGCGCGCCGATGAAGGCGGCGAGGCCGAAGCTCAGCTTGCCGGCGCCGGTGGTCGAAATGCCCATCAGGCGCGCGCCGAGCCGGTTCACCGCCGTTGCCCGCAAGGCCTTGCCGCGCAAGGTGCGCTCGAAGAAGAGAAACAGCGCCACGATCAGTGCCAGCGCCACGGCGAAGATGATCAGCGTCTGGCCCGAGAGCATCAGCGGGCCGGCGGCGAAGCGCTGGTCCCAGAAGCTGGGGTTGCGAAAGCCCTCGGCGCCGAAGAACACCAGGCCGAGGCCGGTGAGCGCGAAGTGCACGCCGACCGAGACGATGAGCAGCACCAGCACCGTTGCGTCGGCGAGCTTCTGGTAGGCGAGGCGATAGACCAGCGGCCCGAGCAGCGTGACGATGGCCACCGCGAGCGCACTCTGCACGAGCAGCGAGAGCTTCTGCGGCGCAGCCCACACGGTGAGCGCCGCCACGACGGCCGGCAGCAGCAGCGTGCGCGCCAGTCCCCGCAGCCAGAGCGCCGGCGGCAGGCCGCGCCGGATCGCGTCGACGAGGTCGAGCACGGCGGCCACGGCCGACAGCGCCAGCAGCAGCCACACCGTGCCCGGCACCTTGCCGAGCTGCAGCAGCGCGAGCGTGAGCGCACCGTAGGCCACGAACTCGCCCTGCGGGATGAAGATCACCCGCGTGACGGCGAAGACCAGCACCGTCGCCAGCGCCAGCAAGCCGTAGACCGCGCCATTGGTAGCGCCGTCGAGCAGCAGGATGCCGGCGGTGGAGAAGTCCAAGGGGGGCGACTAACGATGTGGGTCGAAAGCGCCGAGCCGGGCGCCGGGCCGCTCCAATCCCGGCCGCGCACCCTCGGGGGGCAGCGAACGGACGGAGCGAAGCGACCGATGTGAGGCGCCATCGGGCTCCATCACTGCACCACTTGCCAGTCGCCGCTGACGATCTTGAGGAGCACACCGGTCTCTGGCGTGTAGCCGAAGTGATCGGTCGCCGTCCAGTTGAGCATGCCTTGCGATACCGGCGTGCGACCCATCGTCTCGAACGCCTCCTTCAACGCAGCGCGGAACTCGGGCGTGCCGGGCCGGGCCTTCTTCAGCGCGATCGGCACCGCCTTCTGGAGCACCACCACCACGTCGTAGGCATGAGCCGCGAACTGGTTGGCCGAGCCTTTGCCGTTGGCGGCTTCGAACTGGTTCTTGAACTGCATGCCGATCGCCTTGCTGGCGTTCGAGTCGGGCAGCTTCTCGGCCACCACAGCCGGGCCCGACGAGACGAACGAGCCTTCCACGTCGGCGCCGCCGACGCGGATGAGATCCATCGTGGCTGCGCCGTGCGTCTGGTAGATCTTGCCCTTGGCGTAGCCGCGCTCGACCAGCGCCTTGTGCGGCATGGCGGCGCCCGAGCCCGAGGCGACCACGAGCACGGCGTCGGGGTTGGCCGACATCAGCTTGAGCACCTGCCCGGTGACGGCCGTGTCGGTGCGCGCGAAGCGCTCCGTGGCGACCTGCTTGATGCCGGCCTTGTCGGCCGCCGCCGTCATGTCTTTCAGCCAGGCTTCGCCGTAGGCATCGGCGTAGCCGAGAAAGCCGTAGGTCTTGACGCCGAGCTTCTTCCACTGCTCGACGATCGGGATCGCCATCACCGCCGTCGACTGCGGCATGCGAAACGACCAGCCGCCGCGCCCTTCGGGCAGGTTCACCGGCGAAAGCATGAGCTGCACCGTCTTGCCTTCGGCGGCCACGTCGGCCATGGCCGCAGCCACCGGCGTGGCCACCGAGCCCACGATCAGGTCGACCTTGTCTTCGGCGATGAACTTCCTCGTGTTCTGCACCGCCTTGGTCGGGTCGGTCGCGTCGTCGAGGACGATGACGTTGAGCTTCTCGCCCGCGATCTCCTTGGGCCAGAGTGCCATGCCGTTCTTGGTGGGAATGCCGAGCGCCGAGGTCGGGCCGGTGAGCGAAATGCTGGCGCCGATGGTGATGTCGGCAAGCGCGGCGCCCGCGCCGAGCGCGAGGGCCAGGCCGGCAGCGAGGCGATGGAACGTGTTCATGCTCGGTGTCTCCTGTGGGCTCTAGCTGCAGAGCGTTTTGATGTCTTCGGGAACCGGGATGGCGCGCAGGCGGTCGGCATTGTCGCTGTCGCGGCGCACGAAGACGCGCGTCTCGCGCCCTTCGCAGATCAGCGTCTCGCCCCGGGTGATGCGGTGGTGCTGCACGAACGCCTTGGCAGCCCACGACTCCACGTGCGTGGTGATCGTCAGCGTCTCGGCATAGGTGGCCGCGGTGACGAACTTCGTGGCGATCTCGAGCAGCGGCGTGCCGACGATGCCGCGCGTCTTCACCAGTTCCCGCCACGGTTGCACGCCGCACTGCATGAAGAAGGAAAGCGAAGCCGCGTCCATCCAGCGCTGGAAGTTGGGATAGAACACGATGCCGGCGGGGTCGCAGTCGCCGAACTGCACGGTGACGGTGGTGGTGGTCGTGCGCGGCATGATGCGGGCTCAACGCCCCGGAAGCAGCACGTCCCGGTCGCGGCCGGCGTACAGGCGCTCGACGTCGACATGGCGGTGCGTGAGCACGGCGCGCTGGTTGAGCGAACCTTTGTCGGTGATCTCGCCGCTGTCGATGGCAGGCGCTTCGGCCAACACCAGCGCGCGGGCCACGCGCGTGGCGCTGCCGGTGCCGCTGGCGTACAAGGCATCGACCAAATCTTGAAACGCAGCGCGCAGCCTCGGGTCGCCCAGCACGATGTGCGGCGGCGCGTTCGAAGGCAGGCCGGCATACGCGCGGCAGGCGTCGAGCCGCGGAAAGAGCAGCACGCCGACGTCGTCGCGGTCGATGCCGGCGACGACCACGTCCTGCACCAGCGGGTCGCCCGCAGCGATGATCTTCGCGCGCAGCGGGCCGACCGAAACGAAAGTGCCGGTGGAGAGCTTGAAATCTTCGGCGATGCGGCCGTCGAACATGTAGCCGCGCTCGGGGCGCGCCGCGTCCATCGGCCGGGCGGTATCGCCGCTGCAGAAGTAGCCCTCGGAATCAAAGCTTTCGGCCGTTTGCGCCGGTGCACGCCAATAGCCGGGCGTGACGTTGGGGCCGCGGTAGCGCACCTCGTGCTTGGTGCCCAGCCCCGGCCCGACAGGAACGAGCTTCATCTCGAGGCCGGGCGCCGGCAGGCCGATGTGGCCCGACTTCACGACGTGCGCGTTGGCGCAGATCGCGAACGGCCCGGTCTCGGTCATGCCCAGGCCGGTGAGCATCTTTACGCGCTCGCCTATCTCGCTCTCGGCAATCGCGTCGAGCTTGTCCCACACCGGCTGCGAGAGGCCGGCGCCGGAAAAGAAGAACATGTTGACGCGGCTGAAGAAGGTCTGGCGCAACGCGGCATCGACCTCCAGCGCGTTGGCGATCTCCTCGAAACCCTTGGGCACGTTGAAGTAGATCGTGGGCGCGATCTCGCGCAGGTTGCGCAAGGTCTCGCCGATGAGCGCCGGGGTCGGCTTGCCTTCGTCGATGTAGAGCGTGCCGCCGTTGTAGAGCACGAGGCCGACGTTGTGGTTGCCGCCGAAGGTGTGGTTCCACGGCAGCCAGTCGACCAGCACCGGCGGCTCGTGCTGCAGCGCCGGAAAGCACTGGCGGATCATCTGCTGGTTCGAGCACAGCATGCGCTGCGTGTTGATCACCGCCTTGGGCAGCTTGGTCGAACCCGAGGTGAACAGGAACTTGGCGATCGTGTCGGGGCCGACCTTCGCGTGCGCGGCATGGACCGCATTCGTGGGCTCGGTCGCGAGCCAGTCGGCGAACGACTCCGTGTCGCGACCTTCGATGCCACCTTCGACCAGCAGCACCCGCACGTCGGCCGGCACGGCGGCCGCTATGGCTTTCCGGAACGCGGTGCCGTTCGAGGCGAACACCACCGAAGGCGTGAGCACGCCGAGGATGTGCTTGAGCTTGCCGTGGTCTTGCGAGAGCAGCGAATAAGCCGGCGAGACGGGCGAGAACGGGACGCCGGCGAGCATGGCGCCGAGCCCGAGCAGCAGGTGCTCGATGCCGTTGTCCGAAAGAATGGCGAGCGGCCTTTCGACCGAGACGCCGCGCTCGATCAGCGCCTGCGCGATGGAACGTGCGGCGATGAGCGCCTCGCCGTAGCTCACGCGCCGCCAGTCGCCGTCGTGCTCTTTCGGCAGTCTCTTGGCCACCAGCGTGCGCTGGGGTGCCGTGCCGGCCCAGTGCAGGAAGCGGTCGGTGATGCGGTCGGCATAGGCGCCGAGCGGCTCGGTGGAGGTGACTACGGTCGAACCGTCGGCCCGCGCTTCCAAATTGGCGCGCAGCGAGCCACCGAGCGGCAGTTCGCGATATTTGGGCGATGCAGCGGGCACACCCATCTCAGCCCTTCTGCACCTTGCCGGCCTTGCCTTCGAGGAAGGCACGCGTGCGCGACTTGGCTGCTTCGTCGCCCTGCGCTATGGCCGCCATCAACGACTCGGTGAGCAGGCCTTCGCTCTGCCCCATCTCGGCGATGCGCGGCAACGCGTGCATGACGGCGAAGTTGGACAACGGCGCGTTGGCGGCAATCTTTTCCGCCAGCTCGAACGCCTTGGCGAGCCCGGCGCCGGCCTCGACCACGTACTGCGAGAGGCCGATGGCCGCGCCCTCGGTCGCGTCGTACACGCGGCCCGTGAGCATCATGTCGGCCATGCGCGAAACGCCGATCAGCCGCGGGATGCGGGCCGAACCGCCGCCACCGACGAACAGGCCGCGCTGGCCTTCGGGCAGGCCGTAGAACGTGCTCGCTTCGGCCACGCGCACGTGCGCCGCAGCCGCCAGCTCCAGCCCGCCGCCGACGACGGCGCCGTGCAGCACCGCCACCACCGGCACACGGCCGAACTGGATCTGCTCGAACGCCGCATGCCACGAGCGCGAATGCACGATGCCCTCGGCCACGCTGCGCTCGCCCAGCTCGGAGAGATCGAGCCCGGCGCAGAAGTGATCGCCCTCGCCGCTCAATACGACCGCGCGTACGTCATCCGGCAGGTTCACGAATGCCGTGTGGAGCTGCGAGACGAGCGCGTCGTTGAGGGCGTTGCGTTTGGCCGGTCGCGTGAGGCGCATGTGCCGGACTGCACCGCGGGTCTCGAACCCGAGCAGAGAATCGGTAGGCGAGGTCAACGTCATTGCTTAAGAATCGTAAGCAGCCTGAGAGCCGTTGCACCTAGGGAAAGCGTTGATGCAAGCTGTCGCGTTTAATTACTTAATTTAATCGGTTTCGAGCCATCCACGAATGAACACCGCCGACCTCATCGCCATCGACACGCACAAGGGCAAACTGGCGGCCGCGAGGCGAGAAAGCTGGTCGAGGAATACGGCGTCAAGGGCTTCAAGTTCCATCCGACGGTGCAGGGTTTCGACGTGACCGACCGCATGGCCTGGCCGATCTGCGAGGTGATCGCCGAGCACCGGCTGACGGCCATCTTCCACAGCGGGCACTCGGGCACCGGCTCGGGCCTGCGCTGCGGCGGTGGCCTGCGCCTTCAGAATTCGAACCCGATGCTGCGTGAAGACGTGGCCATCGCCTTTCCCGACATGCAGGTCGCCATCGCCCACCCGAGCTGGCCCTGGCAAGACCAAGCCATCTCGCTGGCCATGCACAAACCCAACATCTGGATCGATCTTTCCGGGTGGAGCCCGAAATACTTTCTGCCGCAACTCATCCAGTATGTGAACACGCTGTTGAAAGACCGCATCCTCTTCGGCAGCAACTCCCCACTCATCACGCCCGACCGCTGGCTTGAAGACTTCGCCGAGGTCGGCTTCGAAGACGAGGTGCTACCGCTGATCCTCAAGGAAAACGCGAACCGGCTGCTGAAGCTGGCCTGAGCGCAACGCCATGGACCTGCACATCGCCGGAAGAAAAGCCATCGTCTGCGCCTCGACCCGCGGCCTCGGCCGGGCCTGCGCGCTGTCGCTGGCCAAGGAGGGCGTGGCGGTGTTCGTCAACGGGCGTCACGACGACACGGTGCGTGCGGCGGCCGAAGAGCTGTCGCGAGAGAGCGGCGGCACGGTCACCGGCGTGGCGGCCGACATCACCACCGAAGCCGGCCGCACGGCGCTGGTCGCGGCCTGCCCCGAGGCCGACATCCTCGTCAACAACAACGAAGGTCCGGTGCCGGGAAAGTTCGAAGACTGGGCTCGCGAAGACTACCTGCGCGCCTTCGAGTCCAACATGCTGGCGCCGGTGCTGCTGATCCGCGCGCTGCTGCCCGGCATGCGCGCGAGGAAGTTCGGCCGCATCGTCAACATCACCTCGGCGATGGTGAAGTCACCGAATCCGCACCAGGGCCTTTCGACGGCGGCGCGCACCGCGCTCACCGCGGTGTGCAAGGCGATCTCGCGCGAGGTGGTGATCGACAACGTGACGATCAACAACCTGCTGCCCGAGCGCATCGACACCGGCCGGCAGGTCTACCTCACCGAGCGACAGGCGAAGATCGACGGCACCTCGTTCGAAGTGGCGCGCCAGAAGCTCGCCGACACCATCGCCGCCAAGCGCTTCGGCCGCACCGAGGAGTTCGGCGACCTGTGCGCCTACCTGTGCAGCGTGCAGGCTTCTTTCGTTTGCGGGCAGAACATCCAGATCGACGGCGGGTCGTATCGCGGGCTGATGTAGCTCACAGCCGGCATCACACCGCCAGCCGCGCCGCCCACGCACGCTGCCGCAACGCCGGGCTCACGCGATAGCGCTCGCCGCGGTGGTGGGCGTCGAGGTGGTCGAGCAGCGTGATCGCGGCCGCCGCGTTCCACTGCGCGAGCCACTCGAACGGGCCGGCCGGATAGTTCACGCCGAGCTTCATCGCGAGGTCGGCGCCTTCGGGCGTGCACACGCCCTGCTGCACCGCGTCGCAGGCTTCGTTGATCAGCATGGCCACGGTGCGCGCGACGACGAGGCCGGCTGCGTCGCCCATCTCGTGCGGCGCCCAGCCGGCGATGCGCAGCCACTGCGCCGCTTCGGCGCGCCACGCCGCCGACGTGCTGGCCGAGACCGCGAACGCGAGCGGCGTACCGGGTGCGCCGCCGTGCGTGGCTGGCGCGATGTCGAACAGCGCGAGCTCGCGCACGCCTTCTTCGGCCGCCACTTGCGCGGCAGCTCGGCCGTCGGTAAGGCGCAACTCGCCGTTCGCCGTCTGCAGGCCGCTCCAGCGGCTCGACGGGTCGGACTCGAAGGCGATGTCGGCCTCGTTCAGCCGAGCCGCCCAGCGCGCCACCGCCACGCCGGTGCCGTGCAGCGCAACCAGCGTGCCGGCCGCGATCGCCGGCACATCGGGCACGGCAGCAGGCTGCCGCGCGGGCGACGGATGCGCATAGAAGCCGCGCCCCGACTTCCTGCCCAGCAGCCCGCCGTCGACCATCTCGCGCTGAACCAGCGAAGGCGCGTAGCGCTTGTCGAAGAAGTTGGCGG
>Ga0209724_1002050_pt1 | contig 17629 bp, 14 predicted proteins | sample grotaG_FD_184143 | JGI IMG/M metagenome (GOLD analysis project Ga0209724, IMG submission 184143) | Glacier valley bacterial and archeal communities from Borup Fiord, Nunavut, Canada, to study Microbial Dark Matter (Phase II) -... | ecosystem: Environmental > Aquatic > Freshwater > Ice > Glacier ...
TAGTCGGACCTAACCCGAACAGCCCAGGCGTGGCGTCACGTCCGTGGACATTGACGCACAATGGCATGACCGACTTGCACCCGCACACGTTGATGATAAACGCTTCAAATGGCAGCGTGTTTTTTGCTGTAGGCGCAATTGTGGCGCTGCCATTTTTACTTTACGCGTGGCTGCTCACGCAGGTCTGGCGCTACTCCTTTCCAGCAAACGAACAGCATAGAGCATCGGCATTAGCGAGCGCACTTAGCATTGTGCTTGGCGTGATTGCATGGCTTGCGGTATGCGTTTGGCTTTTAGATGATCGTATTGAAGTATCCCTTGTTATGGCGACAGCATCCGTATTTATAATGATGATAAGTAGCAGCGGCCTGATAGCAATTTGGCTAGCGCGCAACCGACACTTCACCAACGCATTTACTTTGCGTCTTGCGTTTGCGACCGGCTTGTTGTCGCTGATTATCCCACTGGGCATTATAGGTAGCTTACCTGCGTGGGTGCTCATCATTTTTGGGGTCATCGGATTTATGTTTTACCGCGGATGCACTTCTCGTTATCTGGAGAGGCGCAGCATGACGATCACACAATGGAGTTTGGATCGGTTAGCAATGGAGCTTACGATACCTATACTAATGATCCTTTGTTCGATCAGTGGGCTAGATATTTGGAAAGTGGTTGTCTAATTTAATTCAAGGATAAATCTTGTCGTCACGTCGTGTGTTATACTGCTCAGTTTGGCTAGCTTAACGCTATATATTAAATGGCGTGGAAAGCATATGCTAATCAAAAAGAAAGCTGCACCGGCAGCTGAGAATGATACACTTCTATTTCGAAGTGATGAGAGACTATTTCAGGATGCCGATTGGTGGAGTTCGCTCATGCTCCATGCACTGGGATGGATGATGGTGGCAAGCAGCATGTCTTACGCACTGGTGCCCTTGGTAGACATCCTTTCGTGGACTAGATAAGATATAAAACTCTAGCGCGACACCCGCCCCAACATCCAGGCGAACAAGCGGCGCACGATCCATTCCTGCGCGATCAAGGTGGCGAGCAGCATCAGCGTGCCTACCCACGGATAGCGAGTCGCGCCTGCCAATGCGGGCAGCCCAATCACCACGATTTGCCCAATATCGATCGCTTGCTCACCAATCAACGCCGCCGTCAGCCCAAAGGTGATCACCGTTCGCGCCAGCCAGAGCACCGCGCCTAACGCGATCGCGCCCACCGCCGCCACCGACCACGTATCCGCCAACAGCGAGCACCGTTCGCGCCAGCCAGAGCACCGCGCCTAACGCGATCGCGCCAACTGCCGCCACCGACCACGTATCCGCCAACAGCGAGGCCAGCAATCCCAACAGTCCCGCCAGCGCGAACTGCTGCGCACGATCAATAACAAATAGCACACTGATCGCCAGCGTCAGCCAGAACGATCCGTTCGGCGCGCGGTTTACCGTACCTAACAGTGACAGCAGCGGAATCGCTTGTAACAGCGTCGAAAGGGTGATGAACGTTTGCATCCGCGAGAGGCCGACGGCTAACTTCGCCAGCAAAATATCGCTGTGCGGAATCGGCGTGGTCAGCAGAATATCCCAGGTGCGCGCGCTGCGCTCGTACACGATCATCGCGCTACCCGCTAACGCCAGCGGAATTTGCCAGCCGATCATGCTCAGCCCGACCATGGCTAGCAGCCCCACGCCCGCCAATGGCAGCATCAGCATGAGCATCCCTAGCATGAACGATACACGCGAATGTATGACCAGTTCCATCAGCACCGCAACGATCAACAGGCCGATCGCGATACGCACCGTCCAACCGTAAGCGCGTCTCAGCGGACCCATGTAACCAGCCCACATCGGCGGACGGCGCAGCTCGAACCGTACCAGCGGGTGGCGCGGTGAGTTGGCGTACTTCCATAACTGCAACAAGATTTGATAGGTGCCCACGGGTTAGCTGCTGCTTGCCACCAGACCAAGCTGTCCGACTACCCACTGATAGCCGAATCGAATCATCACTTCACGCGCTAATGGAAGCAAAATCAGCAGCACGACCGCCAACGGCAGCGGCACGCCTAACGCGATTTCGGCGGTTGGGCCGGTGGCGAGTAAGAGGATCAGCGCTTGCGGTGATGGGATCGATAGCAGCGACAGCAGCAATGCCGCCAACGCCAGGCGCATCAGCACCATCGTCACGACACCGATCAGCGCGAAAGTCCAGGCCATTTGCCGCGACTCGGCTGCGATCGACGCCGCCAAACCGATCACGCAAGCACTGCTGTAATCCTGCAAGCGCGCAATCCCGAATTGTGCGCCCGCGACCAACGCCAAGCTCAGCACGATCACGGGTGAAAACGACGATTCCAACCGCTCCACCGGGCCAAATACCAGGACGCCTACCAGCAGCAGCAGCAAGCCTTGTATCCACCAGACGAACGTGAACGGACGATTGAGCCATTGCAGCGCCGATGCGAGCTTGGCCGTCAGCAGATCGCCCCAATCGAACGGCGTGACCAGCAGCGCAGACCAGGTGCGGCGCTCACGTTCGCGCACGATCGTATCGCTGGTCGCGAGTGCCACCATGATCGGCCACAAAAACGTCAGCAAGACCAGCAAGACCAGCAGCACGCCACCCGCCGATAAGCATGTCGCTTGCAGCAGCATATCGGACAGCATGACCAGACCCGGCACATTGGTCAGCGCGCGTGCCCCGGTGATCAGCACCAAGCCGCCGATGAGCAAACCACCCACGCGCACCAGTTGCCCCGATCGACGATCGATGTCGGCACTGTCCCAGGCGGGCATATGGCGCAGTTCAGCGCGGTAAATGGGGTTGACCGGATGATCCCAATGATTGCGAAGCGCTTGCAAAAGTCGATAGGTGTTCATGTGATGCTTTACGCGCGGCGCTGCCTTATCGTTCAAAACGCGCTGCGGATAGACTCTGATTGTAGGGCGTCGCGGAGTATTCACCAAATTCTATGCAGGCACACGCAAAGTCAGGAAGATGGCTGCAAATTCTGGTACGTTGACCCCTAACCCCTGCCCTTTCCCCGATTACAGGGCAAGGGAGTCACAGGCTGTGTAAAAGTCCCGCTCTGCCGTGTGATCGTAGGTGAGGAGGGATTTAGGATGGGGTTGACAAATAGTAGTCATTAGAATTACAAATCTTTCTATACCCGCCAATTTCCCTTCATCCTTAACAGACCCCCATTTTCCTTTTTTGTGTGTTATACTGAGCGTCGTGTGTCGTACTTGAATAACTTCAAATTTGGCGGCTGCGTAGCATAGTGCTGCACGTAAGATTTGAAACGCTTTCAGTCACGGCGCGCACTGAGTGGCGCTAGGCGATAACCAAGCCTGAACGACACTCAGTGGCGCAGTTGGCTTCGGCTGACTGCTTTGAGAGACACCTCCTCGTTGACAGACGATCGTCAACGTGCATAGGCAAAGGATGTTAGCTTTGGTTAGCATTTAGTAGCTTAAATGTGTCGGGAATACTCATCTTATTCCGTCAGATCGTCCAGCAAGCCGTCCAGCCGCTGCGCTTCCAACACGATCAAGTGCAGCATTTCGGCGTCCGCTGTGAGCAGTTGACCATCGCGCGCCAGCTTATTTTCCAGCAAGCGCGCCACGCCGAGCAGCGTATGCAGCGGCGTTTGCAGTTCGTGGCGGACGCTGGCACCGGGTTTGGGCAGCTCACGCATATGCTGCGCCGCCCGGATCGCGCCGTCACGGGTGGTCACTTCCAGCTTGGCGTAAATATTCGAGATGTGATTGCGTACCGTGCCATCTGAAACGCCAAGCGCCGTTGCGATCTCCGGGTTGGATTGCCCTTCGGCAGCCAATCGCAAGATCGCACGTTCGCGGGTGGTGAGCGTGTACTTTTTATTGGCGAGCGTCAGGCTGCTGGCGGCAGTGGGCGATAAGAACGTGCGCCCCTGTGCCACCACGCGGATCGCATCTGCCAGCCGCAGCGAAAGATCGTCACTTTTGACCACGTAGCCCTGCGCGCCCGCCCGTAAAAGTTCCTCAACCCACACCGGATCGTCATAAGCGGTGAGAATCAGCACGGCCATCTGCGAGAAGCGCGCCCGCAAATCACGTACAGCGGTCACCGGATCGAACCCGCGTCCAGCAAACGACAGGTCAAGTAACAGCACGTCGGGCGTATCGGACGCTACCAACGCGATGACTTGCGTTGCGTCTTCAGCGTCCCACACGATCAGCAAATCCATCGCACGCGATAGCTCTTGCCGTATAATTTTACGCATCAGTGGGTGATCATCGAGTATGGCAACGCGGATCATGGATCAGTCTTTCTGGCAGATCAGGATGTTATCATTGTAGTGTGCTTGCGCCGTTCGCGATATGTGCGTGGTACGATCCTTGCTTATCAGACCCCACGAGGATTGCTCCAGACTAAAAACTGGAGCTGAAAACAGCCCGCTATTCTTCATGCTGTTTTTAGTACGGTAGCTTCATCACCGTGCTTCATATCGAAAATTCAATGCAGTTAATGAATCACACCGCTAAATCACAACAAAGAATATCTATGCTCACCACGATCCCTACCCTTTACGCGATCAGCGATTTTCGCGATGGGTGGCCGCCAACCGCTGAATTACCCGCCAAAACCTATTACCAACACTGGCAAGCCTCTAACCCGATCGCGCAAGTGGCGCAGCGTTGGTGCGATCCGCAAGCGCTGGAAACGGCCCGCACGAACCTACACGTCAATGGTGGCTATATGGAGCGTTTACCGCTGGCGTGCCTCAGATATGGGCTGGTCGATTACGCTGAAAAGTGGCATTACGTGCGAACACCCACACCACAGAGCGCAGGACTGGAACAGCCGCTGTTCGGCTGTCGCGCTTTCCATTTACATAATGAATGCCCACCCTTTGAATCAACCGATATGCTGGAATTCATTCATGCCAGCGGCGCACCGCATATCCTGTGCACCTGGGGACTCGGCGTCAGCGAGCGCGTGATGCAGGTGTGCGCGGAGAGTTTCAAAGTGTATTACTCGCTGGATGCGCCACCCCTACGCGTGCCGCCGGAAGTCAGCCGCTATTTTGATTTGATCCTGGTGGGCAGCGAACAACAGCGTGCTACCGTTCATGAGCGCCACCCGGACATACCGTGCGAGATTTTAACGTTGGGGCCGGAGTTTGCCGATTTTGAAACGTTCCGACCCCTTGATCTGCCAAAAGACTATGATTTGATCTATGTGGCCTGTGCGCAGGATTATAAGCGTCACGATGTATTGTTCGAGGCAATGGCGAGGTGCGCGCGTCGTGTGCGCTGTCTATGTGTATTTGGCTATGGCGATAAGGTCGATGAGCTGCACGCTTACGCACAGCGCTTGAACATCGATGTTGATTTCATCGATCCGCCGGGCGTACCGTTCGCAGAGATCAACCGCCTGATGAACCGCGCCAAAATTGGCGTTGTGGCGGGCATCAATGACGGCTGCCCCGCAATCCTGACTGAGTACATGCTCGCGGGCTTACCTGTGCTGGCAAATGGCGATCTGTGCTGCGGGCTGCGTTTCATCACCCCGCAAACGGGCCTGAGCGTATCGTCGGCTGTGTTTGATCAAGGCATTACGTACATGCTCGATCATCTGAGCGAGTTCGATCCGCGCCCTTACGCGATCGAGCACTGCGGCTGGCCGACGAGCGTTCAGCAGTTCGCGGACATGCTGAACGCGAATGGTTACAAGCGCTGAGTGTGCCTACACGCCGTTTCAGAATGCAGTGATCCTTTTTCAATGCAGTGCTTGACGCCGTTGATCAAGATTTGATGGCAGACTGCTCATTGAAGTGTCCACTGCTGCCAGTTATTGCCATCGCACGCCCTTTGATCGACATTCGCGCCGTCGTTCAGGTTGGACTGCTGCACATCCAGGCACTTGCCACTGTTGACACTGACAATCTGATAATAGCCATCGTTGAGGCTTGTGAGCGCCCACTGCTGCCAGTTATTGCCATTGCACGTCCATTGATCGACATTTGCGCCGTCGTTCAGATTGGGCTGCTGCACATCCAAACATTTGCCACTGTTGACACTGGCGATCTGATAATAGCCGTCACTGAGACTTGTGAGCACCCACCGCTGCCAATTGTTGCCATTGCACGCCCATTGACCAACGTTTGCGCCGTCGTTCAGGTTGGGCTGCTGCACATCCAGGCACTTGCCACTGTTACGGCTTACGATCTGTTTGGTGTTGCTGCTAGTGCTATACCCCACTGACAAGATATTGGCCTGGACAGAATTATCCGCCACATCTGTCGGATAACCGGACGTCATGATTCCTTCGAAGAACGATCCAGCGCTTGAGTTGCTGTTATCCCCACCAACTCCCAGGACAATTCCGCCTTCCTGATGCATAGGCGTATAGCCATTGAATCCACCGTTGGGAAGCGTGCCGCTGTATTGTGTGGTGAGGCCACCCGATTGAGCGTTGCCAGTCTTGAGCACAAAGGTGGTTTGCCCATTGTTTTTGAGCATGGCCGTTACCAAGTCGTACTTAATGGTCGCATCCCCGGTGTTGGAACCGTTACCTTGGAAAAGGCCGTTTTCAAGGTCTGCCGCGATCCATGGGCCAGATCCTGAACATGGAGGGTGCTCGCAGCGCAAGCCGAAGTAGACAGCGTCCATGTGGCCGTTAGCGGTATCGATGGCACGCGGCTGTTCAGTGTTTCCGTAGTCGAAGCAGCATCCGCCGTTCACATGCTTGCCACTGGTCACCATGTACATGCCTTCGGCCTGGCCGTTGACAGCGGTGCCCGTCGCAGAGAGATTCCGATAGCCGGTGCCGGGAGTCACGTACACGCCGTAGACTTTATGACCACCAGCCGTTAACGGCAGCGCATTTGCCACCGCGCCGACATCAGCTCCACCGGCCCCACCGGCGGGCGAAATGGTAAGGTCGTTGTGCCGCGACGTCTGGTCATAGATCATTGTAATGGTGCATAATGTACCAGCGCAGAACGAATCTTGCGTCGAGGCGTTGGCGTAACCGCCCGCAGTCAGGGTTTCAATGTTGGTCGTTGTGCCATCCGACGAGCGCTTGACCTGATAAAGATTACCGTTGTACCCGCCGAAAAGCGCTCTTATCGTACTATGCGCAGCAACGCACGGCGTACCGGCAGCCGCATAGATGTCGCAAGGCAGCATCCCGGCAGCAGAAACGTTTTGCTGACCTGCATTCATACTAACGAAAACAGCGAGCAGCAATGTCGCACGCAGCAGCAATGTCGCAAGGACGGACTTACGCTGGAAGAACATCTTGATCGTACTCATTTCGATTTTCCTTCTGAATATAGTGATCAATCAATGAACCGTTTCAGATTGTATAGTCGCGCCTGAAAGTGGCTTACGTCATGTGTCGCTGTGGTGGCGTAGCGAACTGCTCTACACGGCCATCGTCATAGGTAAAAGTCGCTTTGGGGACAATGTGCATATGCAGCTTTTGAGGTTCAGCCCACTCCGCCAATTTGAGCAGGTGTTGCAACCCGTCTACCACGTTTGCGGCACGCTTGTAACCGAGCCGATAGCCCAAAAAGCCAGGCTTTTCAGTGACAAATACCTGTAACATTTCGCGCAGTGCCACCGCGAACGCTGCCGGATCGCGTTCAGTGTCCAGGCGGGTAAGCGCTGCCGCTGCGGGGCGCTCCAGATTGTCGATCACCACGCTCAGCAGCACCGGGCGATAAAAGAACAGCGCCAGATCGTCGCCATACGGGATTGCCAGCTCAGATGGGATCGGCACAACTGCGCCGCTTGCATTCGTCAGCTGCACATCGAACGAATACGCTTCAGTTCGATCGCCTAATTTATTAATTTCATCGTCGGCGGGCACAAGCTGATAAATAGCATTCATGATCGTGTCGCTGGCCGTTTTTGCGATCGCCTTACGTTCGCGATAATTGGCAGGTGAAGGGACTGCCGGGATCAGTTTGCCGATGTTCACCGTGAAGCGTGGCCGCTGAAAGCGCACGATTTTTTCGGTAGCGCCGATCACGCCGCCAAAACCGATCGGTAAAATGGGTGCGCCTGTTTGCTGTGATAAGTACGCCACACCTAACCGCGCATCACCAATCTTGCGATCCCAGATGCCGCCCTCCGGGAAGATGCCGAGCGTATCGCCTGCGTCCAATAAATCGGCGGCGGCTTTGAGTCCGGTGCGATCGATCTCACCCCGATTAATCGGTAAAACACCCCAAAGCTGGTTCAGGAAGGTAAAGCGACCGCGCAAAGGTACATCCGTCGCCCCCATGAGTTCGATCGGCCAGGGCATGACCATCAGCATCAGGATCGTTTCGACATACGCCGAATGGTTGCCGACGACGATCAACGGCCCGCTTTTGGGGATGTTCTCGCGTCCGCTGACGGTAGTACGTGATAAGATCGGTTGCAGCACTTTGCCGACTATGCGCAGTACGCGGCGACGTGCCAGGTTTTTAACGGTCATTCAATGTTATCCTATGCGCTTCGAAGTCAGGCCATGCAAAAAAAACGATTCAGTGTTATCTATAACCCATAACGGACGCAAAAGCAGCGTTTGCGATATCAGCGTTTGCCACAGCAGGTGAAGGACACAAACGATTATGCTACTCGCGTTAGACATCGGCAACACCAATATTCACGTTGGGCTATGGGACGGTACAAGCTGGCGCAGCACCTGGCGGGCGCGCACGATTCGCGACAAAATGCCGGATGAATATGCCGTGCTGCTGCGCGATTTTCTGAGTGATGTGGGTGGCTTCCGGGCGATCGAGGGCGTGATCATCGGGAGTGTAGTGCCGCCGCTGACCGAAACGTTCATCGAACTTTCGCAGCGGTACGCGGAAGTCGATCCGGTGGTGGTGTCAGCGCGAATCAAGACGGGCATCACGGTTGCAGTCGATCAACCCGAACAGGTTGGCGCGGATCGGATCGTCAACGCTGCCGCCGTTCATTATTTGTATGGCGGGCCAGCGATCGTGATCGATTTTGGCACGGCCACCACGTTCGATATTGTAGCGCGAGACGGCAGCTACAGCGGCGGCAGCATCGCACCAGGAATTGGGATCGCGATGGATGCCTTAGTGGGGCGTACAGCGCAGTTGTATCAGGTGGCGCTGCAACCACCGCCGTCCCCAATTGGTCGCAACACCACGCACGCAATCCAGAGTGGTTTGTTCTGGGGCTATATCGGTCTGGTAGAAGGGTTGGTGGCGCGCTTGCGGATCGCCATGCCAGACGGCGCACAGGCCAAAGTGATCGCGACAGGCGGGCTGGCAACGTTGTTCAATACGCATACCGCCGTGATCGATCAAATCGCGCCGCTGCTCACATTAGATGGGCTGCGACTGCTGCACGCGCTCAACCGCCCATGATCACAACCTACAAATTTTCAAATATCGCGGCAGCGCCTTGACCACCCCCGACACACATGGTCACCATGCCGTACTTCGCATTGCGCCGTTTCATCTCATGGATCAACTGCACCGTCAGCTTTGCGCCGGTACAGCCTAATGGATGCCCTAACGCGATCGCGCCGCCGTTGACATTCACCTTTTCAGGATCGATTTCAAGGGTGCTGATCACGGCCAACGCTTGCGCCGCGAATGCCTCATTCAGTTCAATCACATCGATATCGTCCATTTTCAGACCGGCACGTTCCAGCACGCGCGGCACTGCCTTGATCGGACCGATACCCATCAAATGCGGTGGCACGCCAGCCACGTTGAAGCCGACAAAACGCGCGAGCGGCTTCAGTCCCATCTTCTCAGCAGTCGCCCGCTCCATTACGATCACGCCCGCCGCCCCGTCTGATAGGGGTGACGAGTTGCCCGCCGTGACTGAGCCGTTCGTCTTAAAGACGGCGGGCAGTTTTGCAAGGGCTTCAAGCGTTGTTTCGCGGCGCAAGTGCTCGTCAGTGTCAAAGCGGATGGTGCGCTCGTGCGATTTACCGTCCGCACCGATCGCCGTATCTATAATGTCAACGGGCACGATTTCTTCGCGGAATTTGCCGGAGTCAGTGGCGGCGGCGGCGCGCTGATGCGAACGGAGCGCAAAAGCATCCTGCATATCGCGCGTAATGTGCCAATCCTCAGCGACATGTTCGGCAGTCAACCCCATGTTCATATACACATCCGGGTCATTTTCGGCCATGTACGGATTTGGACTCATCCGAAAGCCGCTCATCGGCACCAGGCTCATCGTTTCCGCGCCGCCCGCGATGATCACATCAGCACCATTGGCAATAATCCGCTCACCTGCGTTAGCGATCGTTTGAATGCCACTGGAGCAAAAGCGATTGACCGTCTGCGCAGGTACATCGATCGGCAGTCCGGCGCGTAAGCCGATCGTGCGCGCAAAGTTCAGCCCTTGCGAGCCTTCGGGCATAGCACAGCCGATAATCAGATCATCGATCAAGGCCGGATCGAGCTTGCCTTCCGTTTGGCGGATCAGCTCACGAATGACGGTGGCCATCATTTCATCAGAACGTTCATTTTGGGTCACACCCTTTTTGGCTTTGCCTACGGCGGTACGGGTGGCCGCTACAATGACTGCTTCACGCATGATTATTTTCTCCTGGCTTAATCAATAAAAAATCGTGTGCCACAAAGCGCACTGTCTTGTCGCAGCGGAACAAACGCCGTTTACGCCTTTTGTGCATCTACGTTGCGCGGCCTGGACGTGTCCGATCTGTATGCTTTTCAAGGGCGTGCAAGATTGTGACAGACGGTGCAATCCATTGAGTCTATCAGGTTCGGACAGGCCGTGCAAGCAGCCATTCGACGGGCTTCACGGCGATTGTAAACATCGAAGATAACGATATAACGACAACCTCTGACGATTCAAATCATTGTCGAGACATAACGCAAATTACTTGTGCTCACTATCAGGTGCATCAGCTGCTTTGGGCACAATGATCCGTGCAGCGCCGGGTAACACTCTGGCGGTGAAGGGCGTCTGACCCATAACGTCACCGTCGAGCTGCACCGATTGCGGTGGATCAGCTACAAGCGTGATTTCGCGGGCTTGCCAGTGCTCCAGGGTCGGTGTGTGTTTATTGCCCGACAACACGCTGACTGCCAACGCTGCCAAACTGCCTAGATCTGCATTACGAATGATCAGCACATCCAGCAAACCGTCACTGACATCAATATCTTGTGCCAACTTGACGCCTGTGTTGCCGAGCGTGCCCGCGTTAGCGATCAAGCAGGTAATCCCATCCAGCTCCATGTGCTTACCGTCCAGCGTAAGGTGATAATGCGCAATGGGCGGCTCGCGCAGTGTTTGAAGCCCTGTCAGCAGGTACGCAATCACACCTAAGCGATCTTTTGCTTCCCGTTCAGTGCCTTCCATGATCGACGTTGCAAAGCCGACCCCGGCATTGAGCACGAAATAGTTATCTCCGATCTGCCCCAGGTCGATTTGACGAATTTGGCTGTCGTTACCGCATATTAACGCGCACGCCTCGACCGGATCGCTGGAAATGCCGAGTTCGTTGGAAGTTCCATTGCCCGTGCCGCCCGGCAAAATGGCAACCGGTACTTGTGTACCCACCAACCCACTGATCACTTCCATCACGGTACCGTCGCCACCCCATACGGCCACCGCATCGACACCAGCCGCCGCCGACTGCTGCGCTAAGCGGCGTGCATCGCCTTCTTTTTTGGTAACGAACACATCCCAATCGATTTCGGCAGGTTGAAATGCCGCGTTGAGGATACTCAAAACAGGCCGATCTGCGCCAGCGGCAGGGTTGATAATGACGTGTACATGTTTGTACATTGTGTGTCAGCTCCATGATCATGCATTGACCGTTTGGCTGTTTGCAGAAAGCCTGTCACAAGCCAAACGAATTGTGCTCAGAATTTTTATTCTACCACTATTTGTTCAGTTTGTTTCACCTTGTGGATGTCACACTGCGGGTGAACCTTCAATTTTCGATATGGGTTGTTCAGATTTTTCTGACAGCTTTCTCTTATCTGACAAATTCTATGTTTGCCATTTAGCAGAGCTTAGGTTTCTGAGCATTTTGACAGGCCAAAACGCCGCGTATTGTCTATACTCAGGTGGCAGTTGGTTCGCAATCGACAGCATTCAACAAGTTCAACAAGGGTCTGACGATGTTAAAAAAGCGTTTTGTACATTTACTTTGTTTAGCGATGCTTGTGGCCTTTATGGGCAGCAGCGCGTCGCTGCGTGTCGAAGCCCAAGCCGCTAAAACATTATTGCTGCCCAACCCGATTGGCGCAGGCGATGTCACCACGATTGATCCGGCGCTCGTCACCGATTTCATGTCCGCACAGATCACGTCCGAAACGTTTTATACGTTGGTGCGTGGCAAAGAAGATGACCTGAATAAAATTCAGCCAGGGATGGCAGAGAAATGGACGCTTTCGCCAGATGGCCTGACCTATACGTTCACAATCCGCAAAGGGATTCCGTGGGTAACCTGGGATGGCAAGCAGGTAGCGCAAGTTAAGGGTACGGACGGTCAGCCGCTGTACGTGACCGCGCACGATTTCGAGTACGGTATTAAGCGCGTGCTCGATCCGGTGACTGCTTCCGGCTATGCCTACACATTCACCTCACTCATTAAGGGTGCGGCGGATTTCAACGGGTCGAAGGCAACCGGCGCTGCCCTTAGCACATTGCGTGATGCTGTGGGCGTTAAGGCAAGCGATGATACGACGCTCGTGATCACGCTTGCGCAGCCCGCCGGTTATGCGCTGAATATTCTATCGATCACCAATGCCGGAGCGCAGCCGCAAGCAGTGATTGAAAAGAACGGTGCCAAGTGGACGGATCCGGGAACGGCTATTTCATATGGCCCGTTTGTCGTTTCTGAGTGGAAGCACGACGCGAGCATTACGCTCACCAAAAATCCGTTCTGGCCGGGCTTTGATGCGTCTCCGCAGCCCAAACTCGATCGGGTAACGTTTCTGTTGATCGATCAAACCACCGCCTTCAATAATTATCAAGCCGGGACGATCGATGTTGCCAGTGCGCCGGTCACTGATCTTGATCGCGTTAAAGCCGATCCAGTATTGAGCAAAGAGTTAAATGTGAGTGCTGTGCTGAACAGTGCCTACTATGGATTTACGGTCACCAAAGCGCCGTTCGATGATGTACGGATGCGCTTGGCTTTTTCGTATGCCATTGATCGCCAGGCAATCATCGATAACGTGACCAAAGGCGGCATTGCTGCGCGTTGGTTCTCACGACCAGGCATTGCCGCCGCTCCGTCTTTAGAGAACTCTCCTGATCTTGGTATCGGCTACGACCCGACAAAAGCAAAAGCGATGCTCAAGTCATACTTGGACGAGAAGAAGCTGACGGTGGATCAACTGCCGCCGATTACACTGCTGCTGTACAAAAATGACACCGTGAGCAAAGTTGCCGAAGCGATTCAGCAAATGTGGCAGGAAACGCTCGGCGTGAATGTTCAGATCACCACGCAAGATTTCAGCGTGTTCATCAAGACGGTACAAAACGACCCACCACAGGTCTACGCGCTCGGTTGGTCGGCAGACTACGCGGACGCCAATAACTTCGTCCGTGAAGTGTTCCGCTCCGATTCGGGCAACAACTTCACCCATTGGAAGAACGCCACATTCGATAAACTGGTCGATGACGCAGCGCGCGAAACCGATGTCGATAAACGTACCGAACTGTATCGACAGGCAGAAGACATTCTGGTTTTGAAAGATGCTGTAATTGCTCCGCTGTATTGGGGCACTCGCTTCATCCTGACCAAGCCGTACGTTCAACGCACATTCTCTCAGACGAATGGCGATGAACGTCTCGAAAAATGGGACGTGACTGCTCATTAGCTCAACCTGACCGTATTCAACATAACAGAGTTCAAAATGCCGCTTCGTGTGTATAAAGCACGACGCGGCACTCTTTTAATCCCGATCATTTACAGGTATATAAAGCGGTGCGTGCATATATTTTCCGCCGAATTGCGGGCATGGGCGTTGTTCTGTTTGCCATATCGCTGATCACGTTCCTCTTGATGCACGCCGTCCCTGGCGGACCTTTTGACGGTGAAAAACGCTTGCCACCCGATGTAGTACGCAACATTAATGCCAAATATCACCTTGATGAGCCGTTGGCGGCGCAATATCTGACTTATATGAGCAATATTCTTGTCCCACAGATCAGTCAAAGTGACGCGCCTGCTTCACAATTGACGGATGCCTTGATCGCCTTCAGCGTGGGCGGTACAACGTTTCACTGGATGAACTTTGGTCCCACCTATCGATCAACGACGCGCACCGTGAATGATATTTTCCGCGAAAATTTGCCTGTATCGGCGCAATTAGGCGTCCTGGGATTGTTGGTTGCACTGGCGATCGGCTTGCCGATGGGGATCATTGCCGCCTTGAAACATAATCAAGCGCTGGACTACCTGGCGACGGGAGTTGCCGTGGCCGGTATTTCATTTCCGGCGATTGCGTTGGGGCCGCTGCTGATCACTGTTTTTGGATTAACGCTGCGCTGGGTGCCGGTTTCTGGTTGGGGAAGTTTCGCACAAGCGATTTTGCCTGCACTAACGCTTGGCTTTGGCAGCTCAGCCTTGATTGCCCGCCTGACGCGTGCCAGCCTGTTGGAAGTGATCGGTGAGGACTATATTCGCACAGCCTATGCCAAGGGCTTACGTGACCGCCGTGTTATTTTAGTACACGCGCTGAAAAACGCTTTGATTCCCGTGATTACAATTGTTGGCCCTTTATTCGCCGTACTGGTGACCGGATCATTTGTGGTAGAAACCATTTTCGGCATCCCTGGTATGGGCAAATACTTTGTGGACAGCATCACCAACCGTGACTATCCGGTGATCATGGGGACAGTGCTGCTTTTCGCTATGCTGCTCGTCATTGCTAATTTTGCGATCGATCTGATCTACGGCTGGCTTGATCCGCGTATTCGATTCAGCATGGGGCGCGCCTGATGGAAACAGCCACCTATCATGATCCGCAGCTGCCAGGGGCATCGCCAGCCGTAGTGCAGCTTGCCACAGCTTCAGGAAAATCTCAGGGGTTATGGGCATCGGCACTGCGTCGGCTGCTGCGCAATCGTGCTGCCGTTTTAGGGTTGGCAATCATTATCGGCTTTGTCGTAATCGCCATTTTTGCCGATCAATTAGCGCTCCGTCCCTATGCGAAACAGTCGCTGAAAGATAACAACGCAATCGCCAGTTGGCTGCCCTATGTCTTTACGGCCATGAAGCCTGTCAATGTGCCGGGCGGCTACGCAAAAATCAACGATGCATTCCCACTCGGCGCAGATTATGTTGGGCGCGATATTTTGAGCCGATTGTTATACGGCACGCGAATTTCTCTGGCGATTGCCTTCATCGGCCCGCTCATCAGTCTGATGTTCGGCGTCGTATTTGGCAGCATTGCGGGTTATTACGGGGGTTGGATCGACAGCTTGATCATGCGTATCGTCGATTTAATGTATGCTTTTCCGTCGCTGCTGTTGATCATTTTGATGATGACCTTTTTTCGCTCCTCGTTGAACAGCCCGCCGCCCGGCACGTTTGCCTATTCGCTCGGCAAATTAGACGCGGCGTTCGGCGGACTGCTTTTTATTTTCATTGGCATTGGAATCACTTCCTGGGAAAATATGGCACGTCTGACCCGTGGACAGGTGCTCTCAGTACGGCAGCGTGAATATGTGCTGGCTGCGCGTGCTATTGGCGTGCCCGATATTCGCATTCTGATCGATCATATTCTGCCCAATATTTTGGGTCCGCTCATCGTGGCTGAAACGCTGGCAATACCGACGTATATTGCGACTGAGGCTTTTCTCAGCTACATCGGCTTAGGTGTCAATCGGCCTGTCCCAAGTTGGGGGTCGATGATCGCTGAAGGCGTGCAAGGCATTACAACGTACCCCAATCAAGCTATTTTTCCGGCCTTGTTTCTCGCACTGGCAATGTTCGCATTCAACTTTTTAGGAGATGGCTTACGCGACGCGCTCGATCCGCGTACCATCAACTGAGCATATCAAATCACGCTTCCAGAACAATCGCCCTGCCGAGCTATCAGCTTACGATGATACCGCGCGCTACCTGACCGGTCAGCATGGCATCGAAAGCGTCGTTGATCTGATCAAGCCGATATTCTTGCGAAATGAGTTCATTCAGCTTGAGCTTGCCTGCCATATACATATCGAGCAGCATCGGAAAATCGCGCCGGGCTGATACTGTTCCGTAATAGCTGCCTTTGATCACCTTTTCCTGGCGAGTAATGATCGCACCGGGCAAATTCGTTGCGCTGCCCATTGGGGAAAGCCCCGCCAGCGTTAGCGTACCGCCGGGACGAATGGCGCTCAAGCCCAATTCCTGCACAGCAGAGAGGCCGATCGCTTCAAAAGCATGGTCAGCGCCTCGCTGATCGGTTAGATCGCGGATTGCCTGAAGGATGTCGTGATCTGACAACAACGTGTGCGTGGCCCCAAACTGACGCGCCATTTGTAACTTGGAGTCATTGGTATCGACGGCAATGATCGTTTGCGCTCCGCATAAGGCTGCCCCCTGCAATATATTCAACCCTACCCCGCCGCAGCCGAACACGACCACGCTCTCGCCGGGGTGAACTTGTGCGGTATACAAGGCTGCGCCGACTCCCGTCGAAACGGCACATCCGACCAACGCCGCGACTTTCAGCGGGACATCCCGGCGAATGCTTACGCAGCTTTGTTGAGGGACGACGACATAACTGGCAAAAGTCGCGAGTCCACAATAATGATAAACTGGTTGATTACCCAGGTGCAGCCGTGGTGTGCCATCCAGCATCGTACCGGCCCAGATTGGTTTCGTGAAGGTTTCACACAAATTCGGGCGGCCACGTTGACAATAGAAACATTCGCCACAATCCGGTGCCCAGTTCAAAACGACATGATCACCGACCCGCACACGAGTAACCGCAGCGCCAACGGCTTCAACGATCCCTGCGCCTTCATGTCCCAGAACCGCCGGTAACGGATGCGAGGTTGCACCGCTCATAACATGATAATCACTGTGGCACACGCCGCTGGCAACAACCCGAACCAGCACTTCAGTCTGTTGAGGGTCATCGAGCGTCAGTGACTCGATCGTGAGTTTCGTATTAGGTGTGGATAAAACCGCTGCTTGAATGTGCATGAAAACTCCGTTCAAAACAATTTCGACTGTTCATTAACCAACTATTCTATCCATTAATTCAAGGGATGCGGCTGCAAAACTCGGTTTGCCGTTGGCTTCCCAGGGCACGTGCAAAGTCAGGCGAAAGCGTTGGTTGATGAAGGTTTCCCCACCCTACATCCCTCCGGGGAAAACGTTCGTTCCGGGGTAAATCAGCGAGGGGGAACGTATGATAAATTGTTCCCGTTTTGCCGCACAAGACGATCTTAGCGACGAAATGGTCAAGGATACGCCGCGCGAGCGCTACATCGTGGCCGTGAAGCGCGGCGCGTACCTTAGCGTAACGGTGATGCGGTCAAGCTGTGGGTCTCAGAAAATTGCATCTGCACGCCGAACGTGTTCACGCCAACCAAAATGCTTTACGCGAATTTCACGAGCTGGTGCGCTGAAAACGGTTTGCATTCGGTTTCGCGTCCGAAGCTGCGCGACG
>Ga0209724_1002051_pt1 | contig 17623 bp, 16 predicted proteins | sample grotaG_FD_184143 | JGI IMG/M metagenome (GOLD analysis project Ga0209724, IMG submission 184143) | Glacier valley bacterial and archeal communities from Borup Fiord, Nunavut, Canada, to study Microbial Dark Matter (Phase II) -... | ecosystem: Environmental > Aquatic > Freshwater > Ice > Glacier ...
CTTTTGAAGTAATTCATAATCTTCTTCACTGTAGGTATATGGATCCTCTGTAAATGGTTTTTGACGGCTTTCATGTCGTCTTCTATCCTTAAACCAATTCCAATCATAATCAAACATTTGCTGTATTGTTTCTTCTGACATGCCTACCTCGCGCATCATTCTTTGCTTTGGTAGCCATTCCTCATAAAACTTTGCTTTTTCATATCTGTAGTTAAATCCCATTATTGTATCCTCCTGATTTTTGATTTGTAATTTGTGCTTTTCAAAAATCAGGAAGTTATGGTCCTCTAATACGTGCTAATCCAACTATTTGCACTTTGCTTTCTCCTTCCAGAACGCAAAAAAGAGCCGATTCAATCGACTCTTTTTGCTATTTATCCGGAAAAAGGGCATAAAAAAAGCCCCTAGTATAATTAAATACTTGAAGCCATCGGATTTCTATATTCAATTATGATAATTATAATAGGAAAGAAATCTTAATCTTCCTATGTAGAATATTATCTATAACTACTTCCACTATTTCATCTTTTGTACCTCTTTCTAGTTGTCTTTTCAAATGTTATTACCCCCATACCCCTTCTGCATTGGTTGTCTTTTTATTAACTGACACGATTGCCTTCCCAATATCCTCTTTCTTTATAGCCTTATCCTTCTTAAACGATGGAACTATTCACCTCTTGACAAATATAATTTCAAACTATATAATTCAATAGGTTGTTCACATATTTGTTCACATCTATATTCACATTATATGAGAACGTTTGTTCTTTGTCAACATTTAATTCAAACAAATTTTGTAAACGGAGGTCAAGAAAATGGAAATAGGTGAAAAAATAAAAGAAGAAAGAAAAAAGAAAAATTTCACACAGGAAGAATTAGCTACCAGGCTTGGCACCACAAGGCGATCACTAATCAATTATGAGCAAGGAAAACGAATTCCGTCTGAAGATATTATAGAAAAAATGTGTCTCCTATTTAATACAACGAAAGACTACTTTTTGAATAAAGAAGATAATTTCTTAGTAAAAAGTCATGAAATGTATGGCTCTAAAGGTAGTAAAAAAGCCCAAGCACTAATTATGGAAGCGAATGCCCTGTTTGCCGGCGGTGATTTAGACGAGGATGATAAGGATTTATTTATGGAGTCCATTTCTAAAATATATTTTAAAGCGAAGAAACGTGCACAAGAAAAATATACTCCTATAAAATCCCAAAAAAAGATGTCTGACGTTTTTAACGAATAATAAATTCAAAGTCCTTTTTATGGCACGGTAAATTATGTATAATGATTACAGAGATTCCCGCATCAGCAATTTATTAAGATACGTCAGGATAGTCCAGCTAAGAATTGTCAATAAGAAATGATAAAAAGTTAAAATATTTATTTCTTGATAAAATGACAACGTTAATAAACCTTTTGATATTTCATCAAATGGCTGGTTAAAGGAGGTATATAATCACATTAAGCAGCGGAGTCGCATCTCGCTTTTAAGTAATTCATTTGGTGGTCTTCCGGTGTGATGATTTCAAATTCTTTCTCGTCACGTAGGATGGCAAATACCATGTTACAAACCTTATGCATAACAGCTCCAAGAGCAACCATTTTAGGCTTACTCTGGCACTTGAGAAGGTAGTAATCAAGAAGTACAGGGTTCTTTGCGGAACCGTTACGATTACGACCAATACTTATAAGAGCCATTGTATGAATTACTCTTCTGGCAATTCTGGAGCCACGTTTTGACATCTGGATTTTTGAACCTTCGAAGTTACCGGATTGTTTTACAGCTGGATCCAATCCAAAGTAAGCAAAAAGTTGTTTGGGAGAACGAAAGGCAGAGAAATTGCCTATTTCGGCCATAAGGCTTACTGCTGATAAAAAGCCGGCACCTTTAAATGATTCAACCAGATGAATCTGCTTAACGAAAGTGGTAGATTCATTGGAAGCTACCAACTCGTGCATATCAGAAAGAATTGAGTCTACATCTTCATCAAATCTTCTGATGTGTTTGATATATAAGCGAATGAGCTTGAAATTGCTACTGACAGAATAACCAAAGGTATTCGCATCGTTTGCTGCCTGGATTATGGCATTATACTTCTTTTCAGCATATGTAAGTCCAAATCTTGCAGTAGCTCTTATAGAGTCAATGATTTCAGCTTTTGGAGCATTTAAAAACGATTCTGGTGAAGTATAGTTTTCCAATAAGGTTAAAGCGGTGTTGGTAGTTATTTTAGAAAATATTTTTAAAAACTGTGGAAATACCATTCGCAGTTCACCCTGAAGCTTGTTCACGTAAGCTGAGCGATTGTCCATCAGAGCGTAATACTCTCTTGAAAGATTTCTTAAATCAAGAGCCAGATCAGATGGCATAAGAGATACCTTTAAATCGGGTTTTAAACCGACTAAGACAGCTTTTCTTGAATCAAAACGATCATTATGTACTTTTCTAATATTGATGTTTGTGCTATTCTTAGTGATGATAGGATTGATAACCGAGATGTTAAAACCCTTATCACGAAGATAGCAGAAGAGTGGGTAATGATAAATTCCCGTGGATTCCAGAAAGATGCGACTTTCTAAGGAATACAGCTCTTCGCTTCTTTTATTTTATTTTAGAAACAGCTAAGTTGAGGGAATTAAGGTCAGAATGCAGGATTTTAAAAGGTTTTCCCACAAAGGTCTGATTAGGCAGTGCGATAGACATCCAGCTGAAGTCCGCACCGACATCAATACCGACCGAAATAAATAAATTTTCAAATAAAATGTATAACATGAGCAAAAGCTCCTTTCCGATAGGAATCCATTTTCATCTAATGAGTACACAACCTTGCGTGTTATACGGGTATAGCCTGAGGCTCCCAACCAGCCGAATCATAAAACCTCATTGAATGAACTAATTGACTAAGTCACGGGTATAAGCCAGCAAAAGCTGACTTCCCAAGGAGGAATACATTATTTGTCCTATCCTTGAAGATTATACTTTATGAAAAGTCTGGAGTCTATATGGGAACCGTCAGACATGATAATTAACGTAGATAACAACTGATGAAGGAAGAACGCCTTCTTCTGTTATCTATATAGAAACTAATAAATTGATATTGAGTAGTCGTAATGACTACATCATTATTATACAAGGAGGGATATATTTGAATGATAATACAATATTCGTTGTTAAAGCATGTAATCTATAGAACTAATATAGAACCCGATATAGGGGTTCTTGTTAGTTCTATTTTCTATCAATGTTTTGCAGATTTAACGGATATAAAAATTAAGATGTTTTATCACTGATCTTGAACTGAAAGCTTAGAATCAAACCGTCTGTTTATGGTAATCTAATATTAGGTCAGTTGGCTCATTGAAAAATAGGTCACTTCTTATAATAAATATGTTATCCTTTTAGTACTAACTAGAAGGATGCGCAGGAGTGATTAATTTGGTACATAAGTTCTACAAGAAAACCTATTAAAGTGACGGAAGAGATTACTAAAGCGATTGAAGCATGTCTTGAAGCAAACAAAAACAAACGAGCTGCAGGAAGAGCCAAGCAGACCATGAGAAAGATTGATATTCATTCAGAACTACTGTCACAGGGATTTGATAACAGTTATTCCACGGTTTAAAGAATAGTTATTGACTTAGAGCAACGTCACAGGGAAGCATTCATAAAGCAGGAATACGAGTTGGGCGATGTTTGTTAGTTTGACTGGGGAGAAGTAAAGCTGAATATCGGTGAAGAAGGATTTAGAGCTAATCAGATGGCTGTTTTTACACCTGCAAAGAGTAATTATCGTTTCGCCATGCTCTTTCGGACACAGGATACACCCGCCTTCCAACAGGCCCATGCCGAATTCTTTGAGCATAGCAAAGGTTCATACAAAACAATGGTTTATGACAACATGCGGGTCGCTGTAAAGAAATTCGTTGGCCTTTATGAAAAAGAGCCGACAAAGGCATTAACTGAATTATCCATTTATTATGGGTTTAAGTTCCGCTTTTGCAATATCGCGGTAGGTAATGAGAAAGGTAATGGAAAGTACACGATAATGTAAAGCAAGGTTAGGAGTTGCCATATTTCAGGCATTCAGCCTGGGTTTACTTTACATTATCATCCTCCGATATTTGAATTGGGTAATAGTGCCCGCATCCAAATATCAGGAGGTAGTAATAATGCAGTTAAAACAAATGAACCTTGATAACTTAATGGCTGACACAGATTCCTATTTAAGGAAGCTACAGTACAGTGACCAGACCATTGCTGCATATCATTCAGCATGGAACCATCTGGCTGAATTTATGTCTGAAACCGGTACAGCACTTTATTCACCCCACACAGGTGAAGCATTTGCTTATGACATGATTAAAAATCACAATGGATATGAAAATTTATCACAGTATGAAAAATACATCATCCAGTGCGTGAATGTCCTGACCGAGTTCCTAGAAACCGGGGCGGTTAAATTCCGCAGGGGAAAGATTTTCCGTTCACTTACCGGTAACATTGGCAGTCTGATGAAGGATTATGTTTCATACAAAAAGGATCTTGGTGTTTCTGAAGAAACCGCTGATGGGTACAGGTATCACCTTGGGACATTCCTTTTATATCTAAATGACCATGGTATTGTAACAGTTGAAGGGATTACACCTAGTGTAATTATTGATTATGCTGATACAACCGTTTTTGCATCACAGAATGTCCAACATACGAACCTCTGCATTGTAAAAAGATTTTTAAAATACCTTTATAACACTGGTAAACTCAGCAAAGAAGTATCCCATACCGTTCCCAAAAGCAAACGCGTTAGGTAGCCAAAACTTCCCTCAACCTACAGCCGTGATGAGATCAGTTCCATGCAGGATGCTGTAGACAGGAGTAGCCCGAAAGGGAAACGTGATTATGCAATACTGCTGCTCGCTGCGAGGCTTGGGCTTAGGACGAGCGATGTCTGTGGACTGAAATTCCGAGAAATTGACTGGGAGCACAACCGGATATCTATTATCCAGGAAAAGACCGGGGAACCACTGGATCTTCCGCTCCTGCCTGAAGTTGGGGAAGCTGTCATTGATTATATCAAGTACGGACGGCCTGTCTCTGTACTTCCATATATTTTTCTGAATGTTAATTCACCTTATGACAGGCTTAACAGATCAACTCTGCACAGCATCGTATGCCAGTACATGAGACGGGCCGGCATTACCTTCGAGAAGGAACGCCACCATGGCCCGCATGCGTTGAGACACAGCCTGGCAGCATTACTGCTTGAGAAGAAAACCCCTCTCCCGGTTATTTCGGAAGTACTCGGTCACCGGAATACTGAAAGTACACGTTATTATTTAAGGATAGATATTAATTCCATGAAACAGTGTATGCTGGATGTTCCGTCTGTGGATCCTCATTTCTACGGGAAAGGCGGTGAGGCAGATGTATGAATTTCATGGCATATATGCCGGACTGCTCGACCAGTACATAAGCTTTAGACAGAGACTTGGTTATAAGTTCGTTGATGCCTATTCCACATATAGTCTTTTTGACAGAATGACTCTGGAACGGAAAGAATCTATAATCGGAATAACCCGAGACCTTGCTGATGCATGGGCAAAGCAACGACCAAATGAAAGTGACAGCACAAGGTACCGCAGGGTAATGTACCTAATACAGTTTTCCAAGTATTTATTTGATTATGGCTATGACTCCTTTGTTCCACCTTATCCCGCATCTTATAAAAGTACCTTTACACCCTATATCCTGACGGATCAGCAGATGAATGATATTTTCAAGGCGTGTGATTCCATTGAAATTGGTAGTTTTTCCAACTCGCATGCAGTTGTAATCCCTGCACTTTTTAGGCTTATGTATGGCACAGGGATCCGTGTTGGAGAGGCCGTGTCATTATTAAAGACGGATGTTGCTTTTAATAATAATACCCTAATCATTCGTGACAGCAAAAACGGGAAAGAAAGGATGATTCCGTTTGCTGAAAGTGTAGCTGAAGCCTGCAGGGCATATAGGGCTGCTCTTCCTGAAAAGGCTGTATACGCATCCAACTTTTTTGTCAGGCGTAATGGAATGCCATGTAATAAAAAACATTTGTATGACTGGTTCCGGAAAGTCCTGTTCATGTCAGGGATACCACATGGCGGAAGGGGAAATGGCCCACGCCTTCATGATGTCCGCCATTGTTTCAGTGTCCATTCCCTTGCAAAAATGGCGGCAGACGGAACCGACCTTTATTATTCCCTTCCTATCCTTTCTGAATATTTAGGCCACCAGTCACTTGAAGCCACCGAAAAATATGTGAGGCTGACTGCTGAAATGTACCCCGGACTGCTCAGCAAGGCTGATAACATATGTGCATACGCTTTTCCTGAAGCTGGTTTTTCTGATGACAACTGATTTATCAAGGCACCTGGCTGCTTTCCTGTCTGCATATCTTCCGGGAGAAAGAGGCATCAGCGGAAACACCATAAATTCTTACAGGGATACATTTATACTGCTACTGATTTATTATAGTGATGTAATGAAGATCCCTGCTGAAAAACTTACACTAAATATGATCAAAGCGGAAACAATTACAGGTTTCCTTGACTGGTTGGAATCGGAACGCCGTTCCTGTGCTGCTACCAGAAACGTCCGTTTGGCTGCAATACATTCTTTTTTTAGGTATTTACAGTATCATTACCCGCAATCACTAGATGAATGGCAGCGAATCCTGTCAATTCCGGTGAAAAAGACCGCTAAGCCAGTAGTGAATTATCTTACAGTGGATGGAATAAAGTTGCTTCTGAAAGGGCCTGACCAATCGACTAAATCAGGAAGACGTGATCTTGCACTCCTTTCCCTGATGTATAACAGTGGATGCAGGGTTCAAGAGATTATTGACCTCATCCCATCCATGGTGCGGATGGATCCACCCTGTACAGTCAAGCTGATAGGAAAGGGTAATAAAGCGCGGATAGTACCGATGCTTGATGAGCAGGTAAAGTTTCTGAAAAAATATATGAAGGAAAACAATCTGTTGGAACCCTATGCCAACATGTATCCATTGTTCTGTAATAACAGGCATGAGAAACTGACAAGGGCAGGTGTAAACTATATCTTGAACAAATATGCTGACATCGCAAGATCAAAAAATCCTGTCATTATCCCGGAAAAGCTGAGCTGTCACTGCATAAGGCATTCGATGGCAATGCACCTGCTACAGTCAGGTGTAAATCTGGTTTATATACGTGACCTGCTTGGCCACAGTTCTATACAGGTAACAGAGATATACGCAAGGGTGGACTCGAAACAAAAGCGTGAAGCAATAGCAAAGGCTTATGAAGATGTCATGCCTCAGGAAGAACCATCATGGATGAAGAATGATGGCCTTCTTGAATGGTTGAAAAGCTTTAACCGATAATTAAGAATTGATGCTGATAATGTAAAGTAAATCCAGGCTAAATGCCCATGATGATGCATTTCCTAACCTTACTTTACATTATCATATACTTTCCATTACCTTTTTAAAGTAAAGCTTTACATTAAAAGGGCCACGTTGAGCGAAGCGTTGATTATGTCAGAAGGAAAGCTTTTTCTGGTAGAATGGAACACTTTGTTACCTTGGCTGATGCCAACCGTTATCTTCTACAGAAATGTCTGTTGCTGAATGCGTTAAAACAGTCAGATGGACATATAGCACTTGATGTATTTGACGAAGAAAAAACTCACCTGTTGCCTCATGTTCCACCATTTGAAAGCTGTATCATGCAAGAATGCCGGGTAGACAAGTATTCCACCGTGACTTCCAGTCAAAACCACTATTCAGTCCCGGATGACCTTGTCGGAAAGATTTTGAATATGCGCTGCTATACCGATAAAATCATCGTATACCACGACAGAGACATCGTAGCAATACATAAACGCAGCTTTAAGAATCATGACTGGACAATTTCACTGCAGCATTATCTAAAAACTCTGTATAAAAAACCAGGTGCCCTGACCCATAGCACAGCACTGCAACAGGCGGACACCAAAATAAAAAACATCTACGAGCATTATTATAACAGAGATGCCAAAATATTTCTAGAAGTATTGGAAGTTATTTATGAAAAAGGTGTCGATGCTGTTGATGATGCCTTAAGAGAATTAGACCGAATATCACCATTAGAAATGAGTGCAGAAAAGGTGCGGATGGTTTGTGACCACTCTGCGGAAAGAAAGCAGTCATTTCCTCGCAGCTATAATGATCCTATCTCCCAGAAGGTAAGAAATACAATGGTTGATTATAATGCACTTGCCAAGATGCAGTGCACAGAAGGATTGGAGGTGGCTGTATGATGAAAGTTAGATTGGATGAAGTGATTAAGGAGTACTGCCGTATCCTTAAACTGAATGGTATTGGTAACGAATTCGAAGCCGTCATGAAGGAATCTAACGACTATGAGGAATTCCTACACAAGCTATTGGAAAAAGGAACTAGAAGCAAAAGATGGACGTGCCTTGGAATGTCGTATTCGTAATGCAAGATTTCCGTATAGAAAATATATAGAGGACTTAGAACTCGACTGCCTTCCGGCAGACATGAGGAACAAACTTCCTGAGCTTGCCACCCTGGACTTTATCCGGGACGGAAGAAATGTCATTATGTATGGGAATCCAGGTACGGGAAAAACACATACGAGTATTTCCCTGGGAATAAAAGCATGTATAAGTGGTTATAAGGTTCTGTTTACGACCATCCCGCTTCTGGTAACACAACTGAAGGAATGCCAGAGCGCTAAAACACTTACAGCATTTAAACACCGCTTTGAAAAACATGACCTTATTATAGCGATGAACTGGGATACATTTCGTTTGATAAAGAGGGTGCTGAACTTCTTTTTACCAACCTTTCCTTGCGGGCATCTAGGAAATCCACTATAATTACTACAAACCTTGCATTTGATCGATGGGAAGAAATCTTCGGTGATCCGGCTATTACAGGTGCCATGGTTGACAGACTGACACACAAGGCTATTTTAATAAATATGGAGGGTGACTCTTACCGACTAAGAGAATCCATGAAACTAAGTGCAAGAACAGCGGGGAGGAATGAAGCATGACTGCAGATAAAAACTTTATCGAGAAGCTACACAAGAAGCATCATCTTGAAATTGACGAAAAGCTGGAAGCATATCTTCTTCTGGCAGAATATGAGGAAGAACCTTTCCCGTATGAATGGTCAGAACAGGATCTATACGAACAGATTCGTAAGTTAACACGGGATTATAGAGAAGGAAAACTGGATATTACCCTTAAGTCCCCAATCGAGCGTCTACGGGAGCGCTACGAAGCATTACAGGAAGAATACATGTATTTGGCGTTTGATGCTCAGGCACTTCTTGATATCCTTGAGGAAAATGGAATTAATTCTCCGTTTGAAGAATGTGCAGATGCAGATAATGAAGAACTTCCTTTTTAATTAAAGGCTATTAAGATTATAGCACCTATGAATGTAGGTCTGTTCATAGGTGTATTTTTTCGAAGAATCGTGACCTAAAATTCAATGGTCATTTGACCCAATTTTGAGTTGACAAATACACCGTCGTGTAGTCGATCCGATTTACTCGTAATCCTCAATGTTTCTTAATTTTCAAATTATTTTCAATCTATAGACAAAAAGTCGTTCAATTTCAACTAAGCTTAGTTACTATTCATTTATATCATATAAATTCTTTTTCTGAACCCAGCCACAAAGGAATTCAGCTTTTGCATAGATTACATATACCCAATTATTATTTTCGACTTGTACTTGTTTTATAAAAACTAAATCCTCTTTAAATATTTCAGCTATCATCTCAGATTCTGTATCTTGTTCTTCATAAATACCACATTTTTCGATACGCACTATCCGTGCTTGCGTAATTTTCTGTTTATATAAGGCTTTTTTCTCTTGATCAGAAATATCAAGATCGTTAACTATCGTACATATATTATCACGAACTTTTTCCTTGATTTCCTTTTTGGTAAGTTTCTGATTTCCCTTTTTCTTCCTGATATTCAAAGGAATCATAATTAAACTACTAATAAGATCATCAAAACGATTGTCAATCAAACTCTTTAATATTCTCCATTTCCAATCATTGTTTGTGTAAGAATCAAAATATTCAATAAGTGTATCATATCTATTGAATACTCCATTCATAAATTCATCAATCGCACTTACTGTCTCACTTGTCACTTCTTCAATCTCTTCTATTGTCTTCTCAGCCCCATGCTCAATAGATTCTTCGATTGCTTCAATTGTGATCACCGTATTGTAAATTAATTCTTTTTGATCAGATGTTTCTAATATATGCATTGAAACAATTGCTACAAACATCATAATTAAATAATTCGTTATTGCTTTCTGTTTTCCTACCGATACTACTTGTCCTACCAAATTAAATAAATGCAAAAAAAGATTCTTGAACTGTTCCGAAATCCCAGTAGTTTCTTGAACTTCATCCCACATCCCTAAGATATTTTCTTCATTTAGAGCCTCCCAACTAAACCCTGACAATGCTTCCTGTAATTTCGGGTATTGGTCATATAACCCTAAAATGCTAGACATAGACTCTGCCACACTCGCAACGCCACTTATATTTTCAGCAAATTTCTGTATTCCTATAAACGCGCTCGAATTATATAAGGAATTAATTTTTTGTCCGATCCTTATTGCTTCATTTACTGCACCATCTCCAATAAGCTGTCTTGTATTCGGCAAAATAACATCCAATCCAAAATCTATTTTAGGAATCTTTGTTTGAGTCTCCAGAATATCTGCTAATCCCATTGTTTGAGATAATGTTGCTGTAAGACTATTAATATTGGATAGCTCTAATCCTAGAAGGCCATCAAGTAGTATATTTTCTGTAAACCTAGATAATCCACAATCCATATTTTTTATGACATGTGAAAGTTTGGATTGTACTGATAGGATTGATTCAATACCTGAATTTCGATATATATCAAGCATTGGATTATGATATACATTCGCCAATCTATTTGCTATATCATAACTTTCAAAGATTTTATTAGTCATTTGCATACTATCAGCTAATTGATTTCCAATACCCAAAGCATTCTGCATCGCTTCTAAATCAACTATTCTTGTCATTCTATCTATTTGTTCAAAAGACTTAAACATAGAATATCGCTGCTTACTCTTCATTATTTTTCCTTTCTTGGCCGAATTACAGAAATAATTCTTATGTAAATTGTTTATAACAACAAAGTTTTAATCCCACAAAATGTAGTTATTTAAAGCAAGCTCTTTATGACATTTCGGGCACCTTAGTTCATTCTCTATATCAGGATTTTCGACTAGATGCCTCGGTTTTCTGCATTTACCGAATATGTAGTTCTTTTCATATACACCTGATATAATCTTTAATCGAATTAAAAGTTATTCTTCTAAATTATCGCAACATTTGCACGTATAAATAGCTCTACTTGCATTTACTTTAGCATTTGGGATGTGCTTCTAAAAATGACTTAATTTCTTTCCCAAATATCCCTTCTAATATATCTTCCCTAGCAGCTATCTGCATTTTCAAGAACATGAAACCCACCCCTGTATAAAACGCTTCCTCATAACCACAATGATTACATTTGTAACAATATCCTTCTCCCAAATAGATCGCTCCCATCTATCATCCTGCAAATTTAGTATCATAATTGGTAAATGAATATGTGAACCAAATTCCTTCTCTTTTTATTATTTTATATTTAGATCCGGCACAACCACTTGCATCAAAAGCCCTCTACTATCTTGCTGTGGATGTTCTGGTATTGTTTTATAATTTCTGTCCATTCCTATCAAGCCGACCACCGCCAAACACAATGCGTCTAGTAGATCATTTAGAATTCCCTTTGTTCCACCGTCCGTATAAAACTTTACAACTACATCATTTGTGTATGGATAGTATTTCATCAATAGTTCAATTCGTTTATTTGCACCTTCGTCAGTTGCTTTATTTTCCATAATTGGCCTACCACCATTTAAAACACAAAATGCAACTTCAGGATGGCTTTCTTTTATTCGATTTTTCCAGTGGTTATTTTTATTAAGGAATTCGTCCAACTCCCGAATTTTGGGAAGTATTGCAATACTTTGCTCAGCAATTCCTTTTCCCAGTATAGCTTGATTAGCTTTAATAATCTCATCTTTACTTTTAGCATATACCGCCTGTCTGCAAGGAATATTAAATACACTTGATCCTTTATACTCAGTTTTTATTCCCGGTGCTTTATATGTAAGTAACTTTCGAAGTTTCGCATCTGGTCTCAGGCTTTCTTCGTTTGAATTTTCAGGTAAGCCAATCGGCATATCAATCAACAAAGAATCTGCATCTTCATTCATCTCACACAGATCATTTATATTACTATACTTACAAATCTCAAAATCACTATCTGTAATTTTTACCGCTATCCAAGCTCTTTTACAACCATCTACACCAATAGAAATTTTTTTTACTACTTCATTACCCGCCAGCTTATTAAACAATGTCAAATACCTTTTCTCTACATCTAAAAATGGTACAGTCTTGAACACTGGTGTACTACATATTTTAGTTTCAATGTCCTGTAGCTTTTCTCCCATATAATGTTCAAATTCATAGTACAAAAGTGTATCATCAATAAGTTTTACTTGCTGCTGTTCTTCCTGTATCATCGGTACTTGAAGATATTTTTTATAGATTGCCGACTGTAAAATGTCCTCTATCTCCAAATATTTAATCAAACACTTCTTTACAGGTCTTGTAATATCAGCAAGATATGCTTCACTAGCATCATGAAGCAAACAAGCTAACTGTATACGTTTTGAATCCCCTCTTGCTTTCGCCTCTTCTGAACAATAGATGCAATGTTGTGCAACAGAATAAAATTCCGAAAAATGTCCATTAGCTCTAGTCATCATTGATAACGCATGAGCAATATCTTCAATTCTAATATCTTCTTCTCTTGGTTCAAGAGGTGTAAAATGAATTTTCGTGTATGTAGTTATATAATCAGCCATCCCATTTCCTTTCTTATCTGTACCAACGTCTTCCGTTCTTCATCTTACATATGGCCACAAATAGAACAAATAGAAATACCTTCAAATAAGTACCGATACCTTTCTCTTGTAAAACATACTATTAATATTGTGGATATGCACAGAAAAAATTCTAACATTAACGCCAAGATGATGTGATACATAGCTTCAATAAAGATAAATTGTAAGCGATGAATAACCTACCGTTTATAGACAGGCATTCTAACCAGGAAACATTTTTCCGATTAGATCGGTATGTTTCCACGATTTTCAGGTGTTTCGGTTTCTGTATCCATTACCCCAGAACATCGTTCCCGTATGAATTCACTCCACGGCATTAGCTGGTTTATGCCTGCGGGCTCATTTTTGTAGTCCGGCATGTACAGCAACAAGGTGTAAAGATACTGGAAGATATTCAGATGATTGGCTTTTGCTGTCTCAATAATACTGAGAACAATCGCACTTGCTTTTGCACCATCCGTTGTGTCATGAAATAGAAAGTTTTTTCTTCCCATAACATACGTTTTTGCTCGGCGTTCGGCGGCGTTATTCGAAATCTCGCATCTGCCATCCAGCATATAATTCATCAGTGTTTCATGATGATTATTGGCATAATTTACTGCTTTCTCGAGCTTACTACCGCCAGTGGGATTCAATGTATCAATCCAGCTCCAGAATTCTTCCCAAATGGGAGTTTCTTGTTCTTGGCGCATTGACTTCCTATCCTCTGCTGAACGTTTTTTGTACATTCGTTCTAAGAAGAACAGACGATTGCAGAATGCAACTCCTTTTTCAGCAGGGAGAAGGGTACTATCAAGTGCAGTTCCATCTTTTGGCTCCGGAATCTCCTGATCAGAATTAATATCCAGAAGCTTCAGCTTTTTACGCCGTTCCTTTGGAACAGCCTCATAAAACTTACGGCGACAATGAGCTAGACAGCATACAAGGATAACATCCTGTATCATTCCATATGCAGAGTATCCGTCACAATGTATCATCCCTGTATATCCAGATAAAAATTCAATTGGATATTCGCCACTACGGCCAGGCTGATAATCATATAGAACAATTGCTGGTTTTCCATCTGTTCCACTCAGATAGATCCACATATAGGATTTCGACGTTGCTTCCTTTCCCTCTTCATGGAGTACCTGGCACGGAACCTCGTCCACATGGATGATATCACGCATGAGGAGTTCCTGGTGCAGATAATCATAAACAGGGAGAAGGTATTCCAGTGCACACTGATTATACCAGTTTGCAGCGGTTTCTCTGGGAAGCGGAACTCCTTTCTGCTTCCAGTCAACCTGTTGACGATAGAACGGCATGTGATTACCAGATTTCTGATACATGACATTGGCCCCCATGGATGGTGACGCCGGGCTGTGTGCCATAAGCGGAGTAGGGGTCTTTGCAGCAACGATTGTGGTATCTCCTTCCTCGCGACAGACCGGACAGACAACTGTCTCTGAAAGATAGTGGACTCTTTCCACCTTAGCGGGTATGATATTCAGTTCTTCGCGTACAAACTTATATCCAAGATGCTCCATAGGAGTATCACAATCAGGGCAAAGTCGCTGTTCTTCCGGAACATCACACCTCACATACCGAATAGGCAAGGAAGCATAGAGATCTTTTCGTGATGATTTAGGTTTGCTTGTCCTGGTATGCTCTGTTACGGTTGTTATCTTTGGTTCTTCTGCCGGTTCCTTTGCGTCAAGCATTTCCTTTGTGGCAGAAGCGGATATTTTCTCGCTCGATATACCAAAGAACTTTCGGCGGAACTCATCGAGGGTTTCATTCAGATTTGCAACCGTCACCTGAAGATCCGCAATCATAATCCGTAAATTGTCGATTGTTACCGCCTGCTCTTTGATGCGGGATTCCTGCAATTCATTTATCTTTTTGAGAAATGTGATCAGTTCCTCCGTTTCACCCGACATGCCAGTTTCCGCCTTTCTTTTTCTTACCTTTATTATACTAAAAGCAGTAAAAAGAGGCAAATCGGTGGTTTGTGCTATACCGTCATTTTGACGAACACTCAGAACGTGGATATCCTTCTGAAATGGCCGAAAACACATACTTTCTTAGGGTTTTCGTGAGAGATATCCACAGGAATGTTGACTCTGTAGGGATGCATCCAGATAACTTTTTCTATAAAAAGTGGTGGCGTGGATAACTCATTTTTACTCCGACAGAAGCAGAAAAAATATTTTTTCAACTTCTCTGTTTTGCACAATAGCTTAGAAATCCTTCTGCTTGCTACCAGGCTTTATCGCCTTTGGTTGTTCTATGGAGAGCCCTTCTAAGAGCCACCTGAATTCCTGCCGGGTGAGTGACCGCACTTCGGAAGCATTCCGTGGCCACTGGAAACGACCGCTTCCATCAAGCCTCTTTAACAGAAGAACAAAGCCATCCTTATCAAAGTGCAGTGCTTTTAGCTTTCGGCTATCATGCCCACAGAAGAGATAAAGTGCATTGGAGTATGGATCCATCTGATAGGTATCCCGAATGATCGCCATTAAGCCATCAAAACTTTTTCTCATGTCCGTCCTACCACAAATCACAAAGATTTTTGATACAGCGGACAGATCTCCTAACACAGTCTTTGCAGCGCGGTGATGGTATTTGCGATGGTTTCACCTGCTGCAGCATTCGTGATTTCTATCCGAATGCCATGAACGGTCAAGCGGATTACTGTATCACCAGCGAAATCCAATGAATTGTTCAGGGCTGGTGTATGGATAGGTGAGGGGTCCGAATCCGAAATCCGAAGTTGGACTACTTCCTGCTTACCATGAACCACTGGAAGCGTAGCTTCTGGTATTGTACAGGCACTGTCTCGAAACCTTCGGATATGATAATAAAAGCTACTGCGCTGAATATGATGCTGATCACACCAGTCTTTGTCACTCATTCCACTGGTGCGGCATTCCTGTATGAGCTCCATCCATTCCTGAGCCGTGCGTCTTGGCTGTCTATGTTCTTTTTGAACCATTTTTGTCCTACTCCTATAAGTTTATTAGAGTGAATAAGGACAGTGACCAAAACAGATATGAACTAAACAAGTCCTAAGTCCTAAATCCCAGAACAGGAGAATTATCACTCTTGTACAAGGATTATCTCATGGATTTGGACGATTGAAAAACCGGTGGGTTATTCATCGCTTACGATAAATTGATCTCATCACCTAAATACATGTTAAATCAAAAAATACTCTCCAATACATTGCTTATTTAAATAAATCCCGCAAACTAAATGAAGTTTTATTATATACCTTATTATACATAGCCTTTTTAGGATTGCTAATCCATACCACACCCTTTTTCCCGTATATCGGATTAATTGCGCTCTTAACTTTTCTTTTTAATTTTCCAGTTTGAGTAATCCGGAGCCAATTACACCGATTGTCCGGATGTTGGAAACCGCAGTTCTGTTTTAAAGGAAACCACTCTTCCGGTAGTGGATACCTTTTAAATAAATTCCTTTATAATGTATTCATACATCAAGTGGTGTAAATACATATGAAGGAGGTCATAACCTATGACCAAATATCGTGAAATTCTCAGGCTACGCAGCCTAGAATTCAGTCAACAAAACATTGCTTACAGTTGCAATGTATCCAAGAAAACGGTCAACCGAGTTATTAAAAGAGCCAATGAGTTAAATCTTTTCTGGCCTTTAAATGAAACTCAAACCGATGCCGTACTTGAGGGAATCTTTTTTCCTCAAAAGAACCAGCGTGCCGATGTTAGCAAACGTACGCCTGATTTTTCTTACATCCGCAAAGAACTACTAAAAAACGGTGTAAGTAAAAAACTGCTATGGGCAGAATACATGGAGGATTGCCGTTTAAACAACGAGGAACCGCTTATGTATTCCCAGTTCTGCTACTATATCCAGCAGGATGAACAGAAACGCCGTGCAACCATGCATATCAACCGAAAACCAGGTGAACAGGTTGAAGTTGATTGGGCAGGTGATCCTGCACACATCATTGATCCTGATACTGGTGAAATCACAAATGCTTTTATCTTCGTTGGTGTCATGACTTACAGCCAGTATGCCTATGTCGAAGCGTTTATCAATGAGAAACAACAGGCATGGATTACCGCTCACGTACACATGTATGAGTACTTTGGTGGTGTAGCTAAAATTCTAGTTCCTGACAATTGCAAGACGGCCGTGGTTCATAATGGTGGATGGTATAACCAGCAAATCAATACTGTTTATCATGAGATGGCTGAGCATTATGGAACTGCCATCATCCCTGCTCGTGTAAGGGCTCCAAAAGATAAACCTAACGCAGAAGGTAGTGTAGGAAATATATCCACCTGGATTACTGCAGCTCTGCGGAATGAACAGTTCTTTTCTCTAGGAGAGTTAAATCGTGCAATTCGAGAAAAGCTGGAAGCCTTCAATGCAAACCTTTTTCAAAAGAAAGAGGGTAGCCGGTTTAGTCTCTTCCACGACGAAGAACAGCCATTACTGGCACCACTACCTGCTACCCCATACGAACTGGCGGAATGGAAACAAGCCACCGTTCAGTTTAATTATCACATATCCCTTGAAGGAATGCTATACT
>Ga0209724_1002057_pt1 | contig 17603 bp, 14 predicted proteins | sample grotaG_FD_184143 | JGI IMG/M metagenome (GOLD analysis project Ga0209724, IMG submission 184143) | Glacier valley bacterial and archeal communities from Borup Fiord, Nunavut, Canada, to study Microbial Dark Matter (Phase II) -... | ecosystem: Environmental > Aquatic > Freshwater > Ice > Glacier ...
GTCGTGCGTCACCTCGGCGGGCTTGGCAGAAAAGGTTTTCATGAGTTGATCCGAAATTGCCGGTCGCGACTGCGCTGGGCGCGGTGTCCGATCGGTCACGTTGAAGACGTATCGCGTGGTTCCTGGATGCTCCGCTCTTGTGACGGACTATCCCTGCGAATACGGTGAAAAGCCCGCGACTATAAAGGACTTCTGCCCGAGCCGTCAATCTAACGGCGCCGGGGCAAAAAAAAGCCCGAGCCGTGAGGCTCGGGCGTAATCCACCTATGGAGGAGGGTGGAGGAGACGCGGTCGGAAGCCACCTGCTGCTTCCCTGGCCTCGATTGTAGCCGATTCATGATGCGATGCAAAACATATTTGTTGCGATCCAGCATCGAAATCCGACCGCGCGATCGCTCTGACCAAATATTCTTTTAGAACAATTACTTGCGTCGGCACACGTTCTTTAATGCACGCGCCGGCGGCGCGGGTCGAGCGCCTTTCCGCCGGGTGCCGAACGGAAATGCCGGGATCACGGCGTTCCCGAAACCCGTCAGGCCCTTATAGTGCCGGCCGGAACCGGGAGTGCACATGGAAGCGACAGTCAGTTGGGGCGGCCCCGCCCTGGAGGACAGCGGCAGCGGCATGCAGTTCGTGGGCAAGACCGGCAGCGGTCACGTCGTGGTGATGGACGGCGCCCCCGCCGAGGGCGGCGGCCCGCTAGGCGGACGCAACCTGGCTCCGCGTCCGATGGAACTGGTCCTCGTCGGCACCGGCGGGTGCACCGCCTACGACGTGGTGCTGATCCTGCGGCGCGGGCGGCACGCGGTGACGCGCTGCGACGTGACGCTCAAGGCCGAACGCGCCACGACCGACCCGAAGGTCTTCACCGCGATCCACTTCCACTTCGTCGTCGTGGGACAGGGGCTGCGGCACGAAGTCGTGGAGCGCGCGATCAAGCTGTCGCACGAGAAGCTCTGCTCGGCCTCGGTGATGCTCGAGAAGACCGCGACGCTCACCCACTCGTTCGAGATCCGCGAAGGCTAGAGCCTCAGATCCAGTAGGCCGTCGTCGTCATCACCCTCGCGGCGCCGCGCATCGCGGTCCCGACGATCGACGGCAACTCGGCGGCCCCGGCATCGCGCGCGTTCTGTCCATGACGGATCTCGTCCAGGCGCATCGCGTCGACCACGGCGCGCGACGCGTGATCCTCGACCGGCAGCGACTCCAGGTGCTTCGCGAGGTGCTCCTCGACCTGTTTCTCCGTCTCGACGACGAAGCCGAGGCTGACGGCGTCCCCCGCCTTGCCCGCCAACCACCCCATCGCGTAGGCCCCGGCGTACCAGGCCGGGTTCAGCAGGCTGGGGCGGGAGTGGAGCTCGCGCAGGCGGTTGGCGGTCCACGCCAGGTGATCGCCCTCCTCCCTCCCCGCCTCCAGCAGTTCGGCGCGCAGGGTCTCGTCGCGGGTGGCCGCTGCCTGGCCCGAGTAGAGCGCCTGCGCGCAGACCTCGCCGACATGGTTGACCCGCATGAGGCCGGCGGAATGGCGGCGCTGCGCGGCGTCGAGTACCGGCTGCGGCGCCGACGGGCGTGGCATCTCGCGCGCCGCCGCGGGGGGAACGAAAAGCGCGCGCAGCACGCGGTCGAACGATTCGATGAAGCGATCAGCAGAGGTAGCCACAGCGTCCTTTCAGCTAGGATTTTCTCGGAGCAGCAGTGCGCCGCTTCGCCGATGCGAATGATGCATCAGCCCGATCCCGCGATTAATGTTGCACAAAGACGACAAACACAAAGTAATCACGCCCGTTCACGTCCATAAGTTTGCGCCGCGTATGGAAGTTTGATGAAATCCGTCAGGACTTCTTATCCGATGGTGTCAGTCCCAGGTAAGAGTTTTCGGCAAGACACAAGAGGCGACGTGAGCCTCAGCACGAATAACTTTTGGAGAGAATGGAATGAAAAAACTCGTCATGGCAGCCGCCGTACTCGGCGCCTTTGCTGGCACGGCACAAGCGCAAACGAGCGTGACGCTCTACGGTATTGCTGACGGCGACCTGCGTTTCGACCACACGAACATCGGCACGCTGAAGTCGGTCGACAGCGGTGGCGAATCCGGTTCGCGTTGGGGCATTCGCGGCAGCGAAGACCTCGGCGGTGGTTTGAAGGCCAATTTCATCTTCGAACAGGGCATCGACATCACCGACAACAGCTCGCCGCAAGGCAGCATCGGCGGTGGCGCATCGGGCGGCTTCGGCGGCTCGAGCACGCAGCCGCACAGCTCGACGGGCAGCCGCCTGTTCGGCCGTACCGCCACGGTCGGCCTCGCCGGTGGTTTCGGTGAGATCCGCTTCGGTCGCGGCTACAACCCGCTGTTCCTGGTGCAAGCCACGGCCGACCCGTTCGGCGCCGGTTTCGTCGCACAGACCAGCAACCTGTACGTCAGCAACACGATCCGTAACGACAACGCCGTCTACTACGACACCCCGACCTTCGTCGGTGGCCTGAAGGTGTCGGGCGTGTATCAGTTCGGCGAGTCGTCGACCAACACCACCGCTCCGTCGGCGACCGGTCAAGCCAAGCGCGGCAATGATCGCTACGGCGCGGGCATCACCTACGCGAACGGTCCGCTGTTCGTCGGTGTCGGCTACGAGCAGATCAAGTCGAACCTGGACACGTATCGCGTCCGCAGCGCTGACGCGGCCGCCACGTACGACTTCGGTTTCGTGAAGCTGCACGCGATCTACTGGAAGACCAAGAACGACAACCCGAACAACCTGGTTGCTTTCGGCAACACGGTCACCCTGAATTCGCACACGTACAGTGGCGGCTTCACGGTGCCGTTCGGCGCCTTTACGTTCCTGGGCCAGTACAGCTACCTGAAGGACAAGAGCCAGTCGAACGTCTTCAACACGGACCTCGGCAGCCCGACGGCCAAGAACATTGGCCTGGGCCTGCGTTACAGCCTGTCGAAGCGCACGATCCTGTACGCCGGCTACTCGCGCTTCAACCTGAAGAACGGCAGCGCAGGCAACGCATATCAGGGCTTCTCGGGCATCGCGGATGCGTCGAACTCGGGTTTGTACAACGCAGGCAACCTGTTCGGCTCGCAAGCCGTCGTCGCCGGCACCAACGCAGCACGCGTTGCAGCCAGCGGTGTGGCGGTCAACCAGAACGTGAACCCGTACTCGTACCAGTTCGGTATTCGTCACTCGTTCTGATCGCAGTCGCTTCAACGAAAAGGGCGCTTCGGCGCCCTTTTCTTTTGGGCGCACGCGACGCGCTCCTGCGGTTTGACAATTTGCTTGCAACCTCATAATTTGAGGTCTCAACGAATTCGACTGCACGCGCTCCGTGTCCGCCATCGTCCCCACGCAACGTCCCGCCAAGCACGAAGCCCCCGTCGATCCATCGAGGGCGCGGCGGTCTCTCGACCACGAGTCGCGCGTCGACGAAGGCGACCATCGCGGCCTGAAGGTGTGGCTGCGCCTGCTCACCTGCAGCAACCTGATCGAGACGCGCGTGCGCAGCCGCCTGCGCAGCGAGTTCGACTGCACGCTGCCGCGCTTCGACCTCGTCGCGCAGCTCGACCGCCACCCCGACGGCCTCAAGATGGGCGAACTGTCGCGTCGGCTGATGGTGACCGGCGGCAACATCACCGGCATCACCGACCAGCTCGAAGCCGACGGCTGGGTGGAGCGCACCGGCGTCGAGAACGACCGGCGCGCGTGGCGGGTGCGCCTCACGCCGCTCGGCAAGAGGGCCTTCCGGCAGATGGCGGCGGTGCACGAACAGTGGATCGCCGAGCTGTTCTCGCAATGGGGGGAACGCGACCAGGACCAGCTCTTCAAGCTGCTCGGCAAACTGAAGGATTCGATCCACGCGTCCTCGCTACCTCTCAATACGCCAGCATGAACCCACCCCTTCGTCCGATGGCGTCGCGGGTCCCGACCCACTTTCGCTGGACCATCGGCGACGACGACAAAGTCGCGACGATCACGCTCGACCGGCCCGATCGCAAGAACCCGCTGACCTTCGAGTCGTACGCCGAACTGCGCGACCTGTTCCGCGACCTGGTCTACGCGCCGGACATCAAGTGCGTGGTGGTGCGCGGCGCCGGCGACAACTTCTGCTCGGGCGGCGACGTGCACGAGATCATCGGACCGCTCACGCGCATGTCGATGCCCGAACTGCTCGCCTTCACGCGGATGACCGGCGACCTGGTCCTCGCGATGCGCCGATGTCCGCAACCGATCATCGCGGCCGTCGACGGCATCTGCGCCGGGGCCGGCGCGATCATCGCGCTCGCGTCGGACCTGCGCATCGGCACCGCGCGCGCCCGCACCGCCTACCTGTTCACGCGCGTGGGGCTCGCCGGTTGCGACATGGGCGCCTGCACGATGCTGCCGCGCCTGATCGGCCAGGGACGCGCGGCCGAGCTGCTCTACACCGGGCGGGCAATGACCGCGACCGAAGGCCTGGACTGGGGTTTCTTCACGCGACTGGTCGAACCGGAACGCCTGCACAACGAGGCACTGGCACTCGCTCGCGAGCTGGCCGACGGGCCGACGTTCGCGCACGGCATCACCAAGACCATGCTGCACCAGGAATGGAACATGAGCATCGACCAGGCGATCGAGGCCGAGGCCCAGGCGCAGGCGCTTTGCATGCAGACCGAGGACTTCCGCCGCGCCTTCGAGGCCTTCGCCGCGAAGCAGAAGCCGGTCTTCGAAGGCAACTGAACACCACCTGAACGCATGCAGCGCACGCACCTCGACTGGCCGTTCTTCGATGCCCCGCACCGGGCGCTGGCCGAAGGCCTGGGGACCTGGGCAGCGTCGAACCTGCATCACGTCGACGACGCGACGCGCGACGCCAACGACGTGCGCTGCCGCGGCCTGGTCGCGACGCTCGGGCGCGCCGGCTGGACGCGCTATGCGGTCCCCGCGGCCTACGGCGGGGCACTCGACGCGCTCGACTCGCGCGCGCTGTGCCTGGTCCGGGAGACGCTCGCCTATCACGACGGCCTGGCCGACTTCGCGTTCGCGATGCAGGGCCTCGGCTCGGGCGCCATCACCATCGCAGGCGATGACGCGCTCAGGCAGGCCTACCTGCCGCGCGTGGCTGCCGGCACCGCGATCGCCGCGTTCGCGCTGTCGGAACCGGACGCGGGCTCCGACGTCGCCGCGATGAAGACCCGTGCGGTGCCGGACGGCGACCACTTCGTCCTCGACGGCTGCAAGACCTGGATCTCGAACGGCGGCATCGCCGACTTCTACACCGTGTTCGCGCGCACGTCGGACGAGGCCGGTGCGCGCGGCATCAGCGCGTTCGTCGTCGACGCGTCGACGCCCGGTCTCACGATCGCCGATCGCATCGACGTCATCGCGCCGCATCCGCTCGCGACGCTGCGCTTCGACGGCTGCCGCGTCCCCGCGACGCATCTGCTCGGGCCGGTCGGACAGGGCTTCAAGGTCGCGATGCGCACGCTCGACATCTTTCGCGCATCGGTCGCCGCGGCGGCGCTCGGTTTCGCGCGGCGCGCCTTCGACGAGGCGCTGCAGCACGCCCGCACGCGCGCCATGTTCGGCCACACGCTCGCCGACTTCCAGCTCACGCAGGTCGCGCTGGCCGACATGGCGACCGACATCGACGCGGCCGCGCTGCTGACCTATCGCGCGGCGTGGCAGCGCGACGTGCAGCAGATCAACGCGACACGGGAAGCGGCGATGGCCAAGCTCACGGCCACGGAGAACGCGCAGCGCGTGATCGATCGCGCGGTGCAGCTGTTCGGCGGCGCAGGCGTCGCGAAGGGCAACATCGTCGAGTCGCTGTATCGCGAGATCCGCGCGCTGCGTATCTACGAGGGCGCGAGCGAGGTGCAGCGCCTGATCATCGGGCGCGAGTCGCTCAAGCAGTTCGCCGCGCCCTCCGTGCCATCGCAGGCAGCCTGACCCCACCTTCTCCCGGAGGCTCATGAACGGCGACGATCCTTATGCGTACACCGCGCACCTGGACACCTTCGCGGCGGACAACCTGCCTCCGCGCGAGCAGTGGCCCGACTTCCGCTTCGAGCTGCCCGAACTGCAGTACCCCGAGCGCCTCAACTGCGGCGAGGCGCTGCTCGACGCGCAGGTCGAGCGTGGCCACGGATCGTCGCGCGCAGTCGGCGCGATGGTCGCCGGCGTGCCGGTCTTCGCGACCTACGACCAGCTGCTGGCGCAGGCCAGCCGTATCGCGAACGTGCTCGTCAACGAGCTCGGGCTGGTCCCCGGCAACCGCGTGCTGCTGCGCGCGCCGAACAATCCGATGATGGCGGCCTGCTGGCTGGCCGTGCTCAAGGCCGGGCTGATCGCCGTGCCGACGATGCCGCTGCTGCGCGCGAAGGAGCTGCACCAGATCCTCGTCAAGGCGCGCGTCGCGACGGCGCTGTGCGACGCGGCACTGGCCGACGAGATCTCGCACTGCCTCGATCCGTCCAGCGAGTACTACGCGTCGGGGCTGATGAAGGTCGTCCTGTTCAACGGGCTGCCGTCGGCACGCACGGCGCACGAGCCGACGCTCGAGGCGCTGTGCGAACGCCAGCCGGTGGTCTTCGCCAACATCGACACGTCGCGCGACGACGTCTGCATGCTGGCCTTCACGTCGGGCACCACCGGCGAACCGAAGGCGACGATGCACTTCCATCGCGACGTGCTCGCGATGTGCGACACGTTCTCGCGCCACGTGCTGCAGCCGCAGCCGGACGACGTCTTCATCGGCACGCCGCCGCTCGCATTCACGTTCGGTCTCGGCGGCATGCTGTGCTTCCCGCTGTCGGTCGGCGCCGCCACCTTCCTCGTCGAACGCGCAACGCCCGAGTCGCTGCTGAACCTGATCGGCCCGTCGGGCGCAACGATCGTCTTCACCGCGCCGACCTTCTATCGCCAGATGGCCCTGCTGCTGCAGTCCGGCAAGCCGCGCAGCGCGGTCGCCACCCTGCGCAAGTCGGTCTCGGCCGGCGAGGCGCTGCCCGACGCGACGCGCCAGCTGTGGAAGAACACCACCGGCATCGAGATGATCGACGGCATCGGCGGTACCGAGGTCATGCACATCTACATCTCGGCGGCCGGCCACGACGTGCGGCGCGGCGCGGTCGGCAAGGTCGTGCCGGGCTTCGAGGCGATCATCGTGGACGACGACATGCGACCGCTGCCGCCCGGCGAGATCGGCCGCCTCGCGCTGAAGGGCCCGACCGGCTGCCGCTACCTGGCGGACGCGCGGCAGACCGACTACGTCAGGCAGGGCTGGAACCTGCCCGGCGACGCGTTCGTGATGGATGCCGACGGCTACTTCTTCTACCAGGCGCGGACCGACGACATGATCGTCTCGGCCGGCTACAACATCGCGGGGCCCGAAGTGGAGTCCGCGATGCTCGCGCACGACGCCGTCGCCGAGTGCGGCGTGGTCGGCGTGGCCGACGACGAGCGCGGCCAGCTCGTCAAGGCGTTCGTGGTGCTCAAGGAAGGCCACGGGCCGAGCCATGCGCTGGTCGTCGAGCTCCAGACCTTCGTCAAGACCAGCGTGGCGCCGTACAAGTACCCGCGGCAGATCGAGTTCGTCACCGTCCTGCCGCGCACCGAGACGGGCAAGCTGCAGCGATTTCGTCTGCGGCAGAAGGAAGAAGAGTCGCGCTGATCCGATCGTCGCCGCGGGCAGACCCGGACCAGCACCGCTCGCGGATTTCGCTGCAGCGCAACCGCATACCCTAGCGTTCGACCGCGTCGAAGCCGCGCAGGGCCTTCGGCAAATAGTAGGCGGGCATCGCGAGCGCGACGATCGTGAGCACGCCGGACGCGATCCACCAGCCGGACACCGCGGTCCCGCTGGCCGAGGCCCACAGCAGGAACTGCAAGCCTTCGATCAGCGCCATGAGGCCGCGTCCCTGGTGGCGTCGCTGGAAGTCGCTGCGCTTGCCCGTCACCGGCGAGGCCGACGCGAGGATCGCGGCGCTGCTGCAGGCCAGCAGGCCGAAGACCAGCAGCACGGCGGCGTCGGACGCCGAGCGCTGCACGATGCCGATCGCGGCGACCACGAGCAGGACGACGGGCGGCATCGTGGCGGCCACGAGCTTGGCGGCCAGCAGCGTGCCACGGCCCTTCGGGCTGCCGGCCAGCAGGTCCGGCGCGTCCTCCGCGGAGACCGTCAGCCACGCGAGCGACGTGGCGAGCGTGCCGGTCACGCCGACGATCCCCGCCGCGAAGGCGGCCGGTCCCCACTGCACGCCGGACGACGCCTTGTGGCCGAACGCGACGAACATCAACGGCATCAGGTAGAGCAGCTGAAGCAGGATCTGCGAGATCAGTTGCGGTGAACGCCAGATCAGTCGCCACTCCTTGGACAGCAGCGCGCGGAAGGTGCCGCGCGCGAAGCCGGTGCGGATCCGGCGGTCGACGGCGGCGCGTGCCGGCGCGACCACCGGCGCGTCGGCTTCGGGCTGCTGCGCGACCTCGACGAAGCGCGTGCGTGCGGACCATACCGCCGCCGCGAACAGCGCGACGGCGAGCACCGCGAACGCGAGCCAGGCGAGGAGATCGCCGTCGGCGAGGCGCGCGGCGACCACGACCGGCCATGCCGCGCGGCCGTCGCGGGTCGCGTCCATCATCCAGTCCATCGCGCCGCGCGTGATGTCGTCCGGCAGGAACTGCCGGGACTGCGACACCAGGTAGAACGACGCGCCGATCAGGGCCGAGAAGACCTGCAGGCCGACCCGCGCGCGACGCACGCCGACCACCCGCACGAACGCGCCGGTCAGCGCCAGCGCGACCGCCGTGCTGACGATCGCCATCAGCGGGACCAGCGGATACAACCGCGCCATCCACCCGTGGCGCGTGACGACGCCGACGTTGGCGAGCGGATAGACGAACAACGCGAACAGGAGGCTCACGGCCGCGACGATCGTGACCGCGCGGATCACGAGGATCAGCGCCGGCGGGATCGGCGCGCTCAGCAACAGGTCGAGATCGCGGCGCTCATGGAACGCGGCCACCACGCGCGACATCGCGACGGACAGCATCAGCGTGAACAGGAAGAGCAGCACCGACACCGCGGCGATGCGCGTGACCTGCGTGTCGGACCAGTGCCGAGGCAGCGCGAGGCTCATCAGGCCGGCGGCGTGGAACAGCACCGCGATGACGACATAAGCGACGATGCGGCGCCTGCTGCCGGCCGGCTTGGCGACCTTGCCGGCCGCGCCGCGGCGGCGCGGGCCGCTGCCGAAGTCGCGGAACGTCAGCCGCCACTCGTGGCGCGCGAGCACCCACCACAGCGGAGCGCGACGCTCCGGCAGCACTGAATCGTTCACGCGGCTGCGGGTGCCGCGACAAGTTCGAGGAACACGTCTTCCAGCGTCGCGGCGACGCCGCCGCGCCCCCTGGCGCGCAGTTCGGCGAAGGTTCCTTCGGCGATCAGGCGCCCGGACTTGATCACGCCGATACGCTCGGCCATCCGCTCGGCCACGTCCAGGACGTGGGTCGTGAGGATCACGGAGCCGCCGTTGCCGACGTGGACGTTCAGCAGGTTCTTCGCGAGCCGCGCGGCCTCGGCATCGAGGCCGGTCAGCGGCTCGTCGAGGATCAGCAGCTTCGGGTCGCGGATCAGCGCGCCGGCCAGCACCAGCTTCTGCCGCATGCCGCGCGAGAAGGTCTCGCAGCGCTGCATCGCATGCGGCGCGAGGCCGAGGACGTCGAGCAGGCGCGTCGCTTCGGCACGCGCACGCGACGGCGCGACGTCCCACAGCGCCGCGATCAGTTCGAGGTACTCGATGGGCGTCAGCTTGTCGTAGAGCATCGGCTCGTCGGGCACGTAGGCCACGACCCGCTTGGCCTCCATCGCCGAGCCGACGAGGTCGATGCCGCAGATCGTGATCGATCCCGCATCCGGCGCGAGCAGTCCGGCGATCATCCGCAACGTGGTGGTCTTGCCGGCCCCGTTCGGCCCCAGCAGCGCGTAGAACTCGCCGGCCGCCACGGTGAAGTCCAGGCGATCGACGGCGGCAATGTCCGCCCCGGCGAAATGCTTCACGAGCTGCGAGACTTGGAGCGAGGGAGGCATCGGAGGGTCGAGGAGGCACGGGTCGTCGAGCGCGCCGATTCTAAGGCCGCCGCCCGGCCTGCGCACGCGGCGTGCTTGCCGGAAAATCCCGCGTCCACCGGCAAACCGCGTTCCATCGCGCGTCGTCGCAGCCGATCGCACGGCGGCTGGCGCCGGAGCGGCCGCTCGCCTAAGCTGCCTGCATGTCTTCCCGCTTCCGCGCGCGTCCCTTGTCCGTCGTCCCTCCCCCGCCGTCTCCGACCGCCGTCCGTTCCGCCCGTCGTCCGCTGTGGGACGGACTGACGCTCGAGCGGATCGTGTGGGTGACGATGATCGCGCTGGTCGCGGCGGGTTCGATGGTCTGGTTCTTCCGCAACGACTTCCTCGACCTGCTGGTGTCGACGCTGTGCGTCGCGTACACCACGATGCTGCTGTTCACGCTGGCCGGCAACCTCGCGATCGTCCAGCGTGGCGCCATCCCGCGCGAGGCCGCGCAGATCCTCGCGGTGATCGCCGGGTCCGCGCTCGGGACCGTCGTCACCGCGATCGTCAAGGGTCGCAGCCTGCAGGAGCTGCTGGACGAACGCCTCGCGGGATTCGTCGCGACGAGCGGCATCGGCATCGGCTTCGGCTGCGTCGCGGTCGCCGTGTACTTCTATCGCGAGCGCGACGCGCGCCTGCGCGCCGACATCGCCCGGATGGCCGCGGAGTTCGACGCGTCGCGGGCGCGCGAGGAGAAGCAGATGCTGAGCGCGCGCCTGCAATTGCTGCAGGCCCAGGTCGAGCCGCACTTCCTGTTCAACACGCTGGCCAACGTGCAGCACCTGACGACCACCGATGCGCCGCGCGCGTCCGAGATGCTCGGCAGCCTGATCCGCTACCTGCGCGCGGCGTTGCCGCAGATGCGCGAGCAGGCCAGCACGCTGTCGCGCGAGGTCGAGATGGTGCGCGCCTACCTCGAGATCCAGCGGGTGCGGATGGGCGAGCGGCTGCAGTTCGTGATCGACCTGCCGCCCGACCTGACGGGTCGACCAATGCCGCCGATGATGCTGATCTCGCTGGTCGAGAACGCGATCAAGCACGGCATCGACCCGCAGCCGGCGGGCGGGACGATCCGGGTCTCGGCGCAGACCACGACCCACGGCGTGCGCGTGACCGTGGCCGATACCGGCCGGGGCCTGTCGGAACTCGAAGGCATGGGCATCGGCCTGGCCAATATCCGCGAACGCCTCGCGACGCTGTTCGGACCGGCGGCTCGACTCGACCTGCACGAGAACAACCCGCGCGGCGTCGTCGCCACGATCGAGTGGCCGGACGCCGCAGCCTGAGCCCGACATGACGACCGCGCTGATCGCCGACGACGAGCCGCTGTTGCGTGCGCAACTGCGCGCACGCCTGGCGGCGCTGTGGCCGGAGATCGACGACATCGAAGAGGCGAGCAACGGCCTCGAGGCGATCGCCGTCTTCGAGGCGGAAGCAGGCCGCGCGCTGCCGGACGTCTGCTTCCTCGACATCCACATGCCCGGCCTGACGGGACTGGAGGTCGCGCAACGGCTGCGCGCGCGGGCGCGACAGGGCGGTGTGCGACCGCCGCAACTGGTCTTCGTCACGGCTTACGACGCGTATGCGATCGAGGCCTTCGAGCAGGGGGCGATCGACTATCTGCTGAAGCCTTTCGAGACCGAGCGGCTGGCCGAGACCATCGAGCGCCTCAGGGAGCGCCTGGCCCAGCCGATCGCCGACGAGCGGTCGCCCGACGAGACCGACGTGCTCGCGCAGCTCGCCGACCGGCTCGCGCGCATCGGCCCGCAAGGACGGCAGCCGCTGCAGTGGATCAAGGCGAGCATCGGCAGCACCGTGCGCCTCATCCCGGTCGACGACGTGCTCTATTTCCATGCCGACGACAAGTACACGCGCGTCATCACGACCGACGGCGAGGCGCTGATCCGCAAGCCGATCAAGGAGCTCGTGGCCGAACTCGACGGCACGCGCTTCTGGCAGATCCATCGCGCGACGATCGTCAACACGCGGGCCATCGCTGGCGTCGTGCGCGGGCTCAAGGACAGCGCGGACCTGAAGCTGAAGAACCGGCCCGAGACGCTGATCGTCAGCCGCGCCTACCTGCACCTGTTCCGGCAGATGTAGCCGGCCGGTCGGCCGCGACGATCGGCTACCATCCGTCGACCTGCGTCGTCGGACCGTCGCGCAGGATCGACCGGTCGATCCCACGACCGGCAAGGAGACCGCGATGCGCCCGACCCGCCTCGATCTGTCGATCGTCTGCCTGGCCCTGACGATCACCGGCCTGTCGACGATGCCGAGGCCGGCGTTCGCGAGCGATGCAGCCGATGCATCGGTTGCGGACAAGGCCGCGCCCAAGGCGGAACGCAAGCAGCGCGGCAACGCGTCGTTCTATTCGAAGCACCTCAGCGGCCGCAAGACCGCGAGCGGCGAACGTTACGACCCGAAGGCGCTGACGGCCGCGCATCGCACGCTGCCGCTCGGCACGCAGGTCAAGGTGGTGAACCCGAAGAACGACAAGAGCGTGGTGGTGACGGTCAACGACCGCGGCCCGGTCCCGAAGAACCGGGTGATCGACCTGTCCGGTGCGGCAGCCGACGAGCTCGGCATGAAGAAGTCCGGCGTGACGAGGGTCGAGACCGAGGTCGTGGGCAAGACGGCCATGCCCAGGGCCGAGGGCGCGGGGCCCGAGGGCCCGCGCTGACCTCGAAGAGCGTCAGGCGGCCTTCGCGACCGCACTGGTGCGCAACTCGCGGCGCAGGATCTTGCCCACGTTGGTCTTCGGTAGCTCGGTGCGGAACTCGACGAACTTCGGCCGCTTGTAGCCGGCGAGCTGGTCCTTCGAGTAGTCGATCAGCTGCTGCTCGGTCAGCGACGGATCCTTCTTGACGACGAAGATCTTCACGACCTCGCCCGAATGCTCGTCGGGCAGGCCGACGGCGGCCACCTCGAGCACCCCCGGGTGCGCGGCGAAGACATCCTCGACCTCGTTCGGATACACGTTGAAGCCCGACACCAGGATCATGTCCTTCTTGCGATCGACGATCTTGGTCTGGCCCCTGTCGTTCATCACGCCGATATCGCCTGACTTGAAGAACCCGTCGGCGTACATGACCTTCGCGGTCTCGTCGGGGCGGTTCCAGTAGCCCGCCATCACCTGCGGGCCGCGGATGCAGATCTCGCCGGGCTCGCCGAGCGCGACGTCGTTGCCGTCGTCGTCACGGATCACGATCTCGGTGGACGGCAGCGGATAGCCGATCGTGCCGCTGTACGACGTGGCGTCGGTGGGGTTGCAGGTCGCCGACGGCGATGTCTCCGACAGGCCGTAGCCTTCGACGATCGGACAGCCGGTCTTCGCGAACCACTTCTCGGCGACCGCCTTCTGCACCGCCATGCCGCCGCCGTTGGCGACGCGCAGATGGCTCCAGTCGACGCTGCCGAAGTCGGGGTGATGCAGCAGCGCGTTGTACAGCGTGTTGACGGCCGGCAGCATCGTCACCTGGTACTTCTTCAGCTCGCCGATGAAGCCGGGGATGTCGCGCGGGTTGGTGATCAGCACGACCAGCGAGCCGGTCTTGACGCCGAGCATGCAGCACACCGTCAGCGCGAAGATGTGATAGAGCGGCAACGCGCAGACGACGGTGACCTGCTCCTTCGGATCGCGGTCGTGCAGGCCCGGCTGCATCCACGCTTCGGACTGCAGCACGTTGGCGATGACGTTGCGATGGAGCAGCGTCGCGCCTTTCGACACACCGGTGGTGCCGCCGGTGTACTGCAGGAACGCGATGTCGTCGGGACCCAGCTCGACGCGACGCCAGGTCTGCTTCGCGCCTTCGGCGAGCACGGCATTGAAGCGCGTCGCGTTCGGCACCTCGTAGGCGGGCACCATCTTCTTCACGTTGCGCACGACGAAGTTGACGAGCGGGCCCTTCGGGAATCCGAAGAGGTCGCCGATCGCGGTGACCACCACGTGCTTGAGCTTCGTCCGCTCGACCACCTGCTCGAGCGTCGCGGCGAAATTCTCCAGCACGAAGATCGCCTCGGCGCCAGAGTCCTTCAACTGGTGCTCCAGCTCGCGCGGCGTGTACATGGGGTTCACGTTCACGACCACGCAGCCCGCGCGCAGGATGCCGAGGATCGCGACCGGGTACTGCAGCACGTTGGGCATCATGATCGCCACGCGTGCGCCGCGCTCGAGGCCGTTGGCCTGCAGCCACGCGGCGACCTGCGTCGCCATGCGGTCGAGCTGGTCATAGGTGATGCGCTTGTCCATGCAGACGAAGGCGTCGCGCTCGCGGTACTGCGCGATGGCCTCGTCGAACAGCTCGACGCACGAGCGATAGCGTCCCCAGTCGACGTCGGCCGGCACGCCGGCCGGGTAGTGCTGTACCCACGGGCGCGTGCCGGACGATGCCCCCGATCGCGATCCTGCCTCGACGACTGTGCTCATGATGTCTCCTGTCTCCGGGCACGATCGAGCGTGCCGCATCGGTTGATTCTGAACTCGGCGTTCTGCACTCAGCGTTCTTCACTCAGCGCACCCCGGCGACACCCCCACCGAGGGCATCCAGTCGCGCGTTGCGCTCGGTGACCGGCAGGTCGGCGAGCGCGCGGACCGCGCGATAGAAGGCCGGCAGGTCGCCGTGCTGGTCCGCGAGGAGCTTAGCAAACGCGGACACCCGCTGGGTATAGGTAGCAACCGCAGCCAGGTTCGCGTTGTTCAGGGCCTGCGCGAAGTACCGGTCGTAGCCGGAGTAGCCGAACAGCGCGCTCGCCGGATCCCGCTTCATCGCCTCGTAGTCGGCGTGCAGGGCGGCGAATTCGGCCCGCTTGCCGGCCCGCTTCGCGTCGTCGGACTGGTCCGTCTCGTAGACCGCCTGCAACGCGACGCGGTGGCGCGTCAGCAGCGCGACGAAGTCGCGCTTGCGGTCGACCGACAGGCGGTACGCGATCGCCGCCGCTGCACCGCCGTCCTCCGCGGCGAACCAGCGCCTGACGCCCTCTTCCTCGACCGCGACCGCGAACGACTCGTTGAAGGTCGTGTCGCCCGAGACGTAGACCACCTGGTGGGCGAGCTCGTGGAAGATCAGCCGCGCGACCTCGCCTTCGGGGAAGTCGATGAACGTCGACAGTACCGGGTCGGTCGTGTAGCCGAGCGTCGAATAGGCCGGGATACCGCCGACGTAGACGTCGTCCCCGCTCTCGCGCAGCGTCTGCGCGAAGTGCTCTGCGTCGTCCTTGCCGTAGTAGCCCCGGTAGGCCACGCAGCCGACGACGGGGAAGCACCACTGCCGCAGCCGCAGCGACAGCTCGGGCGTCGCGAAGACGCTCCACACCACGTAAGGACGCTTGAGGTCCGCGTAGGTCGTGTAGCTGCGGTTGTCCGGCAGGCCGAGTTCGGCGGCGGCGAAGCGCCGCATCGCGCGCACCTTCTGCAGCCGCTGGCGCAATGCCGCCGGGGTCGCGGGGTCCGCGAGCCAGTCGTCGATCGGACGCGCGGCGCGCAGCACGCTCAAATGCCCGCCGATCGACTGCGAGTAGTAGCCGACCGTGCTGCAGGCACCCAGGCCGAGTCCCGTCCCGGCTACCGCGAGCAGGATGAGCAGCACCCCGCGCCAGTTCTTCAACGGCGCGACGAAGCGCCGTGCTGCGACCCGTGTCACGCCCGGGCGCTGCTGGCGCTCGCGTCGACTTCGATCTCGACGAGGCAATCGTAGAAGGTGGGTGCCTGCCCCATGTCGGTCAACGCCTGGCCCGTCAGCTCGTTGGCGTTGCGGCCGTCCGCCGCGAGTTTCTTCCACCAGATCGACAGCGCCACGACCAGGCCGCGCCGCGCGCGATCGGTGACGCGGGCGCGCAACCGCATCGATCCGCGGTCGTTGAACACGCGCACCGAGCTGCCGTCCGCGATGCCGCGCGCGGCGGCATCGTCGGGATGCACGTCGAGCCACGGCTCGCCTTCGGTCGCGCGCAGGCTCGCGACGTTGACGAACGTGCTGTTGAGGAAGTTGCGCGCCGGCGGCGAGATCATCGCCAGCGGGTAGCGCGACGCGAGGGCGCTGCGGGTGTCCTCGTGGGGCGCGATGTAGGCCGGCAGCGGGTCGAGGCCGTCGGCCGCGGCACGTGCCGAGTGGAACTCGACCTTGCCCGAAGCCGTCGGAAAGCCGCCGTCGGCGAAGCGCGCGGTGCGTGCATCGACCTCGGTCAGCCGCGCCCAGCCGACCGTGCGCGCCGCATCGAGGTTCCACGTCGCGTTCGACGTGCCCGCCGCCGCGAGGGTCTCGTCGTCGTCGTCGAAGCACGGCTCGGTGTAGCCCATGCGTCGCGCGAGCAGGCTGAAGATGCGGGTGTTCGGCTTGGCTTCTCCGAGCGGCTCGATCGCGCGCTCGTTGATCATCAGGTCGTAATGGCCATAGGGCTTCACGACGTCGAAATGCTCGAGCTGGGTGGTCGCGGGCAGCACGATATCCGCGTAGTCGGCGGTGTCGGTCTGGAAGTGCTCGAGCACGACGGTGAACAGGTCCTCGCGCGCGAAGCCGGCCGCGACGCGGCGCGAATCGGGCGCGATGGCGACCGGGTTCGAGTTGTAGACGATCACCGCCTCGATCTTGCGGAACGCGGCGCTCTCCTCGCGCAGCAGGTCGTCGCCGATCGTCGTCATGTTGATCGTGCGCGGGTCGCGGCCGGCGAGCAGGTCGGGTCGGGTGAGCGCGGCCTTGTCGATGGTGCCCGCACCCGAGGTCGACAGCAGCACGCCGCCGGCCGGATGACGGAACGCGCCGACCAGCGCCGGCAGGCAGGTGATGTTGCGCACCGCCATGCCGCCGCCGTGCGCGCGCTGCACACCGTAGTTGACGCGGATCAGGGCGCCGTCGCCGCGACGGGCGGTCTCGCCGTATTCCCGCGCGAGGTCTTCGATGGCGGCGACGTCGATGCCGCAGATCCCGGCGACCCGCTCGGGCGGGAAGTCCCGGACCCGGCCCGTGAGCCCGTCGTAGCCGATCGTGTGCCGCGCGACGTAGTCGTCGTCGACCCAGCCATCGCGGATCAGCACGTGCATCAGCCCGAGCGCGAGCGCGCTGTCGGTGCCGGGCAGCAGCGCGATGTGTTCGTGGCACTTCTCGGCGGTCAGCGAGCGGTACGGGTCGATCGCGATCAGCCGCGCGCCGTGGCGCTTGGCCTCCTGGGCGCGGCCCCAGAAATGCAGGCTCGACGCGATCGCGTTCGCGCCCCAGAAGACGATCAGCTTCGCGTCCTGCACGCGCTCGATGTCGGTGCCCATGCGTGGTCCGAGCGTGTACGCGTAGCCCACCGACCCGGCCTCGGCGCAGATGCTCCGATGCAGCCGGCTCGCACCGAGCTTGTGGAAGAAGCGGCCCGCCATCGACTCGCCCTGCACCAGGCCCATCGTGCCCGCGTAGCTGTACGGCAGGATGCGTTCGGGATCGCGCGCGGCGATCGCGGACAGGCGCGTCGCGATCGTGTCGAGCGCCTCGTCCCAGCCGATGCGCACGAACCGTCCCTCGCCCTTCGCG
>Ga0209724_1002058_pt1 | contig 17597 bp, 16 predicted proteins | sample grotaG_FD_184143 | JGI IMG/M metagenome (GOLD analysis project Ga0209724, IMG submission 184143) | Glacier valley bacterial and archeal communities from Borup Fiord, Nunavut, Canada, to study Microbial Dark Matter (Phase II) -... | ecosystem: Environmental > Aquatic > Freshwater > Ice > Glacier ...
AAGCGTTTTGTAACTGGAGCAAAGAGAACAACCGATCGATCTCGGCGGCAACAGTGCGAATCTTGGCTTCTTCTTCTGGGTCGTTGAGGGAGCAACTGGACAGAATCAGTAAGAACTGACTATCCATTTCATTGAGTCGGTTGAGAAAGGTATGAGGATAAGCTGGCTGCTCAGTTCTAGTCGCTGCTAACAGTTTGAGATAAAGAGCTGTGAAATATTTGAAGTCGTTGTCCAGGAAAGCTTTAACGCCAGTAGCATTGTGGGTAAGGTGAAGCAGACTGCTCATGCTCAGGCTAAACATTTCCCGATGATAGTCACTATCAAAGCGGGTGCCATCTTTGCGGGTGTCTGAGAATTTTGCCTTCAAGTAGTAGCGGAAGAAGGTGTCGATTTCATTCTCTCGTGACTCGTAAAACCCGTTAATTGCCCGAACCTGGTATTCCCACAGTCCGTTGTAGTCGCGCTGGTCTAACTCTAGCTTGTCAATTTGACCGAGCAGTTTGCCTTTGATGATTTCGTAGGGACGCAGCCGCACGCCGCGATCGTTGATCACCTCAAACACCATTGGCACATCGGTTTGCTCAACTGCCAGGTTAATCAGCACCAGCCTGTAAAGGAAGTAGAACACAAAGGACTCTAGCTTATGTTGGTCGGTTAGCTCCTGGTCGAGATAGGTGGTGATGATCTTATAGTTTTTCACCAGATTGACGGCGGTAATGCCGGATGTAGTGTCGATCGCCCCCAAGTCATCCACACCCGCTTTGAGGGCTTCCAATGCCTGCTTATGACGTTCATGGTTCATCCAGAACTCATGCTCCATGCCAGAGAAGCCAACCAACTTACTTTCTAGCCACTTCTCAGTTTTTGAGCCAAACTGCCGAGCCAGGTGATAAAGCTTAGTGAGAATGAGTGTTAGGGTCGTGAGGCGCTGTTGTCCGTCTACGATGTACACCTTGCCGTCGATCGTGTTGGTGACGTAGGTATTCAGGTAGTACCAGGGGTATTTGGCAATGATGATTTCTTTGGAAGGCGCAAGGTCTTTGCGGAGTGCGTATTCCTGGTTGAATTTATAGAAAATGTCATCCAGCAACCGTGTCACTGGCTCCTCGGTCCACTTATAGTCGCGCTGATAGAAGTCGATGTAATAGACCGTGTTGGAAAAAACACCATCGATATTCTGTTTATCTGGAGCGATATCCATAGCGGTTAGAGTTCCTGGAGAGTGAGTTGCTGGTGAGAGGGTTTCGATTTTTTACCAGTATTCCCATTTACCTGCCGCTCGGCTTTAATCCGGTCTAACAGCTTCTCGGCTGGCTCGTCGTTAGGGTCTTGTGGCACCAGTTTGCCCTCAAAGGCTTGCTTTAGAATACTCTGCCGCAATGCCTCAGCTTTTTGCAGGTTTTCAATAATGGTGGCTTCAAGTTGATCACAGATGGAGAGACGCGATTCAATTTCTTGAACGATTTCTTCTTGTTCCTCAAACGATAAAATCGGGATTGTTAAGTCTGAAAGTCCTTGACCTGTTAAATGCTTAATAGTGGTTCCCGTAAAAAAACGGCTCATATGCCCAGTAGAAGCACTAAATAGCAGGAAATACATGACAAATTTATTCAAGGTTAAATCTTCAAAAAATCTTGCTCTGTGTAAAGCCTTTTGAATCTTCATATTTGGTATTTGCTCTTTCCAAATAGCTGCTCTACCTGGCTCACCTCCTTCGCAAATAATTAAATCGCCATATTTGATTCCATATCTTTCTTCTTCATGTTCTTCAAATCTCATTTCAACTAGTTCATCTAAATTAAAATCTCCCCATCGAACATTTATGTTTCTTAAATAAGGCATTTTAATGCCTTGATTTTTTTCCTTGTCAAGCATTTTACCTAGACATACATCAGATACGGAATTACCCAATTTTCCCCAACACCATTTATTACAACAGTCCGGACAATTTTAAATCGCCAACGGTGGAATGCGGGTTTCAGCATCATCACTGAGGCAAATACCAACGGTGGAATGAGGGTTTCAGCCTCTGCCTCAAAAAATGTCCGGAGTATTGTTATTAGGAAGTTGTGGCAATCGAGCTATTTCTGCTTCAGTTAACAGTGGTAATGCTTTCGGTTTCTGTGGCTTGCTTGGCTTTCTCCCTACCTTCCCGATCGCTTCCCATTCTTTAACAGCCGTCTCCCACTCTGCCAACTGTTGCCGATAGCGGTTTTCTCGCTCCGCCTTGATTTCAGCCAACAACGCTTCCCCAGTTTTGAGAGTTGATTGGTGCTGCTTTCTCCATTCCTCGGTCAGCTTCCCCTCAAACGCCCACTTCAACACCGCCTGACGATAAACCTTTAGCTGCTTCTGCGCTGTTTTGAGGCTTTCAACGCCTTTATCTACATCAGAAAATAACTCCTCAATTTTTTCGACAATTCGTTCTTGTTCAAGGTGGGGCGCTAAGGGAATTTTAGTTTCTTCAAAGTAAGACTTTGATACGCGCAACTGACCAGCGCTCCCAGTCATATTTTGTCGAGCATCTCTTCTAAATTTCTCTTGAACAAAGTAATAGAATAAATATTTCCTACTTGTAAGACTTGTCAATCTTGAAACATGAAACTCTGTTGAACCAAAGCCTATGCCATTTTGTAGATTCTCTACAACAGCTACTTTGCCATTTTCCATACATGGAGTGATTTTTGCAAAAATCAAATCACCATTAACAAATTGGGTATAGCCTTTTTTAACTTTTTCATATTCACGAGTTTCAGACAAGGAAAACCGACCAGACTTTTCCTCTACTGCTGCCATTGGTAGAAAGGAGACTAACAAATCATCTGATAAATCGTTGAAAGGAAGCTTTGGGTTAATCTCAGCAATCTCTTTGTGCTGTACTAAAATCCATCCTTTTGGTAATTTCCTACCTTCTCCGTTCCCTTCCGTCATGCGTCACCCATCACTCAGCTAATCCAATGTCTTCAACCGTCAACACCGTTTGATGGGTCAACTGCTTCCATTGGCGATCGTTTGTCACAATGTAATTTGCCTGCTGCGCGATCGCTGTACCCAGTTGAATCGCGTCTGGTGTTTTGAGTTGATAGTTGGCTCTTAGGGCGATCGCCTGCTCTGCGATCGCTTGATCTACAGGCAACAGACTCACTCGGCTAGAACTCGTAAAATACGCTCGATATTGTTCTACCAATGCCTGATTGCCCATCCGAGCCGGAAGCGTGGCAACCTCGATAAACGTCACGATAGACGAAATGATTTCAGCTTCTCGTTCATGCACCTGATTGAACAACCGCTCCACGTAAGGAAAGAAGGTTGGATGTCGTTCAAAGAAATAAATGAACGGAGACGTATCCAGAAAAACGACCTCACCCTTTTTCAAATTCAATCCCATGCCGCCCGTTCCTGCTGGATATACTGTTCCACATTCACGCCCTGCCAAACTTCTTGACCCAGACCAGCAGCTTGACGGAAATCTAGGAGCTGATGCTCCATAACTCTGGCAGTACTTTGCTCTGCCTGAAGTTTGGCTTTGTGCAACAAAAACTCAGCAAAGTCTAAAATCTCTGCTGCCTGGTTCTCTGGCAGTGCCTTCACCAATTCATAGATTCTCTCTGGTGTGCCCATCGCTCTCCCTTCTTGCTTTACGCTGCCAACGCTTCGTTTAGCTCCTGAATGATTGTATCCATCTCATCGCCAAATAAGTCATACATTCTGATTGTCCCACCCATTCCAAACGGCTCATACTCCAGATTATCCGCCTCTAGGTGAAACGAGGTGGCGATGTAGTCCTTGATCATTCGCAGCCATTCTACCTGCTCTTCGCTGAACTTCAGCGCCCCTGCCTGCTTGCGAAACACCCAATCCTGAAAATTGCGGTTCACCGTCGTCTCATAGTTGGTCAATGTGGCATCCGTCCCCACCACTCGCCGGATCAGCGAAACCAGCGCCACCAGTTCACTGATCGGATTCTTGCCATTCACCTGCTCAACCTGCTCGTATGCCTGCCACACCCGTAACGGAGCCAGATTGGGCTTTTGCATCTTCAGAATGTCCAGCACCTCTTGCACCATCTGATAAGTGAGCGATCGTCGCTGGTAGGGCTGGTTGTAGAAAATTCGCAGCGCCGTGATTTCATCCTTATTAGCTGCAATGAACTGGACAAAATCTTGAATGACCGACTGTGCCTGATCCTTCGCCTGCTGATCCCACCCGGCAAACGTCACGCGATCCAGATTCACCGTGTCGATAATTTGCTCGTGGATCTTCCGCACATTGTCCACATACTCCACCAGTTCCCCAGTGAAAATGGCAGCCGCCGATCGGATCAGCGCTTTTTGAGCCGTTTCTAGCTGACCCTCGGTTGGTGTTTCTGTTGCAGATAGCTGATTATCGGCGATCGCTTTCTCTAAAATCACATCTGGGTCATAGGCATCCAGCAGCGCCCCGGCAATCTCCCTGGTGCTCTTGCCTCCCGCCAATTCCTGAAGCTTGCTTTGCTCCTTGGTGGTCAGTTGCCGCTCCAACCGCGTTAGCCGACTTGCCAACGATAGAAACGCATCCTCATCCTCTGCACCCATCATCACGCCCATCATCAAATCTTTGATGGCAGCGGTCGGCTTCCGCTCTAGGGCACGAGTATCTGTCTTCAGTGTCTTTGTCACCCCAACCGCATCCACAATCACAAAATGAGTCTTCGGCGTTTGGGCAGAGGGTGTCACCTTTTTCAGAGCATCTTGATCGAGCGTGCGCGTGCCCCGACCTTTCATCTGGTCAAAGTAGTTCTTCGATCGCACATCCCGCATGAACAAAAGGCACTCCAGTGGTTTGACATCTGTCCCTGTCGCAATCATGTCTACTGTGACCGCAATCCGGGGATAGTAATCATTCCGCAACTGCGCCAGCACTGATTTGGGGTCTTCCACCGCCTTATACGTCACCTTTTTGCAGAAGGCATTCCCCTCACCAAACTCCTCCCGCACGACCTTGATGATGTCATCGGCGTGGCTATCATCCTTGGCAAAAATCAGCGTCTTCGGCACCTCCTCCCGCTTCGGAAAAATCTCCGGCAGCTTATCGCGAAAGGCACGAATCACATTACGAATTTGGCTAGGGTTGACCACTTGCTGATCCAGTTGCCGCCCCGAATACGTCACCCCCTCATCGAGTTGCTCCCAGCGCTGGTGGCGGGTCAGCTTTTCTCGCTTTTCCACATACTCCTTGGCAACCAGTCGGCTCCCATCCTTCGTAATTTCGGTCTCAATAATATAGGGTAGATAGCCCACATTCACCCCATCAATGACCGCCTGTTCGTGGGTGTATTCGCTCACCACATTCTCATCAAAGAAGCCGAAGGTACGCTTGTCAGGAGTTGCCGTCAGCCCAATCAGAAAGGCATCGAAGTAGTCCAGTACTTGCTTCCAGATGTTGTAGATCGAGCGGTGACACTCGTCAATCACGATGAAGTCAAAGAACTCAATGGGTAGGTGATTGTTATAAACCACTGGCAGCGGTGTCTTGGGCTGAACCAGCTCATTCGGGTTGGTTTCCTCTGCTTTCTCATCCATCACCTCCCCTTTGAGAATGGAATAGAGCCGCTGAATTGTGGAAATGCAGACCTGGCTATCAGTGGCAACATAGCTCGACTTCAACCGCTGCACCGCATAAAGCTCAGTGAACTTGCGATTATCGTCATTCGGCGTGAACGCCATAAACTCTTGCTCTGCCTGTTCACCCAGGTTCTTGGTATCGACTAAAAACAAGACTCGCTGAGCGTTAGCAAACTTCAATAGCCGATAGATAAAGTTGATTGACGTGAACGTCTTGCCACTTCCCGTCGCCATCTGAATCAAGGCTCGTGGACGAGCCGCTTTGAACGACGTATCCAGGTTATTGATGGCGCGAATCTGACAGTCTCTTAAGCCATCAGTTGGAAGACCCGGCAGATCCAACAGCCGTGTTCTGAGTGATTTGCTCTGGTTCAACCACGCTTGAAACGTTTCAGGGCGATGGAACGAAAAGATGGGGCGAGAGCGTGGTTTGGGGTCGCGGCGATCCGTGAAGCGAGTCAGCACACCCGTACTTTCATAGATGAACGGAAGCGGCTTGTTGTTCAGGTACTTGAGTTTGCTGTCGGCATATTCTGTAGATTGCTCCTCAACCACCGTGAGGCGATGCCCTTCCTCTTCCCGTTTGGCTTCAATCACGCCGATTGGCTGGCGATCCACGAAGAGTACATAGTCTGCTGGACCCGCATCGGTTTGATACTCCCGCACAGCTACACCAAGACTCGCACTCAGATTGATTTGCTTCTTGGGTTGAACATCCCAATCGGCTTGTTTTAGAAGTGCATCAATGCGATCACGGGCTTGTTGTTCAGGGTTTTGGTTCGCTGATGCCATAATTACTTCCGATTTTTAGCAGAGAAATACTGTTCCAGCAGGTCTGCACCGCGATCGCCCATCTCACGCAGAATCTCCTCAACACGCTTCAAAGCCAGAGCAACAGGCATTGTTTTCTGGTTCTCCCAGCGGTTGACGGAGTAGTATGACACCCCAATCTTGGCGGCTAATTCCTTTTGAGTCAGCCCACTACGCTGGCGCAGCTTCTGGACTAGCTGACTAAATTCGGGCTGCTTGAGATCTGACATAACTAAACCAATCATCAATATGGCAGGTGCCATACACAGGGTTCTCACCATCTTGACATCGGCAACCGGCAATGTCAGGGATTCGTAAGCGGTTTACGAAATAAAGTTATTTGCTAGGTGTACAGTGCCAAATTAAGTGACATCGAGACAAATTCATGGCGTGCAGCAAATTCGTTCTGCTACGGGATGACGGAAAAAAATTGCTGAGTGATCAAATCATTAGGTCATCAGACTAGCAAGCGGCTTTGGCGACATTGACTGTCTCCCCGATAAATAAAAAGTCACCGTACACCAAGGGGATAAGCTTGGACGTACCTCTAATCTTCTTCAGGATCGTCGTAACTAGACGGCAAGATTGATTTTTCTTTTAACTCTTTGAATTTCGTTTCGCACCTGTCGAGATCTCTCTCCATCCCAGCTTCCTCAGCTTTAACTGCATCTCTCTCTGCTTTAATCCCTTTTGCTTCTTTATTATTCCAAGCAATCCCTATCACTAGACCAAGGCTGAAACCTGCAAGAAACACGAGCGGGTTTGACAGTAACGCGTTTAGCCACTCCGTCACAAAAGCTGGATTAATCATCCTGACACCTATGACAACAGCAATCCAGGCGGTCTTACTCATGATCCACCTTCAGTTGAGAAAAAGAAGCAGTTTCAATACAAAAACACCCCTATCTAGTAACGGTTAGAGGAGCTTTTATTTTGGCGGTTCAAGGCTTTCTCACTCGGTAGATCGCTTGTTTCTTAGTGCCTTCTTAGACGGCTTGTGGTTAATTGCAGGAGTATCTAGCAGCAACTCATCGATCCATAAGTGATGGTCTTGCAGTGGCTTATTTTTGGGCATCTGGTTAATAGCTTGATAATGATTTTGTAGAACGGCCTAATTTATTGCCGCTCGTTGGATGGATTTGTTGGGTGAGGTTGTTGGATTGTTGGATGCCTTGTTGGGTCGTCATCCAACAGCTATTAAGCGGGTCTATCCTCATCTAACATCCAACATCCAACAAATGAGTTTCTATGAGTAGTTCCCTTCATCATCTACCGTCAGTTTTGATTCTGCTACCAGAATATCGAGGAAGGTTTGATAATCTTTCGTGCTAGTGATGCCCGCTTTTTTAAGGCAGGTGGACTGAACAATTTCACGAACTTTGATCGGCGCTTTCTTTTTCACATAGTCGATGAGAATTTGCTCCTCATCTTCCCCGTCTACCTTCGCCGACTCAGCAGGTGAGACCACAGTCATTTTCTGAATCTTTCGATTCAGAAAATGAGCCAAGATATCGCCCTCGGTTGGGCTTGACCCTAAAGGCATTTGCTGAATGATTTTGCCGCTGTCGCGATCAAAGGCTGAATGATTTTCAAGCTTAGGTGTGGGGATGAACTCACCCGCGATCGCCATGACCCGACCGACGGATGATTGAGCAATCAACGCTTTGAATTCACTCTCTGCTAGTTCTCCGTTTGACCGTCCAAATTGAATCAGTTTCTTAGCGCGGGTGTACTCGTCCTCTCGAAACAATCCCACTTGAGTAAAGTTCTTTAGCAGTTCATCGGAGCCAAACGAGTCTCCTGCGTTAAAGGATTGAGTAATGGCAATGAGGTGAATGCCCTCGCTGTCGCCCGTTGAGATGGCTGAAACCCCAAACCGTCGAAACTCTGCAAACAGGGCGTTGCTGATGGATTCTTTGATGGTGAGCAGCTCGTCCAGTACCAGAAACAATCTCATCCCCCTCGTCACATTGGCTTGGGAGACTAGGTTACGGGCTTCAGCTAGAAACTCACTCACCTGCTCTTGATAGTCCTCTGAGCTTAAAGCGATGCCCTTAAAAGCAAAGTGCCGAATCCGTTCGTGCCGCCAGTAGCCAGATTCTTTCACATCGCCTTTGGGGTCAAGCACGAGGGCGATCGCATTAGGATATTGATCCAGCTTCCATCTCAGCAGATTGGCGGCAAACATTCCCTTTCCACTGCCCTTTGAGCCAGCGACGTAGAACGAGTTGTTCCGATCTGCCACCGTTTTCAGCTTGTCAGTAACGACAGGTATAGCCGTGCTTTGAGTTTCTGGAGTTTGCCACGTTGCACTTGATGGTTGAGCAGCCGGAGGAGCGGGCACCTCGACGGCACCCAACTTTGTAGCAGCTCCGATGGGTGAAGAGGTGGCGATAGTCGGACCCAAATCAGTCGCGGCTGGCAGAGATTCAGATTTCGGCGTGGTCGATTGATAGAGCGTGTCAAACGTGAAGGTCTCAGTCTCAGCCACGATCGCCCGTGCCAAACTCTCCGCCTCACATTTCTCTTGAACGATTCGTTGAAACGATTTCACAATATCGTGGTCAAGCTCATCACTCATTCCCAGTGAGGCGCGTTGCTGAAACTGCACGGTGAATGCCCCTAATAGGTCGTCATAGCACTCAACCAATGCCTCTTTCGGCATTCCCTTCTGAGTCAGGGCGTAAATCAGTTTCAGCAGTTCGGGGCACGTCTTGAGGAGCAAATACTCACTCTCCCTCACCCCTTGCTCTCGGGCGGATTGTTGCCCGGTGAAGAAGTTGTAGACCGCCGCCGCAATCGGCAAGATTGCCGTTAGTCCAATGCCCATCGTCGCTGCCGTCGCGAGTCCGGCTCCTGCTCCGATGAAGGCAGCGATGTAAGCGGTTTTCTTGCTCAACTGGGCAGAGCGATCTAAGTCTCTGACCCAAGGGCGCAGGTTCTGAGTCGCTTCATCGGGGGACATTCCCAGCTCTAGAACCATGTGCCCAAACACAGACTCATCGGCATCGGGAAACGTTTTATCAAAGGCTGTTTGCCCATATCTAGTTAAGTTTGACATCGAGGCAACCCCTCCTAAATGGACAAAAGCGTTCGCGACTGGTCAAGACTGCGAACGCTTTTTTGAATGACTATTTCGATTCAGCCTGAGAGCGGAGAATCCGTCTGCGAACTTTGTATTTCTGACTCTCGCGAGCGGTGAGCCGCTTTTTCTGAGCAGAGTTGCCGAAGCGATACCCCACCTCACCCCCAGCGATCGCCATCGCTGCCGCAATCAAACCCGGCACATACAGCAGGTTGTTCACCACGAGCGGGAAGGTTGCGAAGGCTAGAGCCGCTTCCAGGAAGTACATGACATAACGCCACGTTTCATCGTCTCGGTGCGCTTTTTCGTGAGCCGTTCGTGCCCACTTTTTCGCTTTCGGTAGGAGGGTAGGCGAGTCTTCAGTCTCTTTGGCATTGGTGAATTTGATCAGCCCCAGTTTGAAAGCCAAAGCATCGGCTAAGTCAGGATTAAGCCGATAGACCAACGGCTCGATCTCCTTCCACTGGATGAACAGCCCGATCGCGCAACCCGTCAAGATGCCGACCACCCCTCCGATCGGCATCCCTGCCACATTCAATGCCTGACTGAACACGGGCACGACCCAGCGAGCATAGCCAAACATCGACACCGCAACAGACAGGGCGGCAAAGCTATAGCCTGCAATCATCCAAAGGTTCTTGTCTAAAGCGATATGCATCATGCCCTCAGCCACATCTCCAAAGTGAGAAAGGATGGATGCTCGTGGGTGTTTTTCGGTGCGGTCATCGAAGTTTTTGAACACGGGTTGCCGCTCATCCACTTCGCGATCGCCGGTTGTGACTTTGGGTTTACTGGTTCTAACCGCCATTATTTGAGTCCTCTCTGTTTTAAGACTGGAGTGATTTTCTTGATCGGGGCTTGCTTGATGCTGCTGACGGTGCCCACCTCATCTACTAAGGCGGTGTAGCCAGACTGAGCGCTGCATAGTGCTGTGTTTGCGGGTAAGAGCCTTTTACTGTCTCGGTTTCGTGGGTTGTAGAACGCGTTGCCGCCTTCCACCATTGGGAATTTCTCATCAATGATGAGGCAGCGTTCAGCTCGTTTGAGAGCAATGCGTTCATCTCTGGCAACTTGCTCGGCAGAACGGGTAATCGCTTGCTCTACTTGCTCTGTGGCTTGTTTGTGCTGGGCATCGGCGTTCTGTTTGGTGAGCAACTCCATGGCGATTGGGGCCAAGCAAACGGCACTGATGAGAACGGATGCTAAGGGGCGATAGCGGGGGTGAAGGTTGAGGAAGTTCACTGCACACCTCTCTGAACCTGGGGCACTTGAATCTTGAAGGTGATGCCGCGTTCTCTAGCGGTGTAGCCAGCGCAGAAGCAGATCACGCAGAGGGCGATCGTCCCAATGCCGCCAAAGGTTGAGCCGTCATCCTGGCGATTCGTCATTGCTGGAACACTCCATCTCGGATTTGGCAGGAAATCGCCACCATCAGGTCGCAGACGGACCCGACTTCAATTCCGTCCAAGCAGTTGAGCGCTTGCAACACATCTCCTGAGATCTCTGGAGGGTAATCCTCGATCGCGTCTGCTAGTCGGTAGGCTTCAACTCCTAAAGAGTCTTGATCGTCCGGGTCTTCGCTTAGCCTCGTGTCTAGCCCTTGCCAAAATGCCAACACTGCAAGCAGGTGCAGCTTCTCTTCAGCGGTGAGCAAGTCCAGGCAGTCGCCATACTCTTCGATAAGTTGCTTGAGGGGCGCGGTCATTTTTGAGGCTTGATAGCTGATCAGATCGGTTTTGTGATAAGTCAGGGTCATGATTGAGAAATCTCCAATGATTGATGGTTGTTGAGAGAGAAGCTAGCTTCAAACTGTGGAAGGTGAGGGCTGGCTTTTGAGTGAAAACGTTTACCAGTCTGCAAGCACCGCAATATCGATGTCCGCTTTCTCTGGCGGCTGGTTACTCATCGAGGGCAGGGTTGAGGGCGCTAACCAGCAATTGAGAATGTGTTCTAGCCCGTCTTTTGGGTCATCCGATTGCAGGATGGCGGCAACTTTGAGCAGGAGAGCTTGATGCGCTTTTTTAGACACAGAAACTCTCATCGCTTAGACCTCACGGCTCAAACGCAGAGCAATCTGATAAAGCCCTTGGGCATTGAGCCATCTCGCATCCGTAGGCACGGCAATGCTTTTCTTGGCCAGTAGTCCTGCCATTCCCGGCAAGAGCGAACCGCCTCCGACAGCGATGATGGCAGTGGCTGCCGGAACCCGAGTTGAGGCAGCTTTGACGAACGGCTTTAACCCTTGCTCAAACCACTTGGGCAAGGACTCAAGATAGGCTGGTTTGAAATTCCAATCTAAGTGCTGAGTACCGTAGGAGAAGTCGCCTTTCTCCAGACCAGCGCGGATGAGATGGCGATCGCCTGGTCGTTTGAAATGTTGCCGCACAAAGTCCGAGGTGGCGATCGCGTCAATCAGTTTTTCGACCCCAGCATCGGGTGCGTAATCTCGATAGGTCATCTGCAAGCCATTGAAGGCAGAAACGATCGACGTTCCATTGCCCAAGTCAAACAGCAGTGCATTCGTGAAATCAAACTCGTTTCGCAGCGCGTAGGCAACGCCCGAACCTTCCTCTAAGATTTTTCCGATCGTGACCGTGACAGTTGAATCTTTGCCTAACAGTCGGACAGTATGAACGCCTTCTAATGCAGATCGAATGGCTTTACCAAACACCTTGCCATCATGAACAGAGGCACAGAGATTCAGCGCCCATTCTTTTCGATAGGGCAGGCTGGTGAGCGCACTGAGCAGCAGTTGCAGACAGAGTTCTGTTTTGCCTTCGTTCGAGTCAGTGACGCGATAAACGCCGCTCGGAGACTGAAAATAAGCGTTCAAGCCGCCGATCCACTGCTTGTCTGCCAGGTCAGAACGCTCACCGCTGAGATATTCGACATAGCCGAGATTGGCATGAGTGGCGCGTTCTGGAAGGTAATGAATATAGGACTCCATCAAGGTTTGACCCATGCCTGAATACATTTTGATGGCACCGTTTCCCACATCTAACCCAAGAGGCGTGATGTGGCAGATTCTGGCAGAGTTGGACAAGTTGGCTTGATTGAGTGGGGCGATCGTAGGGCTGATAGTCGCATTCATAAAGCTTCAATTCCTTTCGTGGAGATCTTTTCAGGCGCATGAAAAAGGAGGGGTCATTCTGTGGCATCTCTAACCCGTTTCTGCCTTTTCTCGCCTACTTATGAAATTGATGGTAACATCAATCTATCTTCAGTCAAGCATCCATCAATTATGAGTCATACTCAAGAGTGGGAAAATTCATTCCCATTAATTCCAGATACGATGGATTCCATCACTGATGAGTTACCAGAGATGGATTGGAGCAAGATCAACCTCCCAGAGAAGAAGCCTCTCCGTTTTCAATGTGGGGAGTTAAGTACGCTCGATCACTGGAAGCTTACTATTGCTTCCAGGCTGCTTAAGAAATCAGTAGCCTCAATGATTCAGACTGCTGTTTACACTTATCTCTCAAGGAACTGGGAGGAACACGAAAATCGATTGATTGTAGAAGCAAATCGTTTGGGCATAACACCTGAAGAGATGTTTGTCCGCTTAACTGAAGAGGACTCATAGGAGGAGTCGTGCTATCAACAGGAGATTCTGATGCATTAGTGCGAGAAGCGCGGTCATCACAGCAGATATGCCAGAGCCATCCTTAGTCATCGAAATCGTTTCACCTGATAGACCCGGGGATCGGAGAAACTATGATCGCGACTATGTTGAAAAGCCCAAGGAGTATGCCACAAGGAGAATCCCTGAGTTTTGGCAGGTTGACCCGAGCCGGTCGGTGGTGGCAGTGCTGACTTAAAGGATGAAAATCATTCGTCTAGAGAATCTCGAGGCGATAGCCGAATTGTCTCTCCCACGTTTCCAGGCTTACAACTGACGGCTGACCAAATTTTGAGGGCAAGAAAATAAGCGAGAACGTCTCCAACTCCCTCCCTTCAAGGGTACCGTTAGGTTTAGACGCTTAATGAATTAGGACGTGACTCCTCAAACCCATTTATAGAAAAATTTGTCATGGATCGATTGCAGATCAGAGAAAATGTCCTGATACACTTAGACTCACTTCAGAAGCGTGAGCTATCAACCATGACGCGCTCAGTTTCCACCTTTGTAAAGCGAGAGGTCACCATCGTACTCTAGAACCCCTAGATGCCAAAAACCCCCACTGCTGGAAACAGAGAGGGCTTTGAAGGCTCAAATATCTAATTTAATAACGGGAGGCGGGGACGCTAACTTGAACGCTTTGGTCGGCTAAGAGTTAGGTTCCTGACGATGCCATGTGTTTATTATGCCTCATTTGTCTCCAATGGCAATGGATTTTGTTGGGCATTTTTAAGATTTGACGCATGGTTCTCTCTCCCGTCGCTGCCTGTTTAGAGCAGAGAGCGATGGACTGTCCCTGAGAGTTTTTGTGGGCACTCGTGCCTTGATTCCGCCGCCTTAACGACGGCTCGCATCTCGATTCTCATCGCTCCGTCCTTGCTCTCTGTCCTCCCGCCCCCTATTTGGACAGAGAACCATGCTGACTTATATCCATCTTCCTCAGAACGATCGTTCTGAGGACCTTTCCAAAAGCGACCTGCCAATCCCCTCAGCGTCTGCTGACCGTCCACCCACCGCTTTGGGGTTTGGAAAGCCCAGGTCCCCCACAACCTCCAAACCCAGACCTACTACTCGATCACATGCGTGTCCCGTTTGTGGGGACGTGACAGGCAAGTGCAGAACCTTTGACGACAAGCCGTTAGTGCTGTGCATGGTGGCCGACTTTGCTCCTGGCTGGAAAGCGTTCGGCTCGACCAAAGATAGGCTGTGGACGCAGTTTGCCCCCGAAACCAGCTCACCCTTTGATCGCCATGAGTGGCAGTCTCGCCAGCGGCACAAGACGCCTATAGCAGTGCCCCAGACGATGAGCCTGGAGGAGCGAGATCGCTTCTACCGAGATTGGCTGGCAAACGGTTCCCTCAACGAGCGAGATCGGGCTGACTTGCAGCACAGAGGCATCACGGATTTGTCGATCGCCCGGTCCTGTGAGTTTGGCTATGCCGTCCCATTCAAGGGATTAGAAGGCAAATTTGTCGGAGCCCAGTGGCGCTACGCCCATCCAAGGGATGGCGGTCGCTACCGCTGGCACAACCTCCCTGGCGGCAAGCAGTTCCCCGGCACCGATGAAATGCCGCTCGCGGTTTATCCAGTTGACCAACCGACGATGATCACCTTCGTCGAGGGCACGGGCGTGAAACCCCTGTTGGCGGCTGAGCGGTTGAACGCGATCGCCCTCGGCGCGGCTGGCGGCAATCACTTGGCTTCGCCGATTCAGTTGAGGGCCGCGATCGAGGCGTTTCCAGACATACCACGCGTCGTCATTCCTGACGCAGGGGATGTTCTCAATCCTCATGTGATGGCACGTCATAAGCGGACGGCTCATCAGTTCTCAGAAGCTGAATTCCTTTGGTGGGGTCAAGTCACCAAAGAAGACAATGACATTGATGAGGCAAGCACGACTGAACTTGAATCAGCGCGGCGGCTGAGTTGGGTAGAGTTTGAAGCGATCTCCAAAACGCATTTACCAGTAGCCCAAACTTGGCTACAGCGAATCAATCAAGTCTTGAAAGGCAGACCTAAGCCTATCGATTCAGCGCTTGCTCTGCGGCGTGATTTAGGGGAAGTGGATACCCAAATATTTGAGTATTCTGAGGAAGATCGCCTCGCAACCTGGAAGCAGGCTTCTGAGCAAGACTATCGCTACATTCTTGATAATTCACAACCGGGAACCGGAAAAAGCCACGATAGTGGATTGCTTTCCCCTGCTGGATTTGCGGCTGAAAGAGCCTTTTATATCAGCAACGATCGCCGTAACTCGACCGTGCCTACACTGGCAGACTGGCAAGAAGTTGAGGCGCGGCATAACGGGCTAACGGTTGATCTGACTGGCAAGCTTCGACGGCGTAAAGATGGGCAAGCTGCAACAGTTGCAGCAAATTGCAGCCGCACTGAGGCAATCGGCATTCTTAGAAGCAAGAATATTCAAGGCGCAGACGGGGATACGGTTTGTCAAACCTGCCCAGTTCTCAATGCTTGTAAATTCTCCAGTGGGAAAGGCTACGGCTTCAAATTCCAGAGAAGGCAAGCTTTGAGCGCAGATCGGCTGCGGGTTCACCCTGCCAGTCTGCCAAACCCATCTGAAGACTTCAGCTATGCCAAAACAGTCAATATCTGGGACGAGGCGAGTTTAAGTATCCAGAATTCGCGGGCGATCTCAGTATCGGTTGCAGACTTGGATCAGTTAATCTCTCACCTAGCTTGTCAGGCTCCACAGCAGTTCATTCAACTACAACCGCTTCTCAGTGGCTTGAAATCACTCCTCACAGGCAATCAGCCCCGCTACGGCTTCGGCTATCACGACGTTCTTAAAGCACTGCCTAAACTTGATTTCAGTGCCCTTGATTGGGATTTACTACTTCAAGCTTTGCAGCCGAATCTATCGGGGTTGGAGCCACCAGACGAGATTGATCTTGACCAGATTGCACCCAAAGATCGGCGGGGTCTGGGTTTGGTCAAGCGAGCGCTGATTCGTGAAACCGCACAATCTCAATCAGAGCAAGCGGATATCTTGAAACAAACCGTTCTCAAGCAGTGGTTTAACGAGTTTCTAGGGGTACTAAATGGCGGTACAGGCGATATTCGGGTGAATCATGGCAAACTAACCCTAACCCTGCCTGATAACCGCCATAGGGCAGTAATTGAAGCTTCTAAGCTCAATATCTTTTTGGATGCAACTTTGACCCGTGAAGATGCTGCGCTCAAACTGGGTTGCGACCCAAAAGAAATCTTTGTCTGTCGGCAGCGGGTTCTCAAACCGAACAACCTATCAATCACTCAAGTGACCGATTTAGGCAAGCTCACTCAGCAACGAGGCGAAGACAAACAGCGACGTGCCACCGTGATCGCCATTCACTACCAGACGCAAGACCCAACTACAAAAGTCATTGACTTCAAGAAATTCGAGACAGATGGGACGTGGTGGCGAGATAGCCGAGGGGTCAATGATTTCTTGGAAGTCAAGACCCTGCTGCTGGTCGGAACACCGATCGCCAATATTGCTTACCTGCTTTCTGAATATTCGATTCTCACAGGGACACACCCCACCGAAGAAGATTCAGGCTTTCAGGCCTTCGTCAATCGCACTGTCCGAGCAGAGTTTCACCAGGCGATCGGACGGCTCCGCGCAAACCGACGATCCAACGAACAGCTTCAAGTTGTTATCCTCAGTGATTTTGATCTGGGGATTGAAACTAAAAAGGTCAAAGCGTCGCAAATCACCCTAGAAGCGGCTGATAAATGGGAGCGTTTTGAAATGGCATTTCGGGCGGCGGCAAACCAGCTTAAAGCCAACGGTGAGAAAATCACTCAAACCGCGATCGCGAAGCTTATAGACTATAGCCAGCAATACTTATCGAGGTTTTGGAAATTACTACTAACCCTATTAGAGACTCCTTATAGGGTTAGTAGTAAAAATTCTGACCCGTCTCCCCCGCTTATAAAATCGGTGGCAGAAGGGATTGACGCGGCGATAAATCAGTTCTGTGACACCCCTGATCAAGTTGCCCAAACCATCAATGAAGCCTTTTTCGAGTGGTTAGAGCCTGATCAGTGGTTGCAAGTCTGGCAGAATCTTCAAACTCAGACCCAGATTCGGATTCTTGAAGTGTTGGCGCTGACCTTGCCACCTGATCAGGTGGAGTCGATCGTATGAGCCACCCTCAAACAACACTCTGAAGTTTGCGCCTATCACCGGAGCCAGCAGATCGCTCGCGTCGAATTCATTCTTTATCGACGCCTCTGTATAGCAGCAGGGACAAAACGGTCGTTAAGGATAACTGTCCCATTTACGAGGCTTGAATTGTTGTCAGTGAGCAAGCTATGCCAACGAGAAGCCAAACTTTTTCGGCATCGACTAAAATGTTGAATAAGTACGAGGATCAGGCGGAAATTTCCCTGGTGCGGCTGGACATTCTCGATTTAAGCGAGGTGCTCGCTAGGATTGAATCCGAACGAGTGCGGCTGCACTGGCAACGTGAGGAGT
>Ga0209724_1002060_pt1 | contig 17593 bp, 26 predicted proteins | sample grotaG_FD_184143 | JGI IMG/M metagenome (GOLD analysis project Ga0209724, IMG submission 184143) | Glacier valley bacterial and archeal communities from Borup Fiord, Nunavut, Canada, to study Microbial Dark Matter (Phase II) -... | ecosystem: Environmental > Aquatic > Freshwater > Ice > Glacier ...
CGATCTCTTGAGTGCCTTGACCAGCAGCGACGGCTCGGCCGTGATGTATTCGGTCACGACGCCCGCCGTGCGCAGACCCGGCACGCTGATAATCACGCCCCACTTCGGATTGATCGTTTCGTATTCGACCGCCAGACGTTCGCCGCGCGTGATAGCGACCGCTAACACGGCCGGGACGTTCTGGAGCAGCAGCGCCGCTTCCATATCGTAGGCTTCACGCCCCAGCATAGCCCACTGTTTGCCGCATTCCTGAGCGTCGAGCGCCCAGGTCACGTTGCGCTGTTCGATCACTTCGATGTCGGTGGGCAGGTCGGACAGGTGCCGACCGATGAGGATTACTTTTGTTTTCATTTCTTGTCCTTCCGGTGAGCGTACATCGCGTACACTGTCACCTTTTCTTTGAAATCATTTGATCCAATCCGACGGGTCGATTCTTTTGCGTATTGGACTGCGCCAACAGCATCTACTCCGACTACAAAAATGTAGTTCAGTACGCCGTTATTGTCGTGACTTTCGCTGCGTCTGTAAGTAAGTCCGTTTGGGGATCCTTCTGGCGCTGCACAAAAAACGCCGTTTTGCCATTGACTTTTCATGGCGATCTGATCAATGTCTATCAGATCATTCGTATTCGACGGGTCATCCAAATAACCCTTATTGTTCCAACTCTCGGACATGTGTCTAATCCCTTCTTTGTTTGCACATTCTCCATGCCGATAGGCATACCCAAAAATAAAAAAGCAAAAGCACTGAAACGATTTTAGTGAGAGGTTACCCGTTCACTGGCTGTTGCTTTTGAAATGTTGTGCGAGCGGCCATTCGACCGTGCTGTGGGTAAGCCGAACTATACACGGCCTTATTGAATGGTTGATTAAGTGCAGGGCAGTTCTTTTCCTGAATCCGGTTTGCTTTCGGCGTGCTGTTTAGGACGAGCTGTCGTTTTCAGCACTTTACGGCTTGCACCAGTTCAGGCCACGTAGACGCTCGACTTTAGTCATGAGGAGCGTCTGTTCTGATGCTTGTGGTGCTCAATTAGCTGAGAGTGGTCTGGCTTGTTTTTGTGTACCGGAAAAAAAAGACACGCGCAGCAGGGATTACTCCCCGCTGCGCGTGTCTTAGTTCCAGGCCAGCCCATTGATGAACTGGCTGAGCTGAGCTGCTGGCCGATGTGTGCTCCGAAGATCAGGACCAATGCTTTTTGCACCAGCTCCTGATCGCCCGTGGATGCCATGCTTTCGTCCCCGGTCCTGGAATGCTCGGCCAAGAAACGGATGGCCTTGGGCTGTTTGCCGAAGCATTCGCTTTCCGAGAACTCGCCCGCGCCGGGGCATTTCATCATGGCCTGGTACGCCAGATAGCCTGGCGATTCATATTGATCGCCGCCAAGCCACCCCCAATCGACTCGCACGGCCTTGGCCGTCCGGAAGGCTTGCAGGTTTTTTACCGACAGCGTTTTTTTGCCCGAAATAATTTGGGCCACGGCGAGGGTTGCTTCGTCGCTGCCGGTGTAGCCTAGTGTACCATCAACAAAATGGTACAAGGGATATACTCTGACGCCCCTGATGTCTCCTTTTAATAAAAGAATTCGCCCTTTCATGCCCTTAGGCATAGCGCGCTATACCTACACAGCCTTATTGAATTGAGTGGCTGATCCGTCGAGAAAAAAAGAGACGACTGTTCGTCGTCTCCTACAAGCATTATTCGGTCAGTTGAGTGCGCCAGGCATTCCACAGGTCGCTGTCCCACGGCACGTCGGCCAGCGCTTCGATCAGGTTGCTGAATTGGCTGTGTAAACCGCCGTTGAGCCTTTCATCGAGCCATTTTGCTTTCAGCGCGGCGATTTTGTGACTGCCGTCTGCGTCCAGGTAGTCTTCTCCGATCCGACAAACTACATGGATGACTTCGTAGCCGCTTTGTGTATCTTCGCTCAGATAAATCAGCTGCCCGCCGCTCACGCTGGCAATAGCGAGCGCCACGATCAGGCAGTATCGATCCGTGTTCAGCAGCCGCTCGACCACTGCTGCGAATGTCAGTAACTGGGTGGGTGAGAACAGATTCAGCGACTTTCTTGGTTGCTTTCCTCGTTGGACAAGTTCGTGCCAATTAAGTTCGCCCCGCGCAAGTTTGTACGGTATAAGTCCGCTCTGCGCAAGTTCGCATTGCTCAAGTCTGCATTGCGCAAGTCTGCATTGCTCAAGTCTGCATTGCGCAAGTCCGCATTGCTCAAGTCTGCATTGCGCAAGTCCGCATTGCTCAAGTCTGCATTGCGCAAGTCCGCTCTGCGCAAGTTCGCATTGCGCAAGTTCGCGCTGCCCAAATCCACATTGCGCAAGTTCGCGTCGGATAAGTCTGCGCTGCTCAAGTACGCGCCGGACAAGTTCGCGCCGCTCAAGTACGCTTCGCTCAAGTTTGCTCCGGACAAATCCGCACCGGACAAGCGACCAAAGCGCGCAATACGCCAGAACACTTGGGGGCGCACCCGGCGCAAACGAAGTTCGGAGACCCCTGCTTTTTCTTCCGACTCTCCGATAACGCCTCGGTATTCAGCGAACCACGGCCACCAGCCTTTAGGCGCATAACGCGCGTCTAACTTCTTCATTACGAGCCAGCGGCCAGCGCCGCAATCTTGGCCGTCGGGCGCGTTTGGCTGCGGATGCACCTGCCACTCGCCCCACTTCTGCGCTGGACGCGGAAGTTCGTAATCAGCTGCCGCCGTTTGCCCGCGCTTGTGCGCGATGCCGGGCGTGTCCCTCCCCTCGGTGCTTCCCCACGGCGTGAGAAATTTCCACCCATAGCCGCTGCGAATGTCAGCAACTGGGTGGGTGAGAACAGATTGAGCAGTTTTTTCAATTGTGTTCATGTTAGTTGCCTTCCTTGTTGGACAAATTCTCATTATCTAGGTCTGCATTGGACAAGTTCGCGCCGTACAAGTACGCGCGGCGAACGTCTACGTCACGTAGGTCTGCGTCGCTCAAGTCTGCACCGCGCAAGTTTGCATGGTATAAGTTTGACCCAGATAAGTACGCGCCGCGTAAGCACGCGCCGCTCAGGTCTGTGCCAGACAAATCCGCCTTGTATAAGCTCGCATTGCTCAAGTTTGCATTTCGCAAATTCGTGCTGGAGAAGTTTGCATCGCTCAGATGCGCACGGCTCAAGTTCACTTCGCTCAAGTTCGCGCCGGATAAATACGCGCCGGACAAGTTCGTGCCGGACAAGTTCGCGCCATGCAAGTTCGCATTGCTCAAGTCTGCACCGCGCAAATCCATGCTGCTCAAGTCTGCATCGTACAGGTCTGCGCTGGAGAAGTCCACGCCGGACAAATCCGTGCCGCGCAAGTGACCAAAGCGCGCAATACGCCAGAGTACTTCAGGGCGCACACGGCGCAAACGAAGTTCAGAGACCCCAATTTTTTCTTCCGACTCTCCGATAACGCCGCGATACTCAACGAACCACAGCCACCAGTTTTGAGGCGCATAGCGCGCGTCCAGGCGCTTCATCACGTGCCAGCGCCCATGCCCGCAGTCTTTACCGTCAGGCGCGTCCGGCTTCGGGTGTACTTGCCACTCGCTCCACTTCTGCCCCGGATGCGGCAGTTCGTAATAAGTCGCCTCCGTTTGCCCGCTTTTGTGCCACCTGCCGGGTACTTCGTGCCCTTCGGTGCTTGCCCACGGCGTGAGAAATTTCCACCCATAGCCGCTGCGAATGTCAGCAACTGGGTGGGTGAGAACAGATTGAGCAGTTTTTTCGATTGTGTTCATGTTGATTGCTTCCTCTGATATTTCCCACGCGGCAGCATCGCCACACCTTTATAGTTCATACTCTTTCAATATAACGGCGATTTCCTCGCGTGTTTTTCCAAGATTGTCATTCATATAGGTAACAACGTCGAACACCATGCAACCCGGACGCAAGTTTAAGCGCCAGGCCAGGGTTTCTGGAGCAATTTGCAATTGCGGATCATAGCCAATAGCATCTATCAACATGTCGTAAGCGCGGGCGTCGTATGCGTTATTGTCTTGAAATTCGCCCGCAGCACCTTCCATCGCGCTGCCCATTGTACACGCGCACACGCCCGTTTCTGTAAGCCTAAAATATACTCCAGTCGTCTGCGGACGGTACGGAATACCTGTCAATATCAAATCGCTGAGAACTGTCATAATCCATGTTCTTTCAATATAGCGGCAATTGCCGCGCGGGTCATTTTGCGAAGGTGCATATGACCAATTATCTCGAATGGCGTGCAGTTGATTGACCTGTTGAACTGCTTGCACAGCGCAGGCGGCGCGTAAATAAGTTCTGGATCGTATCCGATCCTATCCACCATCGCGGTATAGGTAGGATCGGCATATTCCAGGGTATCCCCATGCGCGCCGTTGGCAGCTTCAACCATACCGCCAATTTCAGAGGCGCTCAAATCCAGACATTCAAAATCAGTGTCCGCTAACCGTATGCGATACGGCGCACCCTCCAATATCAAGTCGCTGAGAAAAACTTTAGGATTGTTCATTAGCTTGTTCCTTTTCTTTGACTTTATCGCCGATATTTTCCGCGCTTCGCCATCGCGACACCTGTAAAGCCTTGCGCTTGCGCGCTGTCTTCTGCCAACGCAGCCAATGCTTGCGATACGCTGATGCCTTGGGCAGCTGCAAGTTGGATAAGAAACGCACTGAATTCGGGGGACGGGCTGACGGCGACGCGCTGCGCTTTAGCTGGCAGCGTTTTTTCATCGCTCGGCGTTATTTTCGCGCCGAGCGAATTACGAACGATCCACGTATCCGGTCGTTTTCCGGGTCGCCATTCGCCTGGAAAGCGCTCGTCCAAAAGCGCCTTGACTGCGGTGACCGCTTCGTCGTGGTCGGCATACAGCGCGCCCACCTTTTCGCGCGTTATTCCGGCTTTACGCCGGATGCTGATTTGATAGTTCATTAGCCTTGCAGATGGCGCTGGCGTGCGGCTTCGCTGGTATCGGCTGGCACTTCGATCCACGGCTTAGGCGCGGGGATATCGCCTTCAAGCGCTGTACCGGACAAGTCCGCGCCGGACAATTCCAGGCCGCGCAAGGTCGCCCCGCGCAAGTCCGCATTGGTCAAGCCTGTGCCGGACAAGTTCGCCCCACGTAAGTCCAGGCCGCGCAAGTCCGCATTGGTCAAGCCTGCGCCGGACAAGTTCGCCATTTTGCGTTCCTTCGTGCGCCCTTGCGCGTTTTGCACCGCTTCGGTCACGGCGGTCACAGCGGCGTCAAAGTCCGACACCGCCACGAATTCACGCACAGTCAATTCGTTAAACTTCGGCAGGTGGGCGTCACCGCCCCACATGATGTCGCCATAGTCGAGAACGTAGGCTTTTACGTCTTCTTCGTTCAGCGCGGACAGATAGGCGTCTTCAGCGCCTTCTGTCAACCAGCCATAGCCGTCATTGCCCGTAAAGGCGGAAGCGGCTAATTTTAGCTCGGCTTGCTTTTCAACGGAAATTACCGTGTCCGCAATGTCAACGGCTGGCGCGTAATCGGCAATTCCGCCAGTGTCCCATTTTTCCTGTTTTTCCACTTCCGGCTCACCGACATATGCGTCCGTGAAGCCCGTGCCGAACTCATCGGCGGCTTCCGCACGATCGTCCGGCGTGTTGTTCGTCAGCGCATCGATTATGCGCTGATCGTTGCTGAATGCGAATTCCCACGCATCCTCAGAATTGGAATATTCGTTTGCGTACTCTGCGCCGATGCTTTTGAAGTCGTTCATGATTTTTCTTCCTTCTCTTCTATCATTTGACCATGCTTACATTATAACATAGTGTCACACTATGCTAAGGGGCAAAAGCTAAGGGGCAAAAGTTTGAATTTGCGAAAGTCGCTGCCCCTCGGAACGCTGTTTCTGCTATTCCTTAAAAAAGGGCAACCCACTTGCCTTTGCGTTGGACTTGCCACCAAGTCCCGACCTTGATCCAATAGCCCCCGCTTGGGCCGCCTTCGACTTTGATCTGGCTGCTCGTTTGAAAGCGAGCCAAGTCGAAAGAACTCACAGTGTACTTCTGATCGAAGTCGGAAGTACCCGCACGGATAATGTCGCCTTTCATCACCAAAGGCGCTTCAATGGCGGCGGCGGCAGCGGCTTGTTCCGCAACCGTTTCTTTGTGGGCTGCCTCGCCCAACGTCAGCAGCTTTGACATTGTGATGCCGCTGCTGGCGCGATCACGCCAACCATCGGCTTCGCTGCTGGTGGCGGACACAAACATATTCCCCCAGTTGGCGTCTGCCACGTTGACCAGCACGGGCATGGTCGGCACAAACACGTCCGGCACGACCTCGAACTTGCGGTTGCTGATTTCGATCAGCGAACCTTCTTCGACTAGCTTGCGGGCGCATTGCACCCATGACAAGTGGGTGTCGATGTCCCATTTGCCGCTGTTGGCGCTTGCGTAACGCGCCTGGATCATTTCAAAAGCGGTAGCGGTCATGATTTTTGTTCCCTTATTTATTGCAGATGATAAACGGTCAGCTGCCCCGGCCAGCCGTTGAAGTGTTTGGTGAGCAATGGCAGCACTTCCTGCTGCCAATCCAGTCCGCCAAGGCCGCTGCCGATGCGCGGCATGATAGCAGTTGGTCTGTCGGTGAGCCAGAGGCGTGCTTTCTCAAACACGCTGTCCACCCATTCCACCCGTGCGCGTCCCTGTCGGCCATAGAATTCCTGGGTTGCGCAGTGCAGCAGGCTCAGCTGCTCACTTTCGTATACCAGGATTTCTCCTGGCTGTAAGCGTTTACCCTGGCACGCTGTGAAATAGGTACTGAAGGCTTTGGGGTAGGCCTGGCGCAGACTCAGAGCAATGCCCGCGCCGGCCTTGCCTTGGCAGTTCACGCCGTGCAGCACGATTGGATGCGGCTGCTGCGCCAGGGCCAGGACTTCGGCCAGCTCTTCCAGTAAGTTGCCTTGTCGATGTCGGATCATCTTTGCTCCTTTATAAAGGTTTATCGATCCGTTAAGGGTGGTAAACCCTTGCAACCAAAAGGGTGGTAAACCCTTGCAACCAAAAGGGTGGTAAACCCTTGCAACCAATAATACACGGCCCTGTTAACTGGTTAATCCGTGTTTCTGTGATTGGCAAACAGACTCGGCTGCGGTTGTTCAGCCAGTTCGGCCGGCACATTCCTGAAATGCTGTGGACATATCAAGAAAGCGAACCGAAAAAGTCAAAGCCAATTCTCCTGTGTAAAGTGCGGGCAAACTGCCCATGCTGACGTAAATGCGGCGTTGAACATCGCATGTTTGGCTGTTGTCAAACAGCCGATAGTGGTGGGCGGAGGTTTGGCTAAGCTCAGCTTTCGTTCGACTGCAAAGCCTCTAGCTTTAGCTATGGGGTATTTGACGCTTTTTTTCCTGTTTAGTTACGCCGTCGCATGGGCGCTGTTCAGCATTTCGCTGGCCGTATGGGCCGTGTTGAGGGCTAATTTTATTCCCCCGCTCGTTTTCATGGAAGCGATGAATGCATGGGCCAGACGCTGTACGTCATTACTGCCGTTGGTCAGAGTGTCGGCTAGTATCAATCCATTTTTTAGCGTTTCTTTCAGCGTGTTTACATTCTTGAAATGCAGCAGGCCGGCGCTGATGAGCATGAAGGCCAGGTGCGCCCATAGCGTTTCTCGGTCACCTTTCCATTTTTCAGTGAGTACTTCAGTCATGATCAGTGCTTCATTAACGGTGCTCAAATCTGACAGCTGTCCGTTGTTCAGTTTCTGACGAGCGGCGGCTTGTTCTGCTTGGCTGGTTTTCATGATCGGTTTCCTTTCCTGAGCGATTTTGTAGTCTATTATAGATTATTTTCACTCAGAAAACTAAGCTGCCTAGTGTGATGATGACGTCGCTGCGCAGATCATTCTTGCTGCTAATTGGATAAGAAAAGAGAACGGCCACCGGCGAGCCGGCAGCCAGAGGGGTTAGAAGGGCAGGTCCAGCGCGATCAGGTTGGTATGTTCTTTCGGCGCATCGACCCCCCATGTCTGCATTTCTTCCAGCATTTTGCCATTCGTGAGCGATCGAGTGAAGTGCTCGAGATCGATGAAGCTCTCTTCGTTGGTTTGTTCCCCTGGTGTGTGAGCTTCCAGGAAATAGGTGGACAACTGTTTATCGAAACCGTATATGACGCGGACTGGTCCCGTTGGCAGCTGATACTTTTCCTGTAGTGCTGGGTTTGGCTGCCCGTTTGTTTGATAACGTGACATGTTTTTTACTCGGTCTCCGTGACGGATACGATCCGATTTGGCAATTTCCAGTTGTCTAGTTGTTCATCTAGTCCAGACAGGCTGCTGCCTGTCCAGCGCCAGCGCATTCCGCTGTTCTGGTCCATTTCAACACTCAACCAGAACTGGTCTGGCCGCCGCCAGCCGTAGTACACGATGCCGGTTTGCCCTTCGGCTAGCTGCATTTCTTGGCTGAAGCTTTCTGGATAGCTTCCGATGTTTCGAATTGTTATAAACTTCACGAATCGCATCAGGCCGCGTTTTCCTTCGCTATCCTGAACTATCTCGCTGCCCATTTGGCTGAACGTTTCGAACATGGTTTCAATCGGCAGTCCGTAGGACTGGGCTAGTCCTATGCTGTCGATATCTTCGCGCGTTATCTGGCTCATTTATGCTCCTTTATAAAGGTTTATCGATCCGTCAAGGGTGGTAAACCCTTGCAACCAATAATACACGGCAACCAATAATACACGGCCCTGTTAACTGGTTAATCCGTGTTTCTGTGATTGGCGAACAGACTCGGCTGCGGTTGTTCAGCCAGTTCGGCCAGCACATTCCTGAAATAATGGCGCTGCCGAGTCCAGATAGTGTCGTAATAGCGGGTACCGATGCGGTCGACGATGCGCAGATTGCTGCCGCCGATGATCAGTCCCTGAATGAATGGGTTGCACGGATGCTCGATCGGTCGCCAGAACCGCGACAGTCGGAACAGATCGAGCGCAACATAGACCGGCTGCTGCAGTTGTTCGTGCAGCTCGGCTATCTGCGCTTCCATGCTGTGTGGCTGCAGGATGACTAAGACTACTTGATAGTCCATGTTTTCAACTGTGCTAATAGTCGATCCAGGCTTTCGTGGTCAACCATTGGTTGTGCTGGCTGCTCGGGTAATTCGCTGAAAGCGCGTCCGCCGGCTAGCCAGTCGCCTGCCAGCAAGGCTTGACTGCCTGCCTGTTCGTCAGGAAATACGTAGACTGGTTGGCCGTTCAGCGCTGCATAACGAGCGGTGTGCAAACTGCTGGCGGCGCTTTCGGCAGCGACTACAATGACTGCCTGGCACAGACGAGCGATCAGAAAAGCTTGCCTCACGTAGGCCATGCCGCCGTCGCTGGCCTGCTCGTCGGCGGTTTCGCTGACCAGCAGACCGCCTCGCTGAACGATTTTCTCGGCCAGCGTTTTTCTGTCTTTGGGAAGGATAGGCGTAGCCAGTCCGTAGGGCAGCACGGCCACCGTTCGACCATGCGCGGCCAGTGCGCCTTCGTGTACAGTTTTGTCGATGTTGTCGGATAATCCACTGATCACGCCGATACCTTGACGGACTGCTTGTTGTGCCATTTGGTAAGCAATTCGACAGGCTTGTTTGTTAGCGGCATAACCGCCCACGATAGCCAACAGTGCACCATTCAGTGCCTGGTCGTCGCCAAGGCCGCGCAAGCTGCTTGAATAGGCTGAATAAACGCTGTGAATTGTGACTGTTTTTATCTGTTTGGTGATTAAGTTTTCGTTTGGCATAGATCACTTTTTCTTTCTATTTGTGACGATAATAAGTTGGGCCATTGAGAAAGCCATACCAGCGTTTAGACCAGTTAGCTGGAAGGGCTGGGCAGCTGATCCTTGAAAACATGGCCCAGTCGACTATAGTAGCTGTCGATAAATAACCGTCTTTTGGCATGACCACGTTTAACATGAACTCTGGATAGGATAAGTTCAGCTGGTTCAGTGAAGGATTGATATTTACTGCGCACGGTATGCCATAGTGAACCAGCCAATCGCCTAGTAAGGATTGATCGGCGCGGCTGAAGGTCAGCTCGATGCGTGGCACTGTGCTGTCTGTTTCCGAGTCGCCGTAATAGGCCGGTGATAGAAACGAGATTTGAGTTTGGTTGTGGGTCGTGATAATAACCTGGAATTTCAAGAAAAGCGTGTCGTGCTGACTGCCTGACAAGCGGTTGACCTGTGACCATAAGCTCGTGCCGGCACTAACGCCTAACACACATAATTGCGTGCCGCACTGGCTGATTTCAGACGGCAGGTGGCTTGACTGTGTGCTGCCAATGAACATGGCCGAAGCGATTAAGGTGCTGATCAGCATGACACCTGTCATTATCTTAGGCAATAACCAGCTCATTTTTCAGCGCGCATCCCAATCGGCCACGATGCCCGCGGCTAATCGATAGGTTACGCGCTTATCGGCTGCCTGCCGGCCGCCCGGCACCGGCTCTATAATGCTTAAAGCATACAGTCGGTCGAACAGTGGATGGCCGTCGATTAAGGTTTCTTCTAAGAAGAACTGTCCGTCGGGCATCTTGTTGAGCAAATTGTCACTGATCCGCCAGAATTGTTGACCATTCTGTGTATACAGGGTGACACACGTATTTCCATTGTCCGCATAGCGTGCCATATGCAGTTGAACGGTAAGCTGATCGTCAAGGTTGATGGGCATGTTCACTTATCCTTTTGTTTCGAGTACATAGTATCTGAAAAGTTGACGATACACCAAACTTTATTTGTCTGCACTGATCGATCAGTGCGGCTATAATAGAATATTCTTACGAGGAAATTCCAGATGCCTAAACGAGTTTTAATCGTCATGTCCGATACTGGCGGTGGTCATCGGGCGGTGGCGGAAGCGATTGCCGCAGCGCTGCCGGCTTCAGTTGAATATCGTCTGCTGGATGCTTTTCGAGCTAGTCCTTTGCCGCTCTTTCGGCAGGTTCCGGTACTGTACCCGCATGCGTCGGCTTTTTGGCAGCTGCCTTGGGCGGCGGTTTGGCATGTCAGTGATCGGATGGAGGGTCTGAGTGCTTTCTTGCAGCCGTTCATCCGACCGCTGATAGAGCAGGCCATTGCCGATTTTCAACCGGATGGGTTGGTGTGTGTGCATCCGCTGCTGCTGAGTGGCGTGTTGGCCGCGGCCGCCGATCGACTGCCGGTCTTGACGGTGGTCAGCGATCTGGTCACTCCGCACCGTACTTGGTTCGATCGGCGCTCGACGCTGACTATGCTGCCCGGCGTGGCGGTGTATGAACGAGCCCTTCGCTTGGGCTTGGCGGCTAATCGTTTGCAGGTCAGCGGACTGCCGGTGCATCCGAATTTTCGGGGTGGCTTGCGTGCACGCGCTGAAGCGCGTGCGTTGCTCGGTTGGCCAGCGCGCGGGCGTACCGTTCTGTTGATGGCTGGTGGCGATCGGTTAGCAATCGCGCGAGCGCTCAATCAGTTGCCAACGGCTTTTCATCTGGCACTGCTGACCGGTCATGATCAACAGCTGCGGCAGCGTTTGCGTGCGCTTGACTGGCAGCATCCGGTTCACATTTATCCATTTGTGGAAGATATTCCGCTGCTCATGTCAGCGGCCGATGTGCTGGTCAGTAAAGCGGGCCCGTCTACGCTCAGTGAAGCGTTTATGGTCGGTTTGCCGATCGTGTTGAGTGGTTATCTGCGTGGTCAAGAATGGGGCAATCTGGCTTTGCTGGTGGACGCTGGTGCCGGTGAACATGCTCCACGGCCGGCTCAGGTGGCGACTGTGCTGTCGCGCTGGTTGCAGGCGGATGGTGCAGCGCTGGCCGTTTTCTCGCGTAATGCGGCACTGCTGGCGCGTCCGGATGCGACTCGACAAACGGTTGTGGCACTGCTTGAAATGCTGGCTTGATGGTTCAAAAGGGGATCTCTTCGTCGGCTGGTACGCCGTTCAAAATCCGGTCGACCACGTCTGGCAGTTTCAGTTCACCAAAGTTTCTGATACGTCGGCTGAAGGTTTGCCAGTCGGTCAGGCAGGTCGGTTCGCCCTGTAAACGCTGATAACTGTCCAGCAGGCTGTCGGCCGACTCGTTCAAGATTAGTTTTCTCAGACTGCTATCACCGCGGGGAATGCTGCTCAGCATGTACATATGCAGCGGTGATATATTACTGCTGACATGAAAAGCAGATAGATGCCGATAGGCCGTGCGAAGCCCGGCGATCGGTTGCAGCTGTTCCAACAGGTGATTCAATGCCGGGTAGGGCTGCCCGCTGTCTGATAACATATCCAGCCAGTGCTCGCCGATATAGGGTAAATGCCGGTCGGGTGTTGACCAGTGTGTGTTTGTAGCGCTTGTTAGTTTTACGTTGGCGGGCAATCTTTTCAATAGGGACTGGTAACGGGGGTCAGCTGTCATGCGCTGCTCTAAATGGGGAATTATGGAGTTACCTTGTTCGCACAGTGATACGACGGCCGGTTGATTGATGAACAGGTCGTGCAGATCTTTCATTCGGTACAGCATCTGGTAGGTAGCGAGTGGCCAACAGCTTACATCACCGTGCCGTTGAATGCTGTCCTGCAGTTGCCGATGACGAGCTGGGCAGTCGGCTAAGAAGTCCTGTTGAATGCGTAGTGCGGCCGCTTGATCGGCTGGGCTGTCGAACCAGCTTTTCAAAGTTTCCTGGTTGATCAGCAGGCAGCTGATGTTATATCGAGACAAGTGCAGCAGACCGTTCCGACAGCTTAAGTTGAGGTGATTCATGTTTGCCTTTCTTTAGAAGGGGATGTCCGAGTCGTTGTCAGTGCTGCTGTTGTTGGTCGTGTTCAAGGGCTTTCCCCATGCTTTCAGTTGTTTGCGGCCCCACACGCTGGCGGCAGTGGGCTTATTGTGCGGACCCTTGCTTTGCACGATGTGCCCTTGCGGCGATACTTCGACGGTGGCCTGAGTGTCCTGATAGTCGATATGAAACAGATAGCAGTGGCCTTGCACAGTGGCCTTGGCATAACTGCTGATACAGTGCTGCATTTCCTGGCCTTCCTGGATGACTGCGTGTGTTCGCTCTAAAAAGTGAATATGTAGACTGCTGGGCAGTTCGATGGGCGGTCGTTGAGTCGCCTGATCTTCGCCCAGTCGGTCCAAAAGTTCGGCTAAAGTCCGTTCATTCTGGGCGCGATGCCAGTCGATACACGCATCGGTTAGGCCGACAATGCCGCCATGTGTCGCTTCTGGATAATCCAGCAGCGTTTGTACGAATTCGTTGACGTCGACCGTACGGCGGCTGCTCAACTTGATGTGCCGCGAAGTGGCTAAACGCTGCATGGCACGTTTGATAGAGGCGGTGTCTGCATTGGCGATTACGTCGTAGTGTCCAGCCTCTGGATGGCGATCGTGCTGTATGCTCCACAGCAGCAGCAGTAGAAGTGGTAGTCGTTCCGTATACGGTTTATGCAGTTGCAGTTTAGGGAGCTGACACAGGAGACGACTGGGCAGTCCGCCGGGCAGCGCTGCCAAAGTACGATTGAGTGAACGATAGGTTCGGCCGTCTGGCGCGTATAAGTCCGGCCAGTGGCTGAAATAGGCTATTCGTATGGTGTCATCTATTTCGATGTGCCCGATCAGTACATTGCGGTGATATTCCTTGGCGATGTTTTGCAAGGCCTGGTATTCGGGGCTGTGTTCGACTGCATTTTTTTGCTGGAATCTGATCAGCGTGTCCAAGTTCAGCAGCGCATGCGCGGCCGCGCGCAGCTGCACAATATCGCGTACTGCATATGCGTTGTTGGCTAAGCCGTCGAATACGGCATTTCGGTGATTGCCGGGTGACGCTGCATACAGCGCGCGCTGAATGTTCAGGATTGTTTCGGGCAGTTCGGCCAGTGTCGCTCGCCAGACGTTCAGGACGTCTTTGTACAGGCGCTGCGACAGTCGCTTGATCTGCCAGTGGCGCTGTTGTTCTGGGTAGTTTTGCTGACTGATGCTCTCTCGACATATTCCGTACATCAACTTGTGGAACTCGAATAATCCTAAGTTTTCCGACGAGCCAGATTCAGTGTTTTCTATGGTCAATCCCTGTTCCTGACAGAGCACGTCAATCGGCCCTTTGCTCAGTTTTTCGGACACGATTTGGAAGCCCTGTTCGGTCCTTTTTACTTCGTAGGTCACGCCCATTTCGAGTTGTTCCTTATTGATTGGCATTCTAGCGGCGCGGGTAGCGCCTGCCTTGCCTGGCAGGTTTTTACTGTGGCGGACGGCTCATCATCCAGATTGGTGGGCCGCTGCCGGGCACTCTCGATTCGCTCAGCACGCGAAATTTGAGGCGTGTATACCAGCGCACGTCTGACTCTAGATAGGTCTCCAGATAGCATGGCAAACCCTGCTGGTCGGCTTGTTCCAGAATAGGCAGCATGAGTGCGCTGCCGAAACCTTGGCTCTGGCGCGGTGGGTCGATGCCCAGTAAAAATAAATACCAGTGCGGTTGCGGCATTAGATTTCTTTGATAGCGATCCATGAAGTCGACGCAGCGCAGCAGACGCTGTGCATTGCGAAGGCCTAGTTGTAATAGCAGTGGTACAAAGCCAACCTGCAGCAGATGCAGCGGGGATGGGCTGCTTTCACCTGGCTTGAGCCACACCGCCAGTCCATGTAAGTGGTTGGGGGTCGTATCGATATGACCGTATCGATCGCCATAACGAACACTGGCGCTGAACAAGGCTTCCAGCTGGCGCTGTCGACGTTTGGCATCGGGTAAGATCCATACGATGCTCGGATCGTTGAAGAAGGCGCGACTGAGAATCTGTGCCGCGCGCTGCTGAGACTGTTTATCCATAAATTCTTGCGGCGGGGACTGTCGCGTTTACGCGATAGGGTAAGCCGCTTCTCCTTGTTTGTAATCATAACCGTCTGCGGATTGTAACTGCGGATTGTAACTTGCGGCAGTGACGACACGTAATGTCGGGCGTTCCGGCTACTGTAAAGTTGCCTTGACCGCCACTCGTCTTCGATATTTACCCTGACGTTTGCCCGTCGGCACGCTGTGAATGAATAAGATGGCTTGTTCGGTACATGACATGGCACTAGACCTTCGTGCTGTTTAATCATGTGTGGACAGAGCAGCAGCGTCACCCACTGATGTCTCGACCGTCTTAACGGAGCCTCATACAGGCTGAGTCTGGTCAGTTTGGGCTTGCGTGCGAGCAAGCCGTCGCGTTTACGCGTTGGTCACTGACTTTTAGAGACCGGCTTCTTTGACTAGTTTTTGCAGCTGCGCCAGTGCCTGATCGTACTGGTCGTGAATTGAAAGTTTACTGTTCTGATAGGTGATACGAACGATCATCGAGACGATGCTTTTGATTAAGCTCGAGTGAACGTAGATGGCTGCATGTATCATGTTGGGCTGAACGATGGCGCTGTGTCGTGCATCGTTCAGGAAATTTTCGGGTAAGCCGAGCGTCATATTGCTCAGGTCGACCAGTAGATACACTGGCTGGCCTTTATTTAGGCCTAACTCAGTGTTGATATCCATATCGATACTGGTGGTATTGCCGATGACATGCATGATGACGATATTTGGATGTGGGCCTGCTTCGATGACATGTGCCAAAGTGAAATACTTCTGTTTTTAGCGGATACATGCTATTGTATCTGTTATTAACAAATTTTTACGCTTTGTTATTGATTTATACGGATAGCGTGCACCAGTCATCTACTAGTGCTTGTCCGAATACATAGATCAGATCGCCCAGTTTGCGATGCACGGCAGCGTAATAAAAGCGGCTGCCGGCGTTATCGGGCAAGCCGAGCTTCTGGCAAAAAGCGCTGAAGTCAGCCGTTTGTCGAGCGCTGTTCAGAACCGATCCGATGAGGTTCAGCAAAGTCTCGGTAGGCGGACAGTTACCCGGCGTGCTGACATACAGCGCGCATTGCCCGCTGCTGCTGCGCAGCCATAGCGCGTAATGGTTGAAAGCGGTTTGCCAGCTGCTGTCACCCATTGGGTTTTCGTGGGTAGTTTCGACGCTGATGTTTAGCTGGTAGGTATTGATGAAAGTTTGTATGTTCAAAATCGGATGTCTCCTTGAATTGTATTGTCGCTCGAATAGGTCTGGAAGGCTTACCGCCTTCCGATAGTGAAATCAATCATTAGGGGAAAACAATCATGATCGTTTCTGTATGCGATGAACAAAAAGTTGTCAATTTGTCTTTGCAAGTGGGCGATACTACGTATTCGGTGGCGGCTTTTAAACAGCCTGCTGGTTGGGTGGTATGGGTGCGCCCGCTGTCCGGTGAGCGGCTGCCGACCGTGCTGCCAATTGTAGCGGAGTGGTTCAATCGTACTCGGCAGGTGATAGTTAGTCCGCAGTGGGTCGATGTGTCCGATGAAAAACGTCGAACCGCGGATCTGGCGCGGCGATTGGTAGGTGCGCTGAGCGCCTGACGAATTAAGACGGACCTATGGGTCTGTCTTTTTTTTTTCAGTGTTCAGCTAAAGTGCCGATTTGGCCGCCGAAAGTACGCCAGTTTGCTGGACTGGCGAGTTGTTCGGACCTTTTGAGGCGCTGGTAGGCTTTCAATAGATTTTCAGTCGGGTTCGTTGCAGATCATTTCGTGTAGATCGGCTTGGTTGCTTTCAGTGATAGCGCTCAGTATGAAGATATGTGTAAGGGATAGATCAGGTGTTGATGTGGAATCGGTGCAGGTTTTGATACACCTGGCCCAACTGGAGTCGGTGGGTGGACAGGTGGGCGTCGTGGTGGATGTCGATTCAGGCTGGTACGCCATTCTGTTCGTCTATGAAGGGAACGTGAATGGAGCAGCCTGGATCACGGTGTTGACGGCATTGCTGGCCGTTTGTTACTTGTCAGGCATGGACCGATTGTTCGTTCTAAGACCCGCTCAGTCGGTCACGTCCCATTCGGGCTGAACGAGGGCACGCTGCGCCCACATCGAATCGGCGAGGGCAAAGAGCGCGTTGTAGGCGAGACAGCTGGGCGGTTGCAGTTCGTTGCCGCCGGTAGCACCAATGGCCAGACCGAGGAGCATGACGCGCGCCTTGATGAGACACTGCGGATCACCCGCGTCGAGGCCCGTCTCGGCCATGTACTCCCGTGCGTAATGGGCGGCCACGCGTTTGCGACGGGTCGCGTCATCCTTCGCTTTGGCCTGGTTGTACTCGTAGCTGCGTATCTGATAGTCAAGCGCAGTCAGGGCGTGCTGTTCGACCGGAGCGAGGGTCGGCAGCTCGCGGGCGGCCTGCACGTCCTCACGCAGCAGTGCAATGTCCTCGTCCATGAGCTGAATCATCCCTTGATGAACATGTTGCAGATGCAGGTTCTGGGCATATTCCTGCCAAAGGCGCGTGTTGTGGGCGAACGTCGTGAGTGACATCTCAGGGTTCTTTCGTTGTGCGCTGACAATGCGCAGCTTGATCTGTCCGGCGTGGATGCTTGGATTGATGATTTGCAGGCGTCGTCGCAGCATGGTGAGTGGATAGAGTACGAACAGGCTGGCCAGGATGTTCGGCGCATGACCAGCCATGACGTGGCAGTCTGCGACGTCGATGATGACGATCTCGTCAGAGTTGTCCAAGACGAGACGGGCACGCTTGAGCAGGCATTGTCCGTCTTCGTCGCTGATG
>Ga0209724_1002062_pt1 | contig 17582 bp, 17 predicted proteins | sample grotaG_FD_184143 | JGI IMG/M metagenome (GOLD analysis project Ga0209724, IMG submission 184143) | Glacier valley bacterial and archeal communities from Borup Fiord, Nunavut, Canada, to study Microbial Dark Matter (Phase II) -... | ecosystem: Environmental > Aquatic > Freshwater > Ice > Glacier ...
CGAAAGGATATTTTTAATCTATGAAAAAATGCTTCTCTAGTATAACGCCCAAAAAGGGTTATGCTATTGAGGCATTTTTATTTTTTGTGCCTGCGGTATAAGTCTATACTTAGTTTTTGATATTTAAAACGTGAAGTATTGACCAGAATGCTACAAAAACTATGTTGTTTAAACCTTAGTGTTTTGCCCTGAAAATGATTCTGTTCTATTTTAAATATTTATCAAACCAGATAATATAGCGTTTAAGAATATCTGTCTGATAGCTGGGAGTGCTTATACCATGTGTCTGATCAGGATATAGAATTAATTGTGTTGGAATATTTTGAGATTTTAATGCCATATACATTTGTTCGCTGCCAACAGTAGGCACATTGAAATCTTTTAGACCTGACATAAATAATACTGGAGTTTTTATTCTATCGGCATGAAAAAATGGATATGACAGGCTGATCCATTTATCCTGGCTCTTCCAGGGTGGGCCCAGTTCATTATCGTATTGCAAAACATACTGGTCGGCACCGTACATACTTGTTTGTAACGCACTGCTGGCACCAGCAGCCCCAGCTTTAAAGCGTGAGTCAGAAGCAATAGTATAATCTGTTAAAATGCCCCCATAACTCCAGCCACCAATACCTAAACGTGCTGAATCGGCAATATTCTTCTTTACAAGTTCATCAACTGCACCAAGCAAATCTGAGACCTCTTTATTTCCCCAATCGGCGAATATCGCCTTACAATACCCGATACCACGGCCATTACTTCCTCTATAGTTTACGGCTGCAACTGCGTAACCCGCATTTGAAAGAACCTGACGTGTTTCATCAAATACAAATTCATCCTGGGCCACAGGGCCACCGTGGATAAATACAATTAGGGGTAATTTCTTTGCATGTGTACTGTCTGGCGTGTAAAGGATGCCTGAGACTGAGGTTCCATCTTTACTTAAAGATCTGAAGCCTTCGACATGCGAAAGTTGATAGCCATTCAACCAGTCTTGATGATGGGTTAGTTTTCTGGAAATCCCTTTTTCTACAGCATATAATTCAGCAGGAATGTATGGGTTGCTGAATGCAACTATCCAACTACTGGCTGCAAACGGGAGAATAGCAGAAAAACCATAGTTCCCCCTGTTCAATGTCATAATTTTCTTTGTGTTCATTACGTATTGCGCCAGGTAAACCTGGCGATCATCAGCAACCAGAAATCCAACAGTTTTACCGTCATTGCTCCAGCATGGTGCCGAAGCTGGCCTGTCTAATTGCTGAGTAATGGTTCGGTTATTTTGACCGTTTTCATCCATCATACATAAAATGTCCTGATCGTACATCAGGTATTCTGCATCACTGGTTGAACGCAGGTACGCTATATATTTACCATCAGGGCTCCATTTAGGCTCATTATCATGCCCTTTCCAGGTAGTTAATTGTTTTACAGCACCGTGAATTTTGGTTTCAATCGTAAAAATATCTGTATTGGAATTTCTGTCAGGATCTGGACTGATATTGCTTACATAAGCTATTTTACTGCCATCAGGTGACCATGCTGGTGCAGTTTCATCTGTATTGCCTTTCGTTAAAGTATCAAGACGCTTTGCAGCAAGATCAAAAAGGTATAAATGCTTTTGCAAATGTTGTATATAGCCTTCTATATCCTGTTTAAAATGATAACGATCAATAACGACAGGCAAAGGTGTTTTGGGTTCTTTAAGACCCTTGTTTTCGGGATCCTGAATTAGCAAGACTAATCTTTTAGAATCAGGCGACCAGGCATATTCGCTTAAATCACCTTTTACCGTAGTTAATTTTTTAGCCTCTCCACCCCGACGATCAAGAATCCATACCTGTGAACCTGTTTTTGATTCCCTGGAGGATAAAAATGCCAGATATTTACCATCCGGACTCCATTTTGGTAATGATGCAGGATCAGGACCATGTGAGAGTTCAATTGACTGGCTATCTGATGTACTTTGCATGTATAAATGAGATACACGCTTGTCTTCAGCAGTATCTACTTCTGAGAGACTATAAGCGACCCATTTATTGTCTGGAGAAATTGATGCCTCACTAAGATTCTTTATTTTAAGGAAATCGGCAGGTTTAAATATTTTTTTTACTCCCTGACCGAATAATACTACTGAAATAGTACATGTTATCAGCACTAGAAAACTCTTTTTCATAATTAGTTTGATTGGCAGGATAAATAAATGATGAAATTCTATTAAACCAAAGAGCCGGAAAATCTATTCCGGCCGGCTTCTTGATTATGTTAAAAAATAAATAGTCCCTGTTTAATATCCAGGGTTTTGGATAAGTTTTGGATTCGCATTGATATCCTGTAAGGGTATTGGGAAAACCAGTTTAGGAGAGGAATAAGATAGGGGAGTGATATTCTGCCCCAATCTTTTAGCATCGTGAAAAAATAGGCCGCCCTCAAACGTTAACTCATGCCTTCTTTCAGTAAGAACATTAGCAACAGTTGCTACCAAAAGAGGGGAAATCCCAGCCCTTTTCCTGATTATATTAATATCATTAAGGGGCAGGTCGCCAATGGCCGAACCTGCTGACAGCTGTAAGTTTGACTCTGCTCGAATCAGGTACAATTCTGCCAGACGCACTATATGAACATTGCCATAATTATTATCGAATTTGTCACAGCGTAATATATTTCCACTATCATGGATATATATATTTAACCGGGTGTCTCCTGTTTCGAATTCATGGGCAAAAGTATCCTGAACTACGATATCGCCACGGCCTGCAAAATCAGCAGAACCGTAAAACGTATGCAGGTAATTATTCCCCAGTTGATTGGTAACCTGGAAGGCAAATATATCTTCCGGGGTATTATCAACATGCACCGCTATCCCGCCTGGATATGGAAATTCGTCGGTGTAATTCGCGTTTAGTGAATAGATTCCTGAGCCTATTACTTTGGTTGCTTCGCTTGCAGCATTGGCGAAATCGCCTTTCTGTAAATACAGGCGTGCTAAAAGGGCCGATGCAGCATAACTGCTGGCGTAGAAATTGTTTTTTAATGGCAGTTCGTTTTCTGCAATTGTCAAATCAGTAATTGACTGCTGGTAGCCTTGAGCAACTGTTGCACGTACAACATAAGAGCCCGAATTAATATCAACTGTCGGAGTGAGCACGATTGGAACACCAAGGTTTTTTGTTGGGTCGCCATCATTCCATGATCTTCCAAACAACCTGACAAGGTCAAAATAAACCATTCCTCTTAAAAATCTGGCTTCCCCAGCTGTGCGGCTACTGTCAGCAGGAGCTACTTTTTTGATATTTGCCAGTACATTGTTTGCCTGATTTATAACTTGATATGCCCCGGCCCAAAGGCCATTAATGAAGCCATTATCATTTGGAATAGTTTGACCCACCAGCTGTGTTAGTCCTTGATATGTTCCCTGCCAGTTGATAACAGTTTGAGTCGCCATTAAGTCTGGATACAGGTAGGCACCACCACCGTAAACATCACTTAATCCAGCACGATTATAAGCACCTACCAATGTTATTTGAACATCAGCTGCAGTTTGAATTGCTTGACTTTGCTGAATTTGCTGATAGGGTTGCTGGTTAAGCTGCTTATTACAGGCTCCTAGAATCAGAAATATGCTTATTGTGTAAAAGTATTTATTAGTCAGTAATTTCATGTCTTTACGGTGAGTTACAATCCAAGTCTTAATCCAAAAGTAATTGTTCGGGGTTGAGGGGCTGAGTAAAAGTCAGTACCTAAATTAATATTACTGGTTTCGCCGGCGTTAATGGTGCTTGTGTAAAAATCAGCGTTTACTTCTGGATCCCAGCCTTTGTATTTGGTAATTAAAAATAGATTATAGGCATTTACAAACAGTCTTAAGCGGTCAATCTTGAATTTAGCCAGTAATTCTTTTGGAAAACTATAACCAAACGATAAGGTTTTTAACCGGATGTAAGAGCCATCAGAAAGGTATCGGCTTGATGGATTAGTTCCGTTTCCATAGAACATTCTAGGCTCAGGAATATTTGTTTTATCACCTGGCTTATTCCAATATCCCATTTGATCGATTGTCTGGTTGTCAAGACCATTTCCAGCTGAAGTGCTCATATATTGGCCACCACCATTATAAATTTTATTGCCGAAGGCACCATAAAATGTAAAGGAAAGATCAAAACCTTTAAAAGAAAAATTATTGGTAAAACCGCTTGTAAGTTTAGGTGTAGGATTACCTAGTGGCACATTTTGGGCTGCATTATAATCAGCAGTTGTACCTCGGTTTATTGTTCCGTTTGTATTCTTTGTATTCAAAAAATAGAGGGCATCACCATTATCTGGATTCACACCTGCATATTCACGGCCATAAAATACACCTACCGGTTGTCCTTCAATCACCCGGTTAAGATCAGCTCCATCATTAATAATTTGGCCGGCCACAAAGGTTACTTTGTTTTTATTATATGCCATATTGAAATTAGTACTCCATCTGAATTTTCCAACTAAATTTTCAGATGAGAGTGTTAGTTCAATTCCCTTATTTGTTAATTTACCCAGGTTTTGTAATTGAGAACTTATACCAAGTGTCTGGGGTATATTTACATTAAGTAAAAGATCCCTGGTGTTTTTACTATAAATATCTAAACCACCAGAAAGCCGGTTATTGAAAAAAGCCCAGTCGAGTCCAAGATCAGACTGTATGGTCTTTTCCCATTTTAAATTTGGATTTGCTAATTGTGAAAATCGTTGACCGCCAACACCATTATAACCTGCATCTCCTGAATATAGGCCCAGAGATCCATAGTCGCTGATTGCGTTATTACCAGTTAAACCATAGCTGGCTCTGATTTTTAACAGGTTCAATGTTTGTGATTCCTTCAGAAATTTCTCTTCTGTCAGAATCCAGCCAACTGAGGCAGCCGGAAAAACACCATATCTGTTATTTGTGCCAAAATTAGAAGAACCGTCTGACCGTGCACTAACCTGCAACAGATATTTGCCTTTGTATGCATAATTAGCCTTCGCAAAATAGGAGTTCAATGTTAGCTGTGATTGGGAAGATAATCCCCCTGATTTTACCGCAGCCGAAGAAATTTCTTTGTACGAGTCTGACGGAAACTGCTGCCCCTGTATATCGTTTTTAGATAGATTTCTGAATTCATAACTCGTACCTGCTGTAATATCAAGAGCGTTATCTTTGCCTAAATCATTTTTATAGGTAAGAAAATTATTAATTGTATAATGCACATCAGTCGCATTTGAATTTTCACCCTGACCATGAGGTGTTCCAGAGTTTCTGGCAGTGAGGCTATTTGCGTAACTATCTTCATTCTGATTGCTCTGATCAATACCAAACTCAGTATGAAATGTCAGTTTTTTAACTATTTCCCAATTAGCAAAAACATTACCCAGAGTTCTGAAAGTTTTCGTGTGATAATATGCATTTCTTGTACCAATTAAGGGGTTATAGTACAGAGGGAAATTACCGCTTAGTCCGGGTGGCGTTCCGCTTATTAAATTAGTTCTTGGATCAATTACGGGTGTAATTGGTGACAAGGCAACAATTTGAAGATTACTTGAAAAAGCATTGTCATTGCTCAAACGCTTATTATAAGTATGAGCAAAATTCATATTTATTCCAACATCCAGATTTTTGAAAATTTTTGAGTCAACATTAACCCTGCCACTATAACGTTCAAAAGCATTTCCTTTTAAAATACCATCTTGATTAAGTACCTGGCCACCAATATAATACGTCGTCTTTTCAGTACCTCCGGAAAAGTTCAGGTCATACATTTGCTGTGGGGCAGGCTGAAATGCCTGTTTATCCCAATTTGTATTGTATTTACTCCAATTGGTATTTCCTGCGGCAAGATTGGTAAACTGATTTTCAATATATGTCTGACTATTTAGCTGGGCCGCTGCAAGAGTCGGTTGATACCCATTCTTAAAATCTTGAGTAGCTGCACCCTGGGCAGCACGTTCTTCAAGCTGCAACCACTGCGTTGAATTTAAAAACTGCCTGTGTCTTGAAGGCTCACTGAAACCGTACTGAGCATTAAAACTAATTTTGCTGGTACCCGCTTTACCTTTTTTAGTAGTTATTAATATAACGCCATTAGAAGCCCGGGAACCATAAATTGCCGTGGCAGATGCATCCTTTAAAATATCATATGATTCGATATCATTAAAATTAATGTCTGCTAATGGATCCGTTGGGGCTCCATTATTTGAAAGATTATCATTATTGATGACAATTCCATCAATAATAATTAAGGGCTGATTACTGCCAGCAATGGAAGATGAGCCACGGATGCTGATTTTAATTGCCTGCCCGAGTTTCCCGTTGCCAGCCTGGATATTTACCCCTGGACTGATTCCTTGTAATCCCTGTTCAAACGTAGTAACAGGCCTGCCTTCAATTTCTTTACCTGAAATTGTAGCAATTGCCCCAGTAATGTTGGCGCGTTTTTGTGTTCCATAGCCAACAATAACAACTTCCGTAAGTTGCTTAAGTTCAGGTGTCATCTGAATATTTACCGTAGAGCCGGTAATATTTGCTTCCTTTAGAGTATAACCAATATACTTAAAGACCAGGAATCTGGTACCTGCAGGCACAGATAAGCGATAATTGCCATTTAGATCTGTTTGAACACCAACTGATACGTTTCCTTTGGCAACAACACTAACCCCTGTTATAGGGGATCCGTCTTTTTGATCTGTGACCTTACCAGTTATCATGCTATTTTGTGCAAAAGAGAGCGATAAACTGAAAAGAACCAAAAAAAGACAAAGTAAAATTTTCTTCATATCGTTTACAATGTTAGTTAATGTAATAATAATGAAAATAATTGTCTAATAATATATCCGTTAAGAAATTCTTATATGATTTATCCAACGATGTAGAAGATAGGAAGGTAATTATTGAATAACTTGACTCAATTACTAATAAAATGTTGATAATTTAACAATAAATAAAAATTACTTCATTATTTAATGCTCATTATATATTGATCAGGTAATTTAGAAAAACATAGCCTTACTTTCTATCAGAAATTAGTTTGTAATTCGTTTAGCTCACAATACACTTAAAGTTACTCATAGCTCAAATGACCTGGCTAAAAAGATGAAGCTATTTGTCCTATAATTAATATTATGTTAAATAGAATATCTGAGGGTCTTGATTTTTCCTATATAGGATGTCTCAAGGTTCACATTTCTCCTAAATAGAATAGTGGAAGGTTCATTTTTTCTTTAACTATCACCTAGTTCTTTATTTCTCCCTATTGATGGGCTTAACCCAAAGCGTTGTTTAAATGATCTGCTAAAGTGAGCTAGTGATTCAAAACCGCTATCAAAGGAAATATCACTTATTGCTTTTTTCGAATGATTATATAAAAGCGCCTGAGCATGTAATAAACGTTTTTCCAATAACCATTTTCCGGGAGTTGTTTTGAATATTGCTTCAAAATCTCTTTTAAATGCGGAAATGCTACGATTGCTTAATGCCGCAAATTGTTCAATTTTAAGGTTATAGCAGTAATTTTCATTCATGATTCTCTCCAGAGCTACTTTAACAGGCTCATTTAATAGTGAGCAAAAATAGGATAACAGCTCTCCATTTCCTGTATTATCTGCTATTGTCAGGATAAGTTCTTTAAACTTTAATTCTAGTAGAAGTTGGCCGGGCTCTTTAGTCTCGCTAAAATAAGAAGCCATCGAAATAAAGAAACCTGCCAGTGTCTCACTTGCCTTTAAGGCAATTACCTGCCTGATTCCGGTTTGTTTAACGGGGAACGTAAATTTTTTGCCTAGTGTCTGACAGATAAAATCATCAGTTATAAAAAATAAAACAAGACAAAAGCCTACATCAAAAAATTGCTCGAGAACAAAGGCACCTTTTTTAACGAATATGCAATCGCCTGTGTTAATGTCATAAGAACCTTCGGTAGTATGCCATATTTTTCTCCCTTCTACTACATAAAAAAGATAATTGTATTGGCTCCAAAGAGATGAAAATTTATTTTTCATCAGGCGGGCTTCTACCGGACAACTAAATACGGTGATCAGCGAATTGTTGCAGTTAAACTGCCTGTAATAATTGGGGTGCTGCAGTATACTCTCATATAGATTGATCATACCATTTCCAATGCTAAAGCATAAATATTTTGGACTTTTTAGTCATAATTCTGAACATTACAGACAAACGGTTAGATTCTCAAGTTCCTAATTTTAAGGTAATTAAAATTAATAAACTAAACAACTAGTTAAAAATTTAATTCTAAGAAAATGAATCCAAATAAAGAACTATGGGAAAAGGGTGATTTCACCCAAATTGCAGCAACCATGCGTAAAAGCGGTGAAGACCTGGTTGGTAAATTATTTGTAACCAAAGGGTTAAAGGTACTTGACCTGGGTTGCGGTGATGGTACAACGGCAATACCTGCAGCCAGACTTGGTGCAATTGTTTCAGGAGTTGATATCTCTTCAAATCTGGTGAAAGCTGGAAATATCCGGGCAAATGCCGAAGGCCTGACTCAATGTGTTTTTAGTGAGGGTGATGCATCTGATCTTCATGCGCTAAAAAATGATTCATTTGACCTGGTAGTCAGCATTTTTGGGGCTATGTTTGCCCCAAGACCTTTTGATGTAGCAAAAGAAATGGTGCGTGTTACCGTTCCTGGCGGTAGAATTGTTATGGGCAACTGGATACCTGGAGACCCAACATTGGTGGCCCAAATACTTAAAATTAGTTCTGCCTATATGCCTCCCCCACCTGAAAACTTTTTAAGTCCGATGCTATGGGGTATTGAGGCAAACGTTATTGAACGCTTTACAAAAGCAGGCATAACAAAAGAAAATATTTCTTTCACGAAAGAAACGTTCAGTTTTGAAACTGATTATAGTACTGATGAGTATGTAAAGGTCTTTAAAAATTTTTACGGTCCTACTATGAATGCTTTTGAAGCTGCAGGAAAAAATAATAAAAGCCAGGAATTACAGCAGGAACTAGAAAAATTGTTTCGTAGTCAGAATTTACAGAATTCTGGAATGACTGCCCATATAAATGCAAATTTTTTAATGGTTCAGGTTATTAAATAAAAGTCTGAATTTTTGGTTTTCAATTTGGGTAACCTATATGGTAGCTAATCTTGCTTAAAAGGCATTTTAGAAATGTGAGAAACTGTTTCTACGTTCATAAATTTCTTCAGTTGTAAAGAGTATGCTTACAATACTACGGGCTATTAGAAGTATGAAACTTCTAATAGCCGTTTTTTTATGTTTTTAAATTGCAGTTAAAACACGGTATTAATCAGTAAAATAAATGTAGAAATTTATGGTAGATCACCTGGAAAGAAATTACGCCGAAAGTTCAGTTAAATATTTAAATTTTAAAACCAGGGTTAGTATTGAATTAATTTTAAACAATCGCAGCCCTAATGCTCAGCACAAAAATTGTTTATTGGATTTCTACGATTATGGTTAGTGCAATGATGATATACTCGTCCTACGGCTATTTTTACAGCCCGATTGAAGGAAAATTATTTGCTCATCTTGGATTTCCCACGTATTTCAGAATTGAACTAGCAATTGCAAAATTGATTGGTGTACTATTGCTTCTTGCACCAATAACAGGCAGAGTAAAAGAATGGACCTATGCAGGGTTTTCGTATATTTTTGTATCAGCCATAATTGCTCATGCGGTCACTGATATACCCTTGTCTTATCATTTGTCACCAATATTATTTTGTATGCTTCTGCTAGTTTCCTACATAACCTACCGACGTTACCATATCAGTAGATCCGTAGCAGGTAGTATTAACACATAAACCTTGCAATGTCGGGCTGATTTTCAGTTCCTTAATACCAGATATGTTAATTCTCTTCATCCAAGGATCATACAATAGACTTATTGTTGAATAGTTGAATGGCACAAGAAAAGCCAAATTAATTGGCCTCTAAGTATAGTTTAGACGAGAAAATATAATTTTTTATTTTGTCAACCAGCAAGATTAGTTTCAGTTAATAAAAAATGAGCAAACTCGCGTTCGGCAACTGAAAGTGCTGGTTGTTCAAGTAATTTTCTTAATTGGATTGCAATTTCTACAGGATTATTTTTCGTATTGATTGAAAATTTCTTAAAAAATGTTTTCGGTGATGTGAGCATTCTGTTTCCAGGTTTACTTTCCATTTATTATTTCAATTTATGCCTTTTTCAGACTATTTTAATAATATGTCATTATTTTTTTGAAACTAATTATGAAACGCTCACCCTTTTAATTAATTGTTTTAAATCTCTTTTGTGACCTTTGAAATTTTGAGGTTAAAAATTACTCTTCGATAGACTTAGAAATAATTTAAAATCTTTTCTTCAACAGATTATTTAATCTATTTGTTGGGGTTTTTTATGATTATGCTGTAAGAACTCAATTTTTCAAGTGCTGAACTGACTGATCAGTTGAAATTCCTGTAATACTGACTTCTGCCATTGAGCTTAGTTCTAATCCTGGATCTATTCCGTCTGCAGTTGATTTCGCCGGGTTAACAGAAAACTTTAAGACTATTTGATTTGGCAGGGTTGACTGCTATCTTCACAAATGCTGGTTTGGTCGGTAAAATAAAATGCGGACAAGACCCTTTGGCAATTTCATTGTTTAAACAACTTTCTGTCGACAACTTTATATTGTTTCAATGGTTTAATAACAAATTAATTTTAGTTACTTGTACACTAGGCATATTCAATTATCCATCATATGAGATCTTTTATTCTAAAAACCTTTAAAGAGCTCGCCACTGCAAGTTTATTTGTATTGGGGGTATTTAATAGCGACACGCTGTTAGCCCAAAAAACTCCAGATTTTATCCCGGATTTTACTTTTTTCAAACTTGATGGTACTGTATTTAACCGACAGCAACTCACAAAAGGAGAGCATACAATCTTTATTCTATATGATTGTGGTTGTGAGCATTGCCAGCGTGAACTTGTTGATATAGGGAAACACTATTCATCTTTTAAAAATGTCAGTTTCTATCTGGTAACCATGGATAGAAAGCAGGAAATCGATAAATTCATGCTTTCGTATGGCAGATTTTTAAAGGATAAGCCGAATGTTATACTACTTCAGGATAAAAATATGGAGTTTATTCCCAAATTCAAGCCTCTACGTTATCCTGGTATTTTTGTCTACTCAGCAGTAGGTAAATGCTTATATTCAAATAGTGGTACCACCCCGCTACAGGCTATATTAAGTGCATTGTCAAAAGGTTAATTGAATTAAAATTTGCCGTAAAACATTATTAATTTCGCCCTGATGGAAGATTTGGACGCAATTATAATTGGGGCCGGTGCTTGTGGGCTTATGTGTGCTGTTCAGGCTGGATTTTTGGGCAAAAGGGTATTGATTCTTGAAAAAAATGAAGTTGCTGGTGCAAAGATTTTAATTTCTGGTGGTGGCAGGTGCAACTATACAAATCTGAATTCAGGCCCCGAAAATTTCCTTTCTTCAAATACCCATTTTTCTAAATCAGCCTTTTCTCAATGGACAGTTGATGATACAATTAATTTTTTTGCTACTTATGGAATTATAGGTCAGGAAAAAACATTAGGTCAATTGTTCCCTGAAAGTAATAAGGCGATTGATATCATAAATATCTTTATTGATCTGTGTCAAGACATGGATCAGAAATTACAACTTGACGCAGAAGTCACTGCTATCAATAAAAATGAAAGAGGCGTTTTTGAAGTTAGTTACGTCAAAAACGGTAAGGTATCAACCGTAAACTCCCGGTCAGTTGTCATAGCTTCAGGTGGTCTACCCATTAAAAAGATGGGTGCTACTGATTTCGGTTTGAAAATTGCCAGACAGTTTGGGCTCGAATTAACAGAAACTGCACCTGGCCTTGTACCGCTTACCATTACTGGCAAAGATGAAGAATGGTATGCCCTTCTTTCAGGAACAACTGTTTTCTCAAGGGTATCAAATGAATTCATCAGTTTTGAAGAAAATATTTTATTTACCCACTGGGGTTTAAGTGGGCCTGCTATTCTTCAAATTTCATCTTATTGGCGCCCGGGAGAACAAATCTGGATTAATCTGTTGCCGAATGATTCAATCAGCGAACTGATACGCATTGAGAAAAATAAAAATGGGAAAAGATTATTATTACACATTCTGGCTGAATGCTTCACACGAAAATTTGCTGAAGCATTGGGAAGGTATCTTCCAACAGAAAAAAACCTGGCATCTTTAACAAATGAAGACCTGGATACAATTGAATCTTTCATTCATCAGTTTAGCATCAAACCTGCAGGAGATAAAGGGTATGACAAGGCTGAAGTAATGCGTGGTGGGGTTTCTACAGATGAATTATCTTCTAAAACGCTTGAAGCAAAGAAGATTCCTGGATTATATTTTGGTGGTGAATGTGTTGATGTAACTGGATGGCTGGGTGGTTACAATTTTCAATGGGCCTGGGCAAGTGGTTATGTAATTGCCCAAAATATCTAAACTCTTATTAAAACAGGATGGAACTACAGCAAGTAAATTTCAGTTTACCCCCTTATCGCCGTGGCTTTCATTTAATAACCCATGAAATAACACAAGAAATAAAGTTTCTTCCTGAATTTACAGCTGGAGTTCTTCAACTATTTATCCTACATACTTCAGCAAGCATTAGTATTAATGAAAATACAGATTCGTCAGTAAGATTAGATTTCGAAACACATTTTAACAAGCTTGCACCTGAAAACCAACCTTATTATCTGCACAATGATGAAGGTAGTGACGATATGCCAGCTCACTTAAAAAGTAGTCTGCTTGGCTGTTCAGTGTTAGTTCCTATACAGGATGGTAAACTGAAACTCGGTATCTGGCAGGGAATATACCTTGGTGAGCATCGCAATCAGGCCGAAGGCCGAAATTTTACAGCAACGCTCTGGGGAAATAGATAAACCTTTTTTGGTGCAGAATTTGCTTAGGTTTCCGAAACGGTATTATGGAAAATTCCAGAGATAATTCATCGCATAAATTAGTTCATACCATGGGCTGGATTGTTAGGAAAACACTTGTTCTGACTTCCAAAATTATTATTCTGACTTTTAAATTTGGACTTAAGTTCATAATTAGTAAACTTACTGTAGCACCTGTTCAAGCTCAATTAGAGTCAGATGATCAAAAGCGTAACCCTTATCAAAAAGAATAATCTATTAATACCATTTAGTTGTGCTTAGGTTATAGATCTTTTGAATTTCTTTCAATTTTTCGTCAAAATTAAAATCAAGGTCTGTCAAGAAGCCTGTACTAAAATCGAATACCCAACCATGTACAATTGGAAACCCGCCCTTGGCATAGGATGTTTGTACCTCTGCAGTCTTGGTTACATTAATACATTGTTCAATAACATTAACTTCAACCAATCTGCGGTAACGCTCTTCTTGATTTGCAATCGCGTCTAACTCTTCCTGATGTATCCTATAAACGTCCCTGATATTTCTAAGCCATGGGTTGAGAAGACCAAGATCTTTACTTTGCATTGCCGCAAGTATGGCCCCACAATTATAATGGCCACAAATAATAATATGCTTTATTTCCAGGTGAATAACTGCATAGTTAATTACTGATAGTGCATTCAAATCATTATTAATGACCATATTACCTAGATTTCTATGAACAAAGAGTTCACCTGCTTCCATGCCCATAATCTCATTAGGCGGAATCCGGCTATCTGAACAGCCAATATAAAGGTACTCAGGGCTTTGGCCAGCTACCAGTTTAGTGAAAAAGTCTGGATCCATTGAGATCTTTGAATCAACCCATATTTTATTATTTTCTGAAATCTGCTTATATAAAGTCATGAGTAAAATTTGAGATTAGGCATTTTAAGACCCTTATGGTAGTAAAATAGTAAAAAAAAACGCTGGTTATCAATATTTCAAAGCTCGAACAAAACCTTTCCCTAAACAATACAGATCAACTACAAATCAATAAAAAAAGGCAACATCTTTTTTAATAATTCCGTATCAGTAATTAATATCACTGCTATGATACACAAACGCTTTAAAAACGGTGCTGAAGACATTATTTCTTTTACATATTCAAAATCAGCTGGTGTTTTCACCCTGAGGTTAAAGAATAATGCAGTAATTCATTATGAGGCTAAAGGTCCTGAGATTTTTCTACAGTGGCTCAGTGAAAATCAAATTCCTGAACAGCCAAAGCTAAAGCCAACCATGAATTTTCTCGAAGGCTCATTATAGATATTCAGCATCAGTTTATTCATATATCTAAAAACAATTGAGCATAACATCATTCTGCCCAGAAATCTTCTTTTACTCGTTATAAATTATTTAAAACCAAGAAAAATCAATTTTCCGAGTTGAAAAGCTGCAAGTGTAAAAAATAATACGGCTATACCTTTATTGATAAGCTGGTTACTCAGAGTAAATTTTTTAAAAACAAAACCAGCAAATTTTGAGTAAGCCAACAAACAAATTCCAGCTCCGATTGATGATCCAATACTGAAAATTAAAATTCCGAACCAACCTGTCACTATCCACCCATGTGATATCAGGTATGTACCCATGACCCCCCAAAAAGGGATTTGCATAGGGTTCATAAATCCCATGATGATTCCAAGTTTTATCGCTTTACCCCCTGAATAATGTGATTCAGCTTGTTTATTTCTATTAATCCAGGTAATGATTCCAAGAGTCAGGAATAAAAAAACCATCACCCAATCTATATAAAGGGTAAGTTTTACTGTATGAGACAACCATTGGGCCCCTCTGACAATTAAGAAAGTTAATAAAAGTTCTATCAGGCAAAATGAAGCGATGAAATTATTTGTCTGTTTTGAACCTCTGTTTATTGAGAGTTGAACTACAGTGAGATTTATATTTCCTGGTGGGATATAGCCTAAAAAATTCGCTAAAATTCCAAGAAAAAAAGTGAGTAAAATCATTTCTAAAAATTAATGGGATATTAAGGGGTCAAAACAAATCAATACAAATTTCAAAATTTTTGATTTGCATTCTGCACTACCCCTTCAATAAACAGTTGCTTTAATTGCAGGTCTTTATCAAGAACTACCAGGTTAGCAAGAGCGCCTGCCTTGATACGGCCTATATCGGAAAGTTTCATGAGATTGGCGGGTATGGTCGATGCCATACTTAACGCATCTTCAATATTAATTTTGCCTTCGTGCACACAATTTTTTACGGCGCCTAACATTGTAAGAGCTGATCCTGATAAGATACCAGTTTCAGTAACATAGCTATTTTCAGCGGCAAAAAACTTATACGGGCCATCTGTAGAGGCAGTTACTGAGTCGGTAATCAGGAATAGTCTTTTACCCATAACTTTATGGGCAATTTCTAAACTCTGAAAGCAACAGTGAATACCATCTGCAATAATACTTGCGTTAACAGTACTATGGTTCATGGCTGCTCCTGTTAAACCTGGTGCCCGGCTACCAAGCTGAGACATGGCGTTGTAAAGGTGGGTGGTAGCAGTTATCCCCGAATTAAAACCAAGGGTAGCCTGCTCATAAGTTGCATTACTATGTCCGGCAGAACATATAATGCCAGCTGCCAGGAGCCTTGATATAAGTTCAGGATTGAAAAATTCAGGTGCAATAGTCATCATTTTAACTACACCCTTACCGTATGAGATAATATGCTCAAATTCATCAGTGTTTGGGTCAAGAACAAATTCAGCCAGATGAGCTCCCCGCCTTTCAGCATTAATAAACGGCCCTTCAAGATGTAAACCAAGAAGACCAGGCATCTTCTTGGCAAGTGCTTCCCTTACAACATCAATTGCCTTAAAAATGATCGGAACTGAACTCGTTGGGATGGTTACCTGATAACTGGCAGTGCCACCTGCCAGGTTATGAGTATGAATGGCTTCGAGTGTTTCTAAATCCTGGGTATTATTGAAAAGCTTACCGCCTGCACCATAAACCTGAAGATCAATAAAAGCAGGAGCAACAATCAGTAATGATGCATCAAAGTCAACACCTTGCTGACCAAGCATTCCAGAATTTAAAGATAAATCATCATTGACCCTTACTTTACCAGTATTTTTGTTTAATGAATCACGACGTTCACTATTATTCGCATTTCTAAAAGAGTGAATACGATTATTTTCAATAATTAAAATCTGATCAACTAAGACTTGCTCGCCAGTATACAGAACGCCAGCATATATTGAAAATTTCATTGAATTTTTTAATAGTTAAACTAAAAAAGCCGCCATGATATACGGCGGCTTCCTTAAGGTATATTTTTATTATTTTGCTTTTAAAGCAGCAAGTCTTTTTTGCATTTCTGCAGCCTTATCTGTTTTATTAAGGCGAACATAAATTTCTTTTAAAGAGGTCAGTGCAGAAACATCGTCTGGATGTATTGCCAGCGCTGCTTCCAGGTATGGGGTTGATGATTCAAATGTCTTTTTGAACTTAGCTACTTCAAGATTGTATTTAGCGACCTGGGTACGGGGTAATGCATTGGCTTTAGATAAAATCAAGGCCGCTTTATTATAATAGATGGCTCCAAGATTGAAATTAGCCGGGAAGTTTTTGGGATCCAACGCAATTCCTTTTTTGTAGGCTGCCTCTGCACTGTCAATTTGTTTAAGTCCTTCATAAGTAGATCCAAGCACAACATACAGGCTTGAGTTTTTAGGATCTTTATCGATAGCATTTTTAAGCTTGTCAACGATAAAACTGGCTCTACCCTTTGCAAGGTAATAGTTTATCTCATCTGTAATCAAGGCATTATCAGTAGGATATTTTACCCTTGCATCCTGCACTGTCTTTAAATAAGCTGCCGAATCTTTCTGAGCAAGCTGTGCTTCAGCTAGTAGCTGGTAGTAACGTGGTGTTTGTTTGATTTTCAGCAATGAAGTATATGACTCTGCAGCCTGCTTATAATCCATGGCGCTAGTAGCTGCCACAGCTGTATTAGTCATCCATGTTGTATCCGAAGGTAGCTGTGCCGATACAAATTTGAAACTTTCTTCAGCACCCTTGAAATTTTTCTCATTGAACATTTTTATGCCTCTATTGGCATACACCTGGGCAAGATTGCGACCAGCGTTTTCGAAATCTACTTTATATTCATTCTTTTTATCTAATACCTTTCCAGTTTCGATTGCCGTTTTGGCAACATTAAGATTCACTTCAAGATTTGCTTTCTTCGTACTGTCAACCGCAAGACTTGAATAGATCAAACTTCTATAGGCCCATGTCTTAGGGTCATTTTTAGTTTTCTCATTGGCAGTAGCCTTATCGATAGACTCCTTTGCCTTATCAACCTGGCGAATATTAAACAGGTTAAAAGCATTTGTGAGTTCAGAGTTTTGAGCGAATGCTGAAAAGGTTCCTGCCAGCATAAAGCTTATTAGAGCGACTCTCTTATTCATAATGGTAATTCTAAATTGAGGTTATTATTTATAAATTATAGTGTGCAATAATTTTGGCGGCATGAAAATCTCTTAATTATACTACAAATTGGCCTGTTATCAGGTCCGCCTGTATTAATTTCTATTTTTCATCTTCTGCATCATCATCGGCGGGGTCTTCGGCATCATCATCGTCTG
>Ga0209724_1002070_pt1 | contig 17548 bp, 22 predicted proteins | sample grotaG_FD_184143 | JGI IMG/M metagenome (GOLD analysis project Ga0209724, IMG submission 184143) | Glacier valley bacterial and archeal communities from Borup Fiord, Nunavut, Canada, to study Microbial Dark Matter (Phase II) -... | ecosystem: Environmental > Aquatic > Freshwater > Ice > Glacier ...
AATAGAGCGAATCTCCCTTCCGAAATGGTCTTTTCCGCTTCGCCCGGATGGTGGTGGTCTTTGGTTTATTACGCGTTCGTCTTGCGTAATCCTTGTCAAGCATTGCGAGGATTCCCGGCATAAACTGCTTTTGAAAATTTAGCGATGGCATACTTCGGTTTTATCGTACAATTAGTGTTTTATCAGTTTTGCCATCATCACACCTGTCAATCCTCCAAGCATAGCGCCGGTCGAATAGATAATTTGTTCCGTTTTGGTTCCGATTGTCACGCGTCTTACATTGATAGTCCATAAGTACGAAATTCCAAACCCGCAAACAGCGATTCCCAGCCAGGTGGTGCGACTGATAAAGTAGGTGTTCGCGGATACCAGGAATACCTGTGCGAACCCCGTTGTGAAAATGATCAGGTGCTTCTTCATTTCCTTTCAGCATATTCCGGAAACGGACGAAATTGTCCATCACGCTCAATAAAACACTCTTTGTTCAGCAATTGGGCGTGGGTAATATCCCTTTTCGCATCAAGGTGGTTATGCCAGTCGTGGCTGATTGCAATCCGGTGGGCAGTTCTAATGTCTGTAAAACGTGACTCTAACATCTTTTTCCATCCACCTGTTTTGTGTCTTGATAAATCAAAAACAACCTCTTCGGGATTTAAAATTTGTACCCTTTGCACCATATCTTTATATGTTGGCGATTCATAATCACCAATTACAGCTATTATCATTGAAATAAAATTTAAAGGTTTAGTAATAGAATGATGGTTATCATCCCCAGGAACACTGGCCTAATGGCGTCAATCTCTTTTTGTGTTGGCCTTACCAGATCAAATGAAATTATCCGTTTACTGTTCACCCAACATTCACCATGCTGATTCCAGGTTGCGATAATTTTACTTTCTTGTACAGGATCAATCCACCCCAGCGCTTTTGTTGGGAAATGACGTTTATTGTCATCGAAAAATAATGCTGTGATTTTAAATTCGAACCCACATTTGGTGTGTCCGTTTTCAATTTCATCGATAGAGAAACGAGGATTTATAATCTCTTTAATGGTTTTTTTAATGTTCATATTTTATTTGTAATAATGTGATTAGGATCAAACTTATAAGCATACTTCTGGGAAGGTGCGGCACAACGAATCCTGTGCTTTGTCGAGCGAAGTGACAATTTCAGCGTTTAAGTTTCTTTCTTCGCGAGTAGAGGGAAGATTTTTTTTCGAGAAATGAATCAGTGCGATCTTAATCTGGTGCGCTTCCATAAGTGACAATCCAGTGATATCAATCCCGCCTTCAATTAAAATACAATTAGCCATGTTGTTATAATTTAATTACTTGTGATATTCAACTTAGCCATGGGCGAGAGATTTTACACTCTCGCCCTTAATGGCTTTTTTGCCCACCGCCATGGGGTTAAAAAAAAGATAAGAACTACGGCCTTAACCCGCCGTGGGTTTTGTGGTTTATTCGCTTTTGTTTCTTGTAAGAAATTCTTTGCACATCATCAATAGAAAAGCGAAAGCAGCAGCTGTTACAATTAAGTCTGGCCAGGGATCAAGTATTTTCATAGCTTGTGGTTTTTAAGTTGCCGTCTTAGTTCCCTAAAGTCGAATTCCAGCACATCTCCAAGTTTGAATTTGTACTCTTCTTTTTCATTTCTGTCTTGATGAATCAAGTCACCGGATTTGGCATACGCTCGTACAGTGTGTGGGTGCACTCCATGAATCTTAGCCACTGTTTCCACATCTACCAGCTTATCATTAAATTTTGCTCTCAGCTCTGCTCTGGCCTCATTCCGTATCGGTTCGAGTAGTAATACTCGCAGTTCCTTTGCTGATGCTTTATAAATTACTTCCTGTTCCATCGATTTAATTTTTTAAAATTCATTTTTAAATTTTGACCTGACCTGTCGTCTAACTAATTTAGTTTTCATTAGTTGCCATTTTTCAATGGTTCTTTATTCAACACTCTGATTTACATCTGCAATTACACCATGAGTCATGCAAACTGCTACCTTTAACATCTTTCGGATATTGATATCGAGAATGTTCTCCGCATACCAGTTGTAAAGCTCAATCTCATTCTGAATATTGAGTTTTTCATACACATTCTGAAAATGCCTTTGTATCGTACCGGTTGAACGAAACATAAGCGCTGCAATCTCTTTCCGGCTGAATCCCTGAAGTTTTAGCCGAATTACCTGATCTTCAGTTTTGGTAAGGATATGTGGATGCATGGCTGGTGTATTAAATTGTTACTAATTCATTGCCGGTCCAAGCATCGATACCAAATGCCCGGAATGTAGTTTCGACTACTGAAATTTCATCCACTTTCTTTTGGTTCCATTCTTGCAGAGACCGGTCTCCCCGCATTTTCATATAGAACAGTTGGAAGGAGCCCCATCCACATCTGCGGGTAATTGTCTCTTTTACAATTGAAGCATCTTTTTTTCGTAAGTTTTCAAAAGCTTTTCTGAAATTCTCTTTTTGTACCATTTATAGTATTGTTTATAGATGTAAACTTGTTTACTTTTGAAACATCGGTAACATGTTGAGAACTCACAATATCCGTTACCCGAAATCTGTCATATTCAAAGAATTGTCCGATTCTTCGTTGGTGAACCAACCAATTCGGCCAGTTGTCAGGATTGCAGTCTTCATCAACTGTGTCCGAAATGGGAGTTTTGGCAGATTTTGGGAATGATTGTTTGTGAAAATTCAACATGGTGCACGATGCGTTCAAAACTTTTTTTGTTTGTATTTGTTCGCAAATATCAACAAACTATTTGTGAATATACAAACAAATAGAAGTTATTTCTCATAATACATTTGTGATTGATTTCAATTAGGTGATAGACTGTATTATGTGACTGATAAAAAATTTGTTGCAATCGGGTTTGAAGTTGCAATAACGAAATTACCACTTTTGGGAGGATTAACGGGCGTTGGATACCTTGACACTCTTCATTATCATATAAGTTGTAAGAGATTTACTTTAATCAATAAAATACAAAAACATAATCGCTTTGGATTAAAGCGGATTAATTTTTTAAAATAGTTGCCTGTTTCAATGGCAAAACATTTATACTCGGACGCACAAACATTAGATGACAGAAAAACAAACAATAAGTGAAAGGTTGGAGATTTTAATTAGAGAGCTTGGACTAAATCCGAATTCGTTTAGTAAGGCACTTGGTTACCCAAACAATAATGTAACGATTGGAAGAATTATCAATGACAAGGAAAAAGCTCCAAGTTATGAAACCCTTCAAAAAATAATGTCATCGTTCCCTCAGATAAATCCTTCCTGGCTTCTTACAGGTGAAACTCCAATGTTTCGGGATGGAATAAAAGAAGAATCACTGACACTATCCAAAGATGTAGTTTTAATTCCTTTACTACCTATTTCTGCCCAGGGTGGAAGTCTTAACGATTTTTTTATATCGGTTAAACAAAGTGACTGTGAGCATATCCTTTCCCCGATTAAAGGAGCTGAATTTGGGATAAACGTGGCAGGTGACAGCATGGCTCCTGAATATCCTAACGGATGCCAGGTATTAATTAAAAAGATAAATGAGAAAGCATTTATAGAGTGGGGCAAGGTTTTCGTTCTGGATACCTGCAACGGAATTGTAATTAAAAAAATTGTACCATCACAAAAGGAAGATAGCCTGCGTTGTATTTCAATAAACCCTGATCCGAACTATGTACCCTTTGACATTAGCAAGGAGGATATTTTCGGCGTTTATAGGGTATTGCTTTGCATGTCAGTTAAATAAGATGGCCTTCTAACAAAAGAATCAGACGACTCAGAAATTAAATTAATAGCTGATTAATTATTTTAATTCGCTTTTCATGAAGAATGAATGCTGTGACAACATCTGAGCATTTTCTTCCTGTGTGATTTTTATATATTTAAGGAATGACTTTTCTGTATGATGTCCGGTTATTTTCATTATTGATATTGAAGGTATACCGGCTTTATACATATTAGTAGCGCCTGAGCGTCTGGCCGTATGAGTGGTGACCCAATCACATTTGTCTTTTACAACATCGATCCTTTTGCCAGATTCAAACTTAGTTAGTGCAACTGGTTCCTTTATGCCTGCATAACGGCATAGTACCTTAATCTGTTTGTTAATCTTCTGATCGCTAATTTTCTCAGATAGATTATAACCCCGATCAAGAATTTCCCTTACCACCCAATGAACAGGGATTACAACAGGATAGTCATTTTTATCTGTCCTGATTCGGATAATGTTGTCCTTAATGTTTAGCTCTTCGATCCGTGTGAAATCCGACACCCTGAGTGCAGTAAATGCCCCAATTAAAAAACGGCCCCTGGCAAGTTCCAGCGCCTTGACCTTTTGCCTGACATTGTTGATCTTTATCTTTTTGAATTTGCTTAATACAAATTCTTCGGTAATTGCGAGTTTGTGTATTTTTATAAGCTCATCAACAGTCAGGTAAATATTGTCTACATCGAGGTCAATTTTTTTAAAAGAAGATGAATTGTGACTGTTGTTATCATGAATTCCTTCTTCTTTAGCCTCGTTCATAAAGACTTTAATATTTTTAATCAAAGTGCCGAAAAAATTTGGGGAGTTTACTTTTCCTGATTTGAAAACAAATGAGTAAAAGTCTTTGTAAAAATCGTTGTTAATATCTGTGAAAAGCAGTTTTCTGCTAATATGAGTTTCATATGATTCAAACCAATTTATCGCTGTTTGGTAAACTTTTTTGGTTCCTGGGGATTTACTACTTGTCTCTTTGAATTTTTTGGCAAAGTCCACGAATTTGACCTTTGCTTCATCATCATTTACCTCTTCCCCGAATACCGCTACTTTAACCGCATCTTTAAATTCTTCCGTTGTTGGTATCTTAAATTTAAGAGCAAAATTGTTCAGTACTGTTTTAATATGCTTTTCCCAAACATCCAACCTAAGGTTGATTGACGATCCATCCTCATATTGACGACCCTGATTACACCTTGACTTTACTGGATTCCAAAAGTCAGAACAAACTTTTTCTCCGGTTGAGATTTTAAACCTTTGTCCCTTGTAACGAACGATTGCTTCAATCGTTGTATTATCTTTGTTCTTGTCTTTGAGAAAAAACATCTTTTCTTACAAAGATAATCAAGGGAACGGAATAGGGAACGTTTAATTATGAAGGACCTGTATTTTGGTTATATTTAATTTTGTAACTCATAGTCTAACAGCGCTATTTATAAGGGAATATATTTTTCAGGGACATTTGATGTAGTCCCGGTGGGGTCACATTAAAGCGCTGTAAATCATGTATTTACAGCGCTTTTTTCGTTTTTACATATGACTTTACATATTATTAACATAATTGAAATTCATCAAAAAACTCAACACTCAAACATGAAAAACACGATAAAATTAACAGTAATTGACATCAGTAGACTCGAAAAAACAAACTATTTTTTATCAGATCTTCATTGCAGGCTGAAGAATTATTGGAAATTAGGAGCAATGTAGCATTAAAAAAAGTTGAATTTTTTTTTATCAGGCTACTTAAATACAAATTAAATAGTGAATCAGTTTCAGACTTGCTTAAAATTTTCGTAGTGATTTTGAAAATATTGAACCATACAATGCGATTCTTGAATTAAGATTTAAAAGACTCGGAGAAAAAAGGCAGTATCGCGGAAACCTTTAGTAGGAGCGAGGATAAGTATTCTGAATTTTGGGAGGTCCCTTCAGTAAGGGTGTTTACCTTAACGAATGAAATATAGTTTGTATATTTACAGTATATTTTTTTGGATTAATTTTATTCAGAGGAAATCAAAAAAATCAACTATAAGTATTATGCACAGTACTTATAGTTGCCATTGAATAAATTACATAACGGTATAGCCTGCAGCTATTGCATCATAAATTTAAAAATTTTATTTTAAGATAAAAACAAAAAACATGAGCCTTGCGAAAATTCAAGGCAAACTAAGTAGACCTAAAATGAAAAGGATTATGTATGTTAGTAGTACTGATTGATCGTCCCCGGATGCATATTCTTTGGCATTTAGTCCCGGGTGTGCTTGTTGAAAAGATTTTGACAGAAGAGGATATATGCTTAAACCAAATTAGGTACTTACAAGAGAGGTTATTTCTTAATGGAGCGGCATTTTTTTAATGTTCCTCTACTCAAAATTGAATTTATGAAAATGAAAAATTTCCTTACACTTTTTTTATTTTGCATGTTAGTGTTTAACGCAACTGCACAAAAATTTGCTTCTCTTGAATTTTCATTAGAAGGGAAGAGGTTTGATTCACTTCGGATTGCAACATCCGATACTGTGGGTAATCTGGCGCTCTTCTATGGAAAAACAGATAACCATTTTAACTGGAAATTTGAAATACCAATTGAGATATGGGCAAGGTTAGATCGGGTTGTAATAGGTAACGCCAATGCAAAAAAAAGAGTTTACGAGTATGTTCGGTTCCTAAATAAATCATCCAATGATGAGCACTTATCAATTTCTGAAAAAGGGGAAGTCCCAACTTTTATACCTGATTGGAAAGATGTAAAAATGAAAGCGGTCTATTTGAATACAGATACGATGCATGAAGACGATGTAACTTTGATTTATCACAACTTCACTTCACAGCCTCCTAAATTTTCAGGAATGGAGGCGTTGAAAAAATGCCCTGATTTTAGTTCATTCCCAGATAGTTATAAAAACAGTAATAATCAAGAATATATCCAAAGTATCACAGAATACAAACAAATTGTAAGGGATTACCCCAATTCGAGACTGTTAATCATTAAAATGCGGGATAATCTGAACAGGTATCGTTCCGTTACTGATGCCGGATCGGTGTATAATCTTTTCTCTGAAAAAACGAAGGCCTCTGTTTTTGGAAAAGAAATTGCACAGGCTTTATTGCAGGATTGGACCAAATTTGAAAACCTTACTTTGAAGAATATTTTAAACGATCAGGATGAAGCTATCATTCGGAATCCGGGGAATCTTACATTGATTAATTTGACGGCTTCATGGTGTGTGTATTGCAGAAAGGAGGTCCCCCTTCTAAAGCAAATCTATAACGATTTGAAGAGTTATGGATTTGAAATGACCTCCATAAGTTTGGATGATATTCGCTATATTCAAACATTTAAGAAACAAGTAATTAATGACTCTATTCCCTGGCGCAACTTAACTGCCTACCCATTGAATAATGTGATATTGAAAAAATATGCAGCCAAAGGTATTCCACTAAGTATTCTAATCTTTCCGGATCAACATATTGAATTTATGGATGTAAGGAATGAAGTGATCAGGAATAAGCTTTACCAGTATGTGAAGAAACAAAAGGGCTGAAAAACTGTCATTTATATTAATCTGTATGAAACTCTCATTGAATTATTTGCTTTTTTTGGTTCTGATCGTTATTGGTCAGGCTTCTTATGGTCAGCGGAAAGTAAGCATAAAGGTTCAACTCCCATCAGGGATTGATTATTCAAAACTGATTTTAAAGTATAACAATGGTCAGTATATTAAAGAAGTAAAACCTATCATAGCAAACAACGCATTTGCGATTTCCGATAGTTGTTACTCACGCTATGCAATCCTAATCTTTTTTTATCCGGATTCTACCGAAACAGAAGGGATGTCAGGTGTTGCAATTTGGGTTTCAGGCAAGCCGGCTAATATCAGTTTTTACCAGGATAGTCTGACGAATAAGAATCCTTTTCGAAATTACAATTTGGTAAATGCATTATCATCTGGCGATGTTGGCGAAGATCGGTATTACAAATTCATTGACACTGAATTAAAGGATGCGCAAAATTTTTACTTTAAAAACAGGGATAGCATTAACACAAATGAGAAATATCTTGATATTCTGCATAAGAAACAAGAGATTGGAGAGCGAAAAGGATTGGAATTCATAGCCTTGAATGCCAATCAATATTATTCTATATGGGTATTTAAAAATGAGATTGTACCAAGCAGCAGCTTGCGGGCCGATAGTTTACTTCGGTTTTATCAGCAAGTTTTTCCCGATAGCCTGAAGCAAACCTATGAAGGTAATGAGATAATAAAGAGATTGAAAGGCAGGATCAGCACCAAGAAAGGGGGAGAAGCACCTGATTTTCGGGTGAAGGATATTAAAGGCAACGTGGTTTCATTAAATGGTTTACGCGGTAAATATGTGTTGCTTGATTTCTGGGCTTCGTGGTGTGTCCCTTGTATGGAGGCGATGCCTCAGATAAAAAGTTTGCATCAAAAATATCCAAAAGATCAACTTGAAATTATTTCAATAACGGTAGACAAAACCTATGGCAATTTTAGTGCTGCGCTAAAGAAGATAAATGCGGACTGGACACAAATTTATCAGGGCAGTGATTTGGTCACCCGGTATGGTGTTGGTCTGATTCCGCAGGTTTTTTTAATAAATGAAAAGGGAGTTATGGTTTTTAACATGGAAGAAGAAAAAGATTATCAATTTATTAAGCTGAAAAAGATTTTAGAGGAAGCATTTGAAAAATAATAATTATAACCTTATTAATCTTAAAAAATCAAAAATATTCCATGCAAACTTTCAAGGCAAATTCACTATAGTTGAAATGAGTGAAATTATGGCGAGATCCGGATTTTCCATTAACTGTACTAAAAATTCAGACTTCCTTATCACATTGTGTTGAATGGTTCAATGCCGGTCAAAGCAAAACTTAAAAATATTGTCTTATTATGCCTTGTATTTAATTCTGCTTTAACCACTTCTGCCAGTCATTTGCTACTTTGTCCCAATTAAATATTTCGAAATTTGGTTTACCATCAGGTAATAAAGGAAAATAGTTGTGTTCAGTTCCAATATATGCCTTAAAAGTAAAATTCTTTTTCTCTTTTCTGATCACATCCACCCTTAGGTAGTCGTTAAAGGGAGCACTCCAGTCTTTTGTACCATAGCAAATCATAATGGGTATTTTTAAATTTTCCAAATACTCTTTTGGTGGATTTGAAAATTCATAAGTTGCTCTATCGGTATCTCCTTGTGAAACATTCATATTTGTTTTATTCCCGACAATGCGTTGCCAATATTTTATGTTTTCTTCTCCGTGCCTTGTGCTGTCTGTGTCAGTTTCGATCGCTCTGTTTTGTCCCATTATTGACATTATTCGTCCCATTGGATTTCCTCCTGAATAGATTAAATGGGTAACCCTGGCATAAGAACGTGCCAGTTTCGCAGCAATTGTACTTCCTTCTGAATGGCCTGCAACCACTAACCTGTTATTCGAAATCCATGGTTGTTTTTGTAAAAACTTTATGATCTCAATATTTCGGTTCACATAATAGTCCAACAGATTTCTTTCTGTATACTTTTTTGGGTAAGATCCTGTACTATCTGTAAAGGTGAAATTTTTCCCCAATAATTTCCTTTCTCCGAAAAGTGGGATAAAAGGCTTGCTTACAATTGCGACATGATAATCTATCGTTAAACTGTCCGGATTAAAAGGGAAAACGCCATACATGCCTTGTTCATCAAATTTCATTAATGGTTGTGGTAAACTACCCTGACAGAATAAGAGTAGCGGTTTTGCTTTTTGTCCTTCACCTTTTTTCGATTTTATCAAAATATCAACAGTGTCACCTTTGTAAATTGTCTGTAAGTGTCTAAATCCATAGTCTTCTGGCTGCTTGTTTTGTCCAAACAAGTTAATGGTCAGAAAAAGAAAAACTATTCTAAGTACGATCTTCATAGAATAAGGCTTAAAGTTTTGCAACTGCTGGTATGCCAGATTTTAACCACCTAGCTTCCTGAGAAGTGCTGCTATTCCATTTATTAATTTCGTGCCAACTAAGCAACAAAACCCAACTTTCCGGGTAGCTTGCTACTAAGGCACGTAATTCTTTGTTTCTCATATTTTTATTGTCCACGATATACAATTTAAAGCACCACCGCCAGTTTCAACCAGCTCCCGAATTTCAACTTGTAAAATTCTTTTTGAGTCTACAAAGTTTTTAAAATGCTTCTTGATTTGTTCTAATGCTTGTTCGTCTTCTTCAATATTCAGCTTGGGGACAAGTATTACATTATCCATTTGAAGAAAATTAATATATGCCCAATTCAGTTTTTTATTTTTATTGCCTTCAAACTCTAACCAAACAATATCCAACTTACTCTCATGAAGCTTTCTAGTCAATATGGAATTGCTTTTATCAATTTCATTTAATAGAACAGTGTTATTATTGATGAATCTTACCACGCCATCTGAATGTCCAAATTTTTCTTTTTTGTACCATGGTATTAAAACTACAGTATCAACTTCAAATGTTCTTTTTAAATGGTTAATTATTTCTGTCTTTGTCAACCGATTTTCAACTGCTATTTTGTCTGTTAATATTATTGAATTTTCCGATTTTACTAAATTACCACCATCAAGTAATAGGTCTGATTTAACAGTAGTTGGTAGGTTATTTCTATTACAAACAATATCAGGATACGTTTTTAAGTCTCTATACCCTTTGCTTTTCCCTTGCAAATAGTCAGGATCGTAACGATATTCAATAAATTTATCCTTTCCAACTTGGATTGGCATATAATCTCTTGCCCACACATCTTTGGTGTCAGTAAGGTAAAGAGGTTCAATTTGTAAGGCATTTAAAGCATTTTGAATATTTGCATGACTTGTTGAGTAGTCGTTTTCCAAACGACCTGAAAAATAAACCTTATTTGTTTGCCAATCTGTTATCATTTAGGATTAATAAAGAATCGATAATTCAATTTATCTGTTCCACTTTGTTTTGCATTTTCTCCCAGTCCTTTTCGTGGTGATTTTTGGACCTCTACTTTGTCAAAATTATACTCAATGATTTTTGTCTTTATTGATTCTTCAAACGCACTGGTTCCACTGAAAAGTTTCATTGCACAAACCATTGGACCTTTATAAATCTTATCTTCTTTGAAGCTGTAAATGCCTCTAATCAAAATACCTCCAAATCCATCAAGATTTTCATTTTTCAAAGCGATATCAACTCCTGAATAATGAAAAAACCAATCGCCATTTTTTGGGACAGAATGTATTCTCTGATAAGTACTATTATCCTTGTGATTTCGGGATGTCCAATAAAATTCAATCTCAACCAATCTGTATTTTGATTCGTGGTTTTGAATTGCACAGTTATTCAATAATTCATTTGCAATTTCCCCAAATTCATTTTCTGTCTCTTGCTCTACTTTCAAGAAATTTATTTTCATTTCTCCAATGTTGTGAGTTCCTTGTTATGTAATATAAAGTATCATAAATACCTGAAGGCTGTGATTTCCCGATGAACTTCATGCGAAGTACTGCTTTTCTAATACTAATTACCTGCCAATGAAGCTGAAACTCCCGACTTGACTGGTAGTTTGCTGTTATAGGCTGCCCTTCTGTTTTCTGACATGTTTTTCACAATTAATCTATGAAAATGAGAATATTAAAACCACCCTAACCAAGTCAAAAGGCGGGAAAAACAAAACCCAAATATCAATAAAATTATTCCACTTATTAATTTGTGGTCAGTCCACTTATAAAATTTTTGAATTATGTTTTTAAAAGGAGAATTACTTTTTATACTAGATGTAGCTGTCGTCTGCTCTTTAGCATTTGTTGGGTCAAGAATTATCGAGTTATTACTCGATAAATGGTTTTCTGAACCTAAACCTTGATTCACGCCTTGGGGATTGTCTCCAAAGACCATGTTTCCATAGTTATGGATTGAGTGTCCAGTTGGATTTTTTGTACTCTTATGTTTGTCTTTAATGATGCCAAGAGAAGCAAGATACTCAACACCTTCAAAACTAATTGAGAATCGTCTGTCAATTGCCATGTGGAATGGAAGACCAGGAATTGGATCTCCTTGTTGTTCGGTTTTAATTATCCATTTTCTCGTTTCAAGCTCTGTCATCGCGGATTCGAATTCTGTCAGTCCACCACTAGGCATATTAGTTAAAACCAAGTCGCTAAATGTCAGTGGTTTATTCTGGCCATTCAGAACTTTAAGATAATGAATCAAAAGGTCTTTACGATTGTCGTATTTACCTGTCTCGATATATGGTTTATTGTCTGCCATTACGCTGGTTTCTTAGTTTTTACGGTTGCATATAAATAGTAAATAGCAGCAAGTTTATAGTACGTTTCTGAATCTTCGACTATTTTCAATCCGCTTTGCTTTTTCATTGTGGTTTAATTGTTTGATGTTGTATTAAGACAAAACTAACGGTTATTGTTACTAACAAAACGATTAATTGTCTTTATTTAATTTGGTTCTCTAATTAACTGTCCCTTTCTTTCAAAATCAATTCTATTTACCTCCTTACCATTCGTTTTTTCAATAAACTAATTTTTAACAGCGCCCTTTACTTCCACTTGTTTTTCCACTTTCTTATTCTTCGGCTTATCTTTTGTAAATAAATCGGCTGTATATTTTTCGTAGAGTTCAAACAGGTATACCATTCTGTTCGCTTCATTTGTAACTACAGGTTTGGGATTTGTTATCCAACTTCCATTAAACAACTTCCCGAAACAACTTACTGCTGTTTGGATAAAATTAACTGGCCACTGCGTTCTTTATCTGCTTCATCAAATTCATTTTCTTCAAAACCATAAAAGTTGTTAAGATGAAAATTCATTAATTCATCTAATAATATATAAGCTACAAATACCATGTTTTTATACAATTTAATGTATTTATAAAATGTATAGTCTTTACCTTCAATATTTTCTATTTGCCACCATACTTCAGTTGGGTCAGCAAGACAGTCTTCCAAAGCTGGACGTACTAGCCTTCTCTTTTCACTTCTCAATAAGTCAAGATAATCCTCATGTTCAATAGTCACTTTTCTTTTTAGATAATCCTCAAAGATTAAATTTTGGCCATCACTTTGTATTTCTCTTGGCATATCAATTATTTTTTTGTTCAACGATTTTATTTCTTTTCCTGACTGCCCACAACTTCCGTTTATTTTTCGGCTTTCGGATGCTTCTTCGGTTTCTCTTTTGTAAATAAATCGGCTGTATATTTTTCGTAGAGTTCAAACAGAAATACCATTCTGTTCGCTTCGCTTGTAAACGGTTGCGGCCGGTAAGCCAAATCAACTGCTTTATCTAACTCGTTATGCGCCTTTACCAGTGCGGGCGGCATTGTCAACGGATCGTATAAATCGGCAAGCGAACTGTTTGGAAATTCCAACCTTACATCCAATACTTTTTGTGCCTTTTCTTCTATGGCTTTTGTTTGTTTTTCGGATGGATATTCAGGCCAGGAATAAGTATTGTAAGTATATAAAGCAGAATATCTAAATCGACTTTCCAACCTACCGCAGGTATATTTCACCCAAGACATGTGCATTAAGCTTGTCAATACTCCAAATTCATAAAGTGTTCCATTAGGAACTATTTGAAGATCATTACTGGCAATAACACTTGAGTCTACATAGCCCATAGGAATGTACTTCCTATTCTCCGATGATGTACGAGGAATTGCTATGTAAAAACCCTCAAGAGGCTGCCTATCTTCAGTAAATAATGAAGGGATTTCACCTTTTTTCTGTGTTGCGACTTTTGTGCTTTTTATCCGCATTTCTCTAACCAGATTAACACGTTTAATTACCTCCGGCATTGCCTTTAACTCATTCGGAGGGCAAGTCTTAAGCCAAAGGCAATATCGTTTTTCCCCATGCAAAAATCCATCTCCGCCTAGGTAGTCTCTAATCCATAGATGAGAAGAGGAATCCTTTTTTTCAATAAATTCTTTATCTTCCTTTGATAAGATTAAATTTCCTCCATCAGCTGGTACACTGCCATTTACCAATTTATTGATTAGCCCCAGAGGAATTGATCGTCCTATAATAATAAAGTCTTTGGCATCAACTAAATATGGATTGATGTTTTTAACTTTCAACTCGTGTGCTTCGCCTTTTATATCTTGATATTCAAAAAGGCTTTTGTTATTCGTGTCGTAATTGGCGAAGCCAACTATCACGCAATAAACTGCTGCATTCCCTTTTGCTTCGTTGCTCCATTTGAAAGTCCGGTGGGCAAAGTGAATTTTGATATTGTATTTGTTCAGCATTTGACCCCAAAGAATACTCGTTTGTTCGCCCTGAACGATTGAATTTGTAGAAACAAAAGCAACTTTAATTTTTGTGTTCTGAATAAATTTGGCCGCTTTAATATACCAACCCGTTACATAATCTAATACTCCACCGCCATCAATATTTCCAAACTGCTTTACAATCTGGTCACGCTGACTTTGCTTCATTATTTTAGAACCAATGAAAGGCGGATTACCAAGAATAAACGAAAGCTCATTTTTAGGAACAATACTTTCCCAATCTGTTTCCAATGCGTCACCATTTATAATCTTAGCTGCTTTCTTTAAAGGCAAACGGGCAAAGTATTGTCCGAATTCATTGCTAATAAGCATATTCATTTGGTGATCCATCAGCCACATCGCAACCTCTGCAATACGCGCGGGAAACTCTTCATATTCAATACCACTCATCATATCGACATCGAGCCAAATGATATCACCTACATTTAAAAACCGTTGTCCGGTCTTGTTTAATGCCCTTAAAATCTCCAGTTCCAACAAACGCAATTCGCGGTAAGTAATCACGAGGAAGTTTCCGCAGCCACAGGCAGGATCGAGAAATTTGAGTGTACTTAGTTTCTTATGAAACTCGGGGAGTCTGTTCTTGTTGTCTTTAATGCTTTCAAATTCTTTCCAAAGATCGTCGAGAAAAAGTGGCTTGATTAGTTTCAGGATATTGGTTTCGCTTGTGTAGTGCGCACCGAGGTTTCGGCGTTCAACGGGGTTCATCACACTTTGAAACATCGAACCAAAGATAGCAGGTGATATTTTACTCCAGTCGATGTAACAACAGTCGAGCATGGCAAGCCTCATCTTTGTATCGAAACTGGCCGTAGGGAGGTTTTCTTCAAACAGTTTCCCGTTTACATACGGGAAGTCGGCCAATTGTTCGTCAATGTTTTTAAAACGATGTTCTTTTGCCGTGTTTAATACCTGGAAAAGTTCCTGAAGTTTCGATGCAAGGTCGCTTCCGTCCTCGTTCGTTCGCTGCTCGATGTACTCCTGAAATTGTTGCTTGTTAAATATCGTGGTGTCTTCGGCAAACATTAAAAACAGAAGACGAACCAGGTAAACTTCCAATGGATGACCCGTGTAGCCTATTTCTTTGAGCCGGTCGTGCAGTTTACCCATTAACTCTGCTGCCTTTATATTGGCAGGGTCCTGTTCTTTGTAAACCTTTTTCTGGTAACCTAAAAGGTATCCGAAATGCTGAACATTGTTTACAAGATCGTTTAGTTTGAATTCAACGGTCTTGTTTTCTTCGAGGTCGTGAAGTCTGAAAATTTCAAAGTCTGAAACGAGTATGTATTTCGGTAATTCGTGTTGTTTTAGTCCGTGCGTGTAGTCAATTGATTGCTGATAAGCTTTGTCAAGGTTTTTACCATGACTTTTCATCTCAATCAGAATTGTCCCTTTCCAAAGCAGGTCGATGTAACCATTCTTTTCGTCGAGCTTTTTAACCCGGTGCTCAAAGGTGCCAACCCGCTTGCTGCTAATGCCAAATACATTAAAGAATTCCACGAGAAATGGTTTTGAGTCAGCTTCTTCGATGGATGTATCAGCCCATTCCTTCGAGAAATTTAATGCGCGGTCTTTAATTTCGTTCCAGCTTAATGCCATGTTCTTTTTAGATCAGTCGGTTTAAAGTTGTTGTGTTGTAATTCTTATCTGGTTACACCTTGTCGTTTAGGATATAGTCTGTAAACCCGGTGTTTCGCTCACTTTAGTCGGTTATGTACGTTTTTATTTTGCGAAAGGTAAATATTTATATTTTATATCTTCATAAATAATCACATTGTTTTTTGTAAATATTTTCAGGCTATATGCTTATTTATATTGCTCTTTCTTTCGATTTTAGCACCTTATCCTTATAGATGTTCCATAAATCATTATGCTTCTGAACCGCTAGCTGAATAGCTCAACTATTTTAAAGTTTGCAAATTATGCTTTCCAAAATACAATTTTGCAATATCCATACATAAAAAAAGAGGTCGTCTCAAAAGTCGAGACAACCTCTTATTAAGTTTTTCAGAAGGGAAGATCATCTCTTACTTTACCGGCATGTTCCAATTCCCTTTAGGATTTCTTTGCCTTTTTGGAAGCTTTTTTTGATTCTCTTTCGGCTTCTTCAGGTTCTTCCTTTTTGGAAACATAAAGGGTGTAGTCTCGACCGAAATGATTGGCCTGTTTCATTGTCGCCACCTCAAATATGACGTATTTGATGCCGTCGTTTTCGTAACTGAATTTTTCGAGATCTGCCAGGCGACAGGTACATTTTGCAACGTTCAGACCTTCAACTGAAGAGCAATAGTATCGAAACCAGTTACGTTGCATTGGTAGAGACATTCGTACGCTACACATCTTTTGGAATCGAGAACAGAGTTAAGATATATACAAGAATTATTAGGTAATAAGAGTTCAAAAACGACAGAGATTAACAAGCACGTCACAGAAAAAAGTAAACAAAAAATAAAGTCGCCTTTCGATGATTTATAAAGTATAAACATTATTTTTACAAGATATGTCTGACCCTTGTCAGGCGTATATACGAGTTGGCGGTCATTCTAAGTGCGACAAACAAGAAACCTTTTAAACAAAAAAGAACATCAAGAGAAATGAGAAAGTCACCATTGTCCAAAACAAATAGCATTATGAGAATTTTGATTTTGATTTTTTTATTTCAACCAATTAGTTTTTTATTCGGGCAGAAAACAACAACTGACGACAATCTTGTATTTTGGAGTTCGACCAGAAAACTGACAACTGACGACTTTGGAATAAAGACAAAGCACGGAGAAACAAATCCTTCTTTTGCACAATTTTCGGTTGACTATAAAGTTAATGGATTTGACTTTATGACCAAAAACTTTAACAAGAAGGTTCGCAACTATTTAATTAAATCAGCCTCGTGGATAGACACAACAACCAATGTGGTAATTCCTCTGCGTTACCAACAAACACTCTTTGACATTTGCGAAATTTATACCCGACAATTCAGAATGACATTAAAGGAGAATCGAAAAAAAATTGCTTCAGGGTTACAATTTATTGAAGGATTAAATCAAAAAGCAATGACCGATTTTTCAAATCGCAGAGTTATATACGACAGAGAAACAAATTTCGGGACAATTTTTGACAAGCAATCACAGTGGGAATTACAGGTACAAAAGGAACTTAATGACTTAAAAGAGTTTGCAAACGAATAACAGAGAAGAAGAACGAACCGCCGCGGAAAGGTAGAAACTACATTAAAACATACAACATGAGAAAATTTATTATTGTCATTCTTTTAAGTTGCATAAGCTTCGATTCATTTACACAGCCCAAGGATAATCTAAAAGCAATTGTAAAAGAATTAAGCAGCTATCAAAACTACCAATCAACTTGTGATTACACTTTTTCGATGCCATTTGGAGACCCGATGCGTTTTGAAGCATCTATTGTAACTCAAA
>Ga0209724_1002072_pt1 | contig 17544 bp, 11 predicted proteins | sample grotaG_FD_184143 | JGI IMG/M metagenome (GOLD analysis project Ga0209724, IMG submission 184143) | Glacier valley bacterial and archeal communities from Borup Fiord, Nunavut, Canada, to study Microbial Dark Matter (Phase II) -... | ecosystem: Environmental > Aquatic > Freshwater > Ice > Glacier ...
AGGAGTGTAACGGGGCATATAACTGTCCGTCGTAGCAGGTTTCGGGGTATAGGTATTATAGGCCGCTTTAACCATAGTCTGAGCGGTTTCAGTGGCATTATCAGGGGTTTTATTGCCCCAGGTATTAACGGTAGTAGGATTTGAGGTTTCGGTCAGGCTAACCGTCGGCACTAGCGGATTGGTGGTAGCAACCGAGGAAGGGGTAGCTCCTGTTTGTTCGGGAGCTTGTTGAGCCAGCCAGAATAGTCCACCAAATACCAGAAATAACAATGCCACCGCCGCCAAAGCAGAGGCTAATTTTGGCCCCCAGCTATTGCGGCGCAACCGGTGGGCTTCCAATGAAATAGGTGCAATAAGACTAGCATCCTCCACCGGACCAATTACAGGCTGAGTGCTGGCTAATTTTGCGGTTAGGGCGGCGGCCAAAACTTTACTTCGTTCAGCAGGCATGCTAAAAGACGGGAGTTTTTGGGCCGCCACCACAATTTCTAACCAGGGTTTAACCTGACCCTGGCTACTTTCGTCCAGCACGCTAAGGGCAGAGTCAAAAGCTTGACCCCGTTCTAGCTGGGCAACGGCTCGATTAAATTGTTCTTCCTGATTTAACGGATTACTCATTACACCCTACCAACAACATTTTATTAGCCTGCCCGCCCATATTCGGCATTTTCCGAAAGATGGCGACGTAAATTTTGAACGGCCCGAAATTGCAAGCTCTTAACGGCTGACACACTTTTATCAAGCATTCGGGCTACCGCTTCAAGCTCAAAACCTTCAATAAAGCGTAAAATGAAAATATGACGTTGTTCCTCTGGCAACCGGGCAATGGCAGTGGTTAAATCCTCGCGTTGCCCCAACTGTTCTGCCAAATCCCCCCCGTCAGCCGCCCCCCAATCACTGCCACCACTTACTGCCGGGTCAGTATCCCAATCTACGTCCTGTAGCGAAACCTGTTTAAAGCGGTTTTTGCGGCGGAAATTATCCACCAACAGGTTATGGGCAATTCGGAAAAGCCAGGCCTTGAAGGGAACTTCACGCAACTCAAACGAGTCTATCTTTTCGATGACCCGCATAAAAGTATCACTAACAATATCCTCAGCCAGATGATGGTCGCCGCTGTGATAGTAGAGATAGTTATATAAGCGGTCGGAATATTGCTCAAGCATGATTCCAACCGCACCAGCCTCCCTTTTTTTGAGGCTGGCTACTAATTCTGCGTCACCAACTTGCATAGTAATCCTGGTACAATCCCAGTTTTCAGTTGGCAATCCGCCAAACTGAGGCTCTCTAATCCGAGTCCCTGTTAGACGCGAATTTTTCCTTCAACATCCCTGAACGTAAAAATTAGCGAAAAGTTGCGGGGTAATATTAGTTGTTAGTTGCTGGTTGTTGGTAAGTAAAAGGAGTCAGGAGTCAGAATAGGGGATGGGGGTTAGGGGACAGAGAAATCCAAAATCAAAAATAATAACTTTCTTTTAACCAAGAACTAACAACCAATAACCAACAACTTTTAGATTTACTCGCCAAGAGCCAGAGTCAGAAGCTGCTCGAAAGCCATTTCCTGCCCATAAGTCCAGGCCATAGCATAGCCCGACTCGCCCAGCGTTGTTTTGCCCGCCGCGATAACCTGTCCATAACGACTGTTATCAGTGGGAGTTTGGGGCACACCGATAGAGCTACGCAAAGCCGCCGCCCCCCCTAATAATTGCACCGCCCGCGCCACTCTAGGGGCTGGTTGGGTCTGATTAAACACCGCCATTAACTCCAGACACTCGGCAATACTGCGTTTGTCGCCTAATTTAATAAAGAGGTTCAGGCTCTCGGTGCAAGCAGCTTTAGCCTTGCTATATTCTCCCTGATAAAGAGCCAGCCAACCAAGATTATTAAGATTAAGAGCCATCGTTGGCCTGTTTTCAAGCTCACGCGCCAGAGCTAACCCCTCGTCAAACATTACCTGAGCCTGGGGAAACTTTTGCAACCGGAGCATAACCTCGCCCAGGTTATTAAGAGCCTGCGCCAGCGAATTTTTATCGCCCAAAAGCCGGAACAACTTCAGACTTTCCTCAAAGAAATTTTTAGCTTCCTCGTAGTTCTCCTGCGCGAAAGCCACCGCCGCCAGCGTGTTGAGAGTGTTGGCACTATCCCATCTCTTATTTAATTCCTTATGCAAGCTCAAGGCTTCGTGGAGCAAATTCTCCGCTCCAGCGTAATCGCCCTGGAAATAAGCTAACGCCCCCTGATTGGTCAGGGTCGAAGCAATTGCCGCTTTATTATCCAAAGGTCGCAACAAATCCAGACTTTCATGATAGTTGCGCTTGGCATCGGCGTAATCCGATTGGGATTGGGCGATACCCGCCACACAATTCAAAGCCCGCGCCATCAACAGCGAATAGGCGGGGTCAACCGTAGCGGTGGTTATATCCGGGTAATTTCCCTGATTGACAGCCTCAATAAGCCCCTGTTCCAGCCACTTGCGCCCCTCGCGATAATGACCATGCGCCAACCAGAACCGCCATAACGAGGTACTCAGCCGGAGAAACTTCTCAACCTCACCTGCTATTTGTAGGTTGCGCAAGGCCGCCCGCAGGTTATCATGCTCTTGTTCCAAACGAGCGAGCCATTCCCCCTGATTTGCCCCGTTAAGTTGAGGGTTGGCTTCCTCCGCCCGTCCCATGAAATAATCGGCATGTTTTTGGCGGAACTCAGCGGCCTCGCCACTTTCTTCCAGTTTTTCCATCGCATACTGCCGAATACTTTGCAACAAACGGTAACGGGTTTCGCCGGGATAGCCTTTGGTGGTTTCTTCCATTATAGCCAACGATTTGTTAACCATCTGCCCCAGGTAATCAAGCACCTCAAAATCTTCAATATCGTCGCCGCTACAGATATTTTCCGCCGCTTCGAGCTGCCAGCCTCCCGAAAAAACCGCTAGTCGCCGCAAAATGGCCTGCTCGGTTTCGCTCAACATATCGTAGCTCCAATCAATCAGAGCCCGGAGAGTCTGTTGGCGCGGCAGGGCGGTGCGGCTACCCCCGGTTAACAGCTTGAAGCGATTATCCAGGCGCGTGGAAATCTGCTCTACCGACATCGCCTTAATCCGGGCGGCAGCCAGTTCCAGAGCCAACGGAATACCATCCAACTGGAAACAAACCTGGGCTACCGCTGGAGCGTTTTGAGCATTTATCACGAAACTGGGTTGAGCCGCCATCGCCCGGTCAATAAAGAGTTTTACGGCCTCGTATTGGGTTAATTTATCTACAGGCGGCAAGTTATTAACATCCGGCAGGGAAAGTGACGGCACGCGCCAGGTAGTTTCTCCGGCAATCTCCAGCGACTCGCGGCTACTCGCCAGAATCCGCAAATCAGGACAAGCTCGCAACAACGTTTCAGCCAGTTTTGCAGAGGCAGTAACCAGATGTTCGCAGTTGTCCAGAATCAATAACAACTGACGGGTTTTAAGATAATCCACCAGCGTATTAGAAAGAGCGCGACCCGCTTCCTCCCGCACCCCCAACACCAGCGCGACGGTTTGTGGCACTAAAGCCGGGTCGTTCAGGGGAGCTAGTTCCACGATCCACACCCCATCCCGGAAAGTGTTAAGTAAATCGGCCCCAGCTTGCAGCGAAAGACGGGTTTTGCCAGTACCACCCGCCCCGGTCAGGGTCAGCAAGTGGGTATTTTGCAACAGAACCTTAACCTGATTTAACTCCCGCTCGCGCCCGACAAAACTGGTGAGCGACACGGGCAAATTGCTCGGAGGGGTAACGGTGGGTTTTGCGACCACTTCTTGGAGCGGGGCGGCAGGAGGTAAGGGGTTGCTAACGGCGGTTTGGTAATCAGACTCAACCATTTTATTGGGCGAGATACTGCCAGATTCCACCATCACAGTATGCGAAGACTCATTTTCTAACCAGGCTTCCAGAGTTTTTTGATAGACTCGCGCCAACTCGGTAGCGGTTGAGTAACGCTCTTCGGGCTTTTTAGCCAGAGCTTTAAGCACCACTGCCCCGATAGATGAGGGCAAGCTTGGCTCAAATAGTTGGGGAGGGGTAGGGGGTTGAGTGGCATGCTGCATCAAAAGTGAGGCTGCACCCCCGGTAAAAGGTGGTCGTCCCGCCAACATCTCATATAAAACCGCGCCGAGGGCATAAATATCGCTGCTTAATACCGCCGTTCCCTGAGCCTGTTCCGGCGACATATAAACGGGCGTACCCATCGAAAAGCCCGTCATAGTTAATTCCACCTCACCCTCAAGGTCTTTGGTCAAACCAAAATCGCTCAGGCGGGCACTCCCGGTTTCATCAATCAAAATATTGGCAGGCTTTATATCGCGGTGAACCATACCCTTGCGGTGGGCTACTTCCAGGGCATCGGCGACCTGACTTAGCAAGACTCCCGCTTCCTCCAGCGTCAATCTTCCTCTGGATTGCAACAAGCCTTTCAGGTCGCCGCCAAAAGAGCCCGGTGGGATAAACTCCATCACGATATAGGGCATATCTTCGTGCAAACCCAGTTCATACATACGGACAAGGTTGGGATGATGTTCGAGGCGCAGGGCGTTACGGGCTTCCCCCTGAATAAAACGCTCTCGGACGAGGGGATTGGAGGCAAGCGGCCCAAGCATCACTTTTATGGCGCGGGGTTCTTTTAGCAGTACGTGGTGGGCCAACCAGACCTCACCCATCCCGCCCTTACCAAGCAATTTTTCCAGACGATAAGTACCACCAAAAATGATGCCGGGTTTTAACATTCTACAAAACTCCCTGGAGTGCGGGGTGATTATCAAATTTCTTCTATAGTATCAAAATATTTTAAGGTTGTCGAGATACTCTTAGCCATTTTTCAGGCGGGCTTGCTCGGAGGGTGGCAGCAAATCCATATATTCAGTATGCCGCCGAATATAGGCCGCCACATAGGGGCAGGTCGGGTAAACGGTCAACTTCTGGGCGCGGGCTTCCTCCAGAGCGGTATGGGCCAGCTTGCCCGCGATTCCATGTCCTTCCAGCGCAGGCGGTACACCCGTGTGCATAAAGGTTATAACATTACCCCGATGGCTGTAAACCAGTTCTGCCAGCTCACCGTCAATCTCGACCTCATAACGATGCTGTGGTAGGTTGTTTTTAACCTTAATATCTTCAGAATTTATATCCATTTGCCTAATCCTTCTATATTAAATACTTTAAGCCTTGAAACCAACGCGCTGGTGAGTACCATCACAAAAGGGCTTATTATTGGATTGCCCGCAACGACACAGAGCTACTTTCTCCCCTTCATATAAAACAGCACCATCCGGGCCTTCAATCCGTATCTGACCTTTAACCAGCAGGGGGCCATTGGGGCGAGGCTCGATTACGGTTTCGGTGGGGGCGGCTTCCTGTTTTTCGCCATCCAGCAGTTCATACTGCAACGCGCCACTAGGGCAACGAGAAACAGTCGCGGCAATTTCGGCGGCAGTAGCACCATCCACCTTAATCCAGGGGCGTTCCGCTTTCTGAAAGACCTGGGGCAAACCTCGTATGCAATTCTCAGAATGCATGCATAGCGACGAGTTCCACAGCACTTTTATTTCTTGATTACTGTAAATTCGCCCGGCCTTTGGCTTGGGGCTTTCGGGATTTTCCTCCAATTTGAATTCTCCTGTTTTATTCTTCTGAGGCTAGTAATTGCCAAACCGAATTAGTCAAGCTCAAACTACCTTCCAAGCTATCGGGAGGGGAGAGGCTGGTCCTGAACCTTACCAAACTGTTCACTTTTTGTAGCTGACTTTTTAGACCATAGTAATATATCGGTCAAGCGAGGCAATAGCAGCGGGTATAGTTTAGAGGGTCTCCCTTACACACGGCTGGTCAAAATAAGCTCTAACAGTTCTTTGTCTACTTTATAGCCCTGAATATCTTCGTAAACCACACCGGGGCGGTCATGTCCGATAATCCCAAAATCCCCCTCAAAATTCCAGAGCGAAAAAACCCAGCCAAACTTCTTAAACATCCACTGAAAGTTAAAGCCATAGCGGGGCATTTTATTTCTTCCTTATTTCTTTGGTTGGATATTGCTCAGGGAGCGAACTCTTACTTCAGCCTTTCCCAGACCTTTAGCGGTAATAATCTGAGGGTCATTGGGTAACAAATCCAGCATATTATCGCTCCACTCAACCAGCCCGTCCGCCGTAAGCAATACCCCTTTAGCTGGACGTTTGGCCTGAATCAACAATTTATCTTCCCCGATGCTAGTTATTTCGATGGCGGGGTCGGAAAACTCAAAATACTTGAAAGGCTCAGGCCAGAGAGTCGCCCGCCCGATTATTTGCTGGTTGCGGTAGAGGGTCGCGCCAACCACGATTCCTTCTTCCGGGTTAAAGGGAATGGTTGAAAGCTCAGTGGCTTGATTAGGATTTAGTATAAGGGCGCGTTTTTCTTCCCATACTTTTTCACCTGTCAGCGTCAAGGCTTGTAGCACAAGTTCCGCCTCAACCTTTTCGAGTGTGCCATTAACGCCCCACAAAGCCGCCTTATTGTCCGAGCTGCGCCACAATCCCACTGTAATAGGGGCTAATTCGCGTTTGACAGTATAGTAGGCTGGTTTTAGCCGCAGGTAATAATCCACGATAGCCCAGCTAGTCACCGGGTAACAATCGTTTATCTGCCAGATTAGCGCACCACCCACCGCATATTTACCGGGGCCGCCCCACCGCCTGCGCCACCCTCGCAAAGCACAGACCAACGCTTCCGACTGTATTAGCTGCGTGGCGTAGATAAAATCCTCAAGCGCAGGAGTTACAGGTAAATTGTCGCTTAGATAGGCCGCTAACCGTCGGAAACCATCAGTAGCCTTGTTGTGAAAATCAAAGGTGCGACTGCCAGGATACCGCTCGGCGGGCGGGGCAAAAGCCGCAACCGTTGCCAGGTCGGGCATCGCTTGCATGCCAAATTCGCTGACAAAACGGCCCTCAAAGCGGGGATATTCGTGATAATCCAGCATTTGACCGTGCCAGACATCCCAGGTGTGTCTATCACCCACCGTCTGAGAACTGGCATCCAGCCCACCATAAGGGCTACCGGGCCAGTAGGGGCGGGCGGGGTCAAGTTCGGCACAAAGTTGGGGCAACAAACGCTCATAAATCTGCCGCGCAGGGAAACTGGTCTGGGTAAAATCGCCCTCGAAGGTTGCATCATAGGCTTTGATAGAGTTGGCAATCATATAATCTTCGTTATTGCCGCTCCACAGCACCAACGAAGGGTGATGGCGTAGCCGTTTCAGGGTGGCGGTTACTTCGGCCTTCACACTTTGTTGAAACCAATCCAGAGCCGGATAAATTCCACAGGCAAACATAAAATCCTGCCAGACCAGTAAACCTAACTCATCACATAAGTCATAAAAAATATCTTCCTCGTATATTCCCCCGCCCCACACCCGCAGCATCACCATATTTCCATCGGCGGCAAGTTCCAGAAGTTTTTGGTAACGCTCGGCGGGGATGCGCGGGGTAAAGGAGTCAGCCGGAATCCAGTTCACTCCGCCACAAAATATCGGGGTATTATTAATTTTAAAATAAAAGCTTGTACCAGTTTCTCCCTCTATTGGCTCTTGCACCAATTCCAGGCGGCGCAACCCCACTTTTTTCTCAACCCGGTCAACTTCACTATCTTTATAAAGCAAAGTTGCTTCGACTTTATACTGCGGCTGCGAACCATAACCGCGCGGCCACCAGAGTTGTGGCTGATTTATAATAAAAGTATGCTTTAGAGTGTTTTCTACCAGAGCCGTTTCTACTGTTTCCAGTTCTTCACCCATTGGCCCCAAAAGCCGCAATTGTACTGCAATGTCTTGAGTCTGAGTTGCTTCAACCACTACTTTAGCCGTCAAAGTCGCCCTTTCAAGACTTTCATCAACCTCAATCGAGCAATCCAGTTCGGCAATGCGGACGGGGCTACTTTCTAGGCGCACCCCTCGCCAGACCCCACAGGTAATCAGGCAGGGGCCCCAATCCCAGCCAAAGTGATACTGAGCCTTGCGAACATACACCCGGTAGGGGTCGCCGTTCCAGGCGGAAAGTTTGCCAAATTTCGCTTCCAGTTCCCGCCCCCGCCTGACCGCCGACTCGAACAGGATATGCAATTCGTTAGCAGTCGCTTTTAGTAAAGTTCCAACATCAATCCGGTGCGGCACAAACATATTTTCACTTGCCAGAATTTTTTCGCCGTTAAGCCAGACGGTGGCGAAGGTATCCAGTCCCTCAAAATAAAGCTGGGTAGGGTCAGAAGCGGCAAAATCAGGTGGCAGGTCAAAATTGCCGCGATAGAGCCAATCCTGTTCGCCGACCCACTGCACTTCCCGCTCGTTTAGGCCATAGAAAGGGTCAGGGATTTTGCCCGCCGCCAGCAAATCCTGCTGCACCGTCCCCGGCACATTAGCCGTCAGCCAACCTTCAGACTGGGCAAAATCAGCAATAAGTTCTTTTTCGGGGTCGCGGGCTTTGAATTGCCAGTTAGTGTTAAGAGGGAGATTTTTCATAGATTTGACCTAACGCAAAATTTTCATTTCAGCCTTGAAATTAACTTCAACCATTTTAGAAACCTTCAAGCCACCAAAAGTAACCACCGGGCTATCAGCTTTCAGCAAAGCCGCACCCGCCCGCCCCGGCTCAATTTCAGCCTCCAGCCCTTCGCCCAGGTCGAACTTTTGGGGGCTACTGCTTTCGGAAATAGCGATTATCAGTTGCCCTTCCTTGAGGTTTTGGCAGGTAACTAACAGGGGGCTATCCTGGCTGGCGGTTTGTCCCGGCAATCCTAACACCTGCCGATAAATTTTCCAAATCGCCGCGTTGCTGTTGGATAATTCCAGGGGTAAGCCGCTCCAACTAATCTGGCCCTGTCCCCGCCGATAGACTTTCCACTGGTTATGAGCCTTTTTGACATAGCCGATTTTCTCGCCCTCGTAGGTTAGCTGGTGTGTTTGGCCTAAATAATCCTGCAAAAACTCATAACGGCTAACAGGGCTAATTTCTTCGGTGGTCTCAGCCAGAGTGGGGTTAAAGGGCAAATTGTGCTGGTCGCGGGAAATAACGCCACTTACCAGCAGATGCGCCCCCTGCTCGACCAGTTTTAGTAAGGCTGTCCAGGCGGTAGGGTCAAACACCTGAACGGAGGGCAGAATAACCACTCTGGGAGTTTGCCCGCTTTCCACCAATTGAGAAACTTGGTGTTCGCCCACCAATTGCGGGACGACTCCACAGTCGTAACCCAGAATACGCACGGCCCGTTGGGTAGCCTCGCTTCCTAAATCTGGACGCAAAAACCACTGCGAATAAGGCACAACTAGCCAGACCTCCGGCAAAGCCTCGGTTTCTTCAAGTTGGGAGCTAACAGCCTTAACCAGCCGCCCAAACTCCTGCATAACCCCTAACTCTGGTTTTGCACTTCCGTCCGCCCGCACCAGACCAATACTATTTTCGTTATCGCTAGTCATATAGGCGTTGGTGTGCCATAACCACTGCACCAGACCCGCACTCCGTACCGCCATTCCCGTAAAAAGTTTACGCTCTAGTAGCTTGGCGTTTTCCTGCTCGGTACGCCAGGGTTTACCGTCAACGTCAATCGCCAGCATCACCCCTGTTTCCTGAATCAGGGTAGGCTTTAAGGGTGTTTTGTCTATCAGCATGTCCCAAAGCAAATCATCATTATTCCACCAGGGATGGGTGGTGGTGTAATCCAGCGACTCGGCGTAAAACTGAGGCGCAATTCTAGCCCCGGCCTCGTCCTGCCCAACCCCAACCAAAGTGTTGCTCCCGGCGGCCCGGATAGCCCGATATATCTGACTGGCCCACCCTTGAAACATTTCCTGTGAAAATAAGGTGTAGTCAGCTACTTTTAGCATGTTGCGGGCTTTATTATCCCGCACATGCGTTCCATAATCCGCCTCAAGCGGCGGGTTAACCCTTTCCCAGGTGGGCATCTCTGCCGAAGTCACTCGCCAACGCAATTGTAAATCTTCCAGGCTATATTTTGCCCTGAGCCATTGCCGGAAAGCCGCCAGTTCAAACCGGTCATAATTTGGAATTGGGCGTTGGGCAAAAATTTTGGCAGGATTGCCAAAACTTGGCTCGTTAATCAAATCCCAGGATAAAAGCTCAACCTCGGCATAACGGCGGGCCATTGCCGCCACGAAATCCTGCTGCCCCCGGATGGAACGTGGGTCTAGCCAGGGGTTTTGACCTTCAAAGAGGGGCGGATAAAAGGCAAAAAAGGTAAAAATTAGCTGTATATCATATTTACAAGCGGTCATAACCAGCGCATCCATCGCCCGCAAAATCGCTTCGTTTGGTACGCCCGCCACTGGTATAAACTCCCGCCAGCCTGTCCAGATGCCCGTGCGTATCAGGTTAATACCGCTCGCTTGCATTTCCTTAAAATCATTGTCCCAACGGGCCGGGTTGGGCAAGGTTAGGAACTTGCGCTGAACAACACTGTCCATATAGGTCGTGCCGAAAACCTGAAATAGCTGGGCTTGCTGATAAAAATAATCCCGGCGGGTGGTGAGCTGTTTCCCCCTGGTTTTGCTTACTATAGCCTCATCCCAGAGCCAAAACCCGGTAGTTTGACGCAAACTTGGGCCATTGCCACTTTGATAGGTTAGCTCAATTTGGTACAAACCCGGCCTGGATTGGGCTGGCAATGTAATTCTTTTTTCTTGTAATAAGTCCGATGGTGGAAACTCTATCTCAAAATTCAGGCTATTTTCCAAATCGGCGGAAGTTATTACCGCTTTAAGTCCGGCAGGGGTGCGAGCCGAAATAATAAGAGCGGGAGTTTCGCCCGGTTGGTAACAGGCCAGCGTCGGGCGTATATCAACCGAGTTAAGGCCACCTATGGCAAGCAGTATAAGTTTTCGCCATAGCGCGGCATTATCCAACCATACCTGTTCGTTAGCTGATTGCCAACCTGAAATCAGCCAACGCCCACCCGCAAAACGCCCTTCGCGCTGGTCTAGCAACAGGGCAGGGGTAGCAATTTTGTTAATTTCACCCTGTGCGTCTTCATTTACCGCAAAAAGTAACGGGGTTAGGATTGTGTCTATCGTCCCAGCCGAGCCTAAATCCTGGGGCTGGTCGGAAGCCTGGGTGAGTTTTGGGTAAAAAGACCAGAACCGTCCCGCCTGCTCCGGGCTTAGCTCAAGCGAAGTCCCAGCCAGAAAATCTGCCGCATCACCTGGGATAAGCTTTAAATGTTGAGCGGGTGCTTCAATTTCAAAGAACGGGCCTAAAAATAGCTCAGTAGTATAGGTTTGCTGGCTGGGCTCGGCCTGTCCAGTGCTATTAACCGGGCGGCTGAAAGGCATGCCTCCCAAAATCGCAAGATTACCGCCCCTCTCCAGAAAATCAAGAATAACGGGCCAGCTACTTTTGGGGAAATAAGGCCCCTGAAAAGAAATTAGCGTCCCACAATCTTTGGTGAGTTCATCGGCTAGATTTTGCACTCCCACTATTTGATAAGGAAGTATTATTAACTCCGCGATAGTGGTCTCGGCACAAGCCATTGGGTAAGAGGGTTCGTTAAAAACTAATATTCTGAGCGTCTCAGTCACAATGGATTTATCAGTCATATGGTACACAAAACTTTCATTTTAATATTGGAATTATAGGCAACCTAATACTACTTCAGATAATCCGTTTATGGTGCTGAATTCTAACCGAAATTTATTAATTGTCTAACAGAATTAAGGAAGGGTTTTGGTAGGAACAACTTTATCTTTGAGTTCAATAACCCGAACCAACAAATAAGGTTACTACTACCTGATGCAAAACCACAGGGAGTCTTGTGCAAAAGGCGGCCTTGTTTCTTCTACCGAGCAGGGAGAAGCTCGCTTACAGACCAGGATGAGGGTAGAGGCTTAACCTATTCCCTAACTCAAGAGCTAGACCCACTAAACCCTCACCCTAGCCCTCTCCCTTAGAAAGGGAGAGGGTATAATGCTCTCTTTTGCTCAATACCTCTGTGGAACTGCACTGGGAAAGTCCTGATTAAAAAATTACCTGGAAGCGACCGAAGCCCGTTCAATCAGGTCAACATCTAACATTATCGTCTGGCTCACGGCTTCTGGGTCAGCCACGCGGGCAATCAAGGCTCTTACGGCTGCTGCGCCCATCGCCTCTTTGTTAATCCTTACGGTGGTCAAAGACGGGTTGTAATGTTCGGCCATATCAATATCGTCAAAGCCGACCACCGAAACATCCTCTGGCACTTTAAGGCCAGCCTCCCGCAAGGCTTTCATTGCCCCAATCGCGGTTTCGTCGTTGGCGCAAAAAATAGCATCGAACTTTGCTCTATTAGCAAGAAGTCGTTTGCAAGCCTGATAGCCCCCCTCCGGTGCAAGATTACCCGACTCATACATATCGTAAGGCACGGGCAACCCGGCATCCAGCAAAGCAGTACGATATCCCCCAGCGCGACGTTCAATAGTGTAAATTTTGTTGATGGGCCGTTTCCCGGCAATAGTGGGGCCGCCAATAAACGCAATGTGGCGATGCCCCTTCTCGATTAGATATTCTACCGCTTGTCTGGCCCCTTCAAAATTATCACTTAGCACCGCTTCCACCGAGGACTTTGGCACATAATTATCCACCAAAACCAGAGGAACATTGGTAGCCGCCACCGCCTTGATAATCTCGGCATCGGCAGGCCCCACCAGCAAAATCCCCCCCAGACGCATTTCTTTAATAGCCGTCAGTAACAATTGAGGGCTGTTGGTCAACTCGCTCACCGAACGATAGGTGATTTTGATATTGGACTTGTAGGCTTCGCGCTCGGCTCCGTGCAAAATCCGCGACCAGAAGGGGTTTGAAGTGGCGGCGTGATCGTCAATGCTGGAGCTATAAATAAAACCGATTTCTTTCAGGGCTTTATTTATAGTCCGGTTATCGGCCCCATTAGTAGTGTAAGCCCCAAGATAACCTAAATCGGCGGCGGCCTTGAGTACCCGTTGCCTGACATCTTCCTTTACGTGCGCTTGATTGTTGAGTACCCGTGAAACGGTCGCTACTGATACATCTGCACCTTGAGCTACATCTCTAGCCGTTACCGAATTTCCCACTACTAAAAACTCCTGGTGAATCAAGAAAAATTTAATAAATAACGCGATGTAAGCAGTTTGGTTTGTAACAAGCCTGTAATTTTTCTGATATTATTACAATACCACCACTTTTTAAAGCTGTCAATAATTTCCGTCTGCCATCGGGGATTATTTATGTGCCCTCTGATTTTACCACTTCTTTCAGAATATAGAAACTAGCCCTATTTTAGGAATCTCAGTTCAAATTATCTGTTAGAAATTGATTTTAACCAATGCAAGAAACAGAAAACGTTTCGAGTAAATAGTCTAATGAGAATTTTGTCAGGTGAATCAGCCAAGAGGTTTTAGGGCAACCGCTAAGCTAATTTCTAAACTTCTCAGAAACTATTGACAGCATTTGATTAATCTGCTAATGTTGTTACAAAAACATTACCGACATATTACTGAAAATTTCAATTGAATATCCGGGCAACGTTCGCCACGCTAAATCTGTAACCACTTTACTGGTAATAGATTTTCGCTGCAGCCCAAAATCTTAACCTGTACCTGACTTCTCAGTGCTACTGCTTTTTAGCTTTATATTGAATTTGGATTGAAGCAGACCTACGCAACATCAGATTTAAGTAACTCAATTTTAGTGACTAACCAGGAGGACAACGATGTTTAAGTTGACTAGACTTTCCACTCGGAAGTGGACGGGAATAACCAGCTTGGTGGTTCTCGTTATGCTTTTCAGTCTGGTACTAAGTGCCTGTGGCGACCCTACTGCGGCCCCTGCCAACCACTACCGCTTCAGCAGCCACAACCACTGCGGCGGCTGCGACCACCGCTGCTTCGGCGGCTACAACGGCGGCAGTAGCTGGCCCCAAAGTAGCCCCCGGCAACGTGACAGTTTGGGCGGTTGGTTCTGAGGATGATGCCAAAGTGTTCCAGTCGGCGGCGGATGCTTTTGGTAAAGCTAACCCTGGCGTTAAGGTTACGATCCAGCCCGTTTCCTGGGACGATGCCCATGCTAAAGATTTAGCGGCAGCTACCAGTGGGCAAGGCCCGGATATGATTACGGGCGGTCTCTCCTGGGGTATCGAGTTTGGTACAAAGGGCGCGATGGTAGATTTGGCCCAGAAGTACCCTGATGTGGTCAAGAACGTTCAGAAGTTGGCTCAACCCGGTATTTATAACGCCGTTGTAACCCGCGATGGCAAGGTTTACGGCGTACCGGGTGACCTGACGGTTATGATGATGTATTATCGCACCGACCTGCTTAAAGAAGCTGGGATTGATAAAATCCCTTCAACCTGGGACGAACTTACCACCGCTATTACCAAATTACAGGCGAAGGGCAGCAAAGGTATGGCTTCATCCTGGGGTAATACAAGCTGGTTAGGCTGGTACGGCTTCCTTTACGGGGCAGGTGGCTCACTTTATGATGCCCAATGTACCAAATCCACCATTAATAGTGCCGAAGCGGTAAAATCCCTGCAATACTACGCCGACCTATACACCAAATACAAAACCCCCACCGATAGCACCATTGACTTTGAGGGTGGCTTTGAAAAAGGCGATTACCCCATCCTGATGCAAGGTAACTGGGATGTTACTGGCCTCGAAAGTGGGCATCCCGGCGTTAAAGGCAAGTGGGCCGCCGCGCCGATACCTGCCGGGCCTTCTGGCAAGAAAACCGCTTTCATTGGTGGTCGGATGATTGGAATTATGAACTTCTCCAAGAATCAGGACACCGCCGCCGCCTTCATCAACTATCTGTACACCGACGAAGCCGCTACCATGACTTCCAATAAAGCCGCCGAGTTGAGTGCGCTGTGGTTGCCACCCCGCGTAAATATGGTATCAAAACTGCAAGTGCCGGACGACCGCAAGGCCGCCCTGACTGCTCAGTTAAACGATGCGGGTGGCCCGCCCAACTGCAAGGGCTGGGAAGAAAGCCAGAACACCGCCGACAAGAAAATTCAGGAAGTGATTTTGAACAAGGCTGACCCCCAGAAAGCCCTGGATGAAGTCGCGGTTATGATGAACCAGAACCTCAAATAAATATACTGACAAGAATAGGAGTGAGAGCCAATCCAGGTTCTCACTTCCCTCTCTTTTATTTTTAAGTTTTCAGGAGTTGCTATGGCTATATCAGAGAGTAATGTCAGGCCGGATTTTACCAAACGCACTCTAAACGCCAGAGTTGCCCTATTTCGTCGGATGGGTGCTGGGTATATCATGATTGCCCCCTTCTTGATTTTGTTCCTGGTTTTTGCGGTCTGGCCGATTATTAATTCTTTATACCTGAGTTTCACCGATTTTAACGGTGTTAAAGCGGGTGAGTTTATCGGCACAAAAAATTATGAGCGGATGTGGGGTGACGAGCGTTTTATCAAGGCTCTAACCAATACCGCCAGCTACGTTGTGCTGATTGTTTCGCTGAATACCGTCTGCGGGTTAGCCCTGGCGATGGCTTTACGCGCCCCTAGTCTGCTAAATCAAATCTGCCGCGCCCTATTCTTCCTGCCCGCCGTTACTTCTACCATAGCTGTAACGGTACTCTGGCGCACCATCTTCACCTCGGCGGATTATGGGCTGGCTAATACCATCCTCCATTTTTTTGGCTTAAAGACTATCGTTTTCTTCTCAAGCCCCGAATGGTCTATTCCGATTCTGGTGATTATCAGTTTATGGGGCGGTATGGGCGGCACTATGATTATCTTCCTGGCTGGTTTGCAGTCTATTTCCAGTGATATGACCGAAGCCGCCGCGATTGATGGCGCAACCTCCGTCCAACGTTTCTGGTATATTATCCTGCCTCTGCTTAAACCTACTACGATTTATATTGTGATAACCGGGCTGATTGGGGCATTCCAGGTCTTTGATATGGTCTACCTGATTTATTCAACCGTTGGGAATATTGGTGGGCCACTCGACTCTGCCCTCACCATTGTGCCATATCTTTATGACCGGGGCTTCACTCGTTTCCAGTTGGGCTATGCTTCCAGTATTGCCTGGGTGCTATTTGGAATTATCTTTATTATGACCATGATTAACCTGCGTTTAGGCCGTGATAATAAATAGCAGGACTTAATTAGGAGGAAAATTATGGTTGGTAGCAACCGCTCTCCCTGGCTAAAGTACGGAATACGGATACCAGTTTTCTTGCTGGCGCTGACTATGCTGCTGCCCTATTACTGGATGGTGCTTGGTTCATTCAAGACCGTACCGGAATTGGTAAAAGTGCCGCCCAGCTTTTTTATTACCGACCCTACCTTGAACAACTTCTATGACCCACTCGGCAACAAACCGCCGAACCATATTCTGGGGCTTTTCCAACGCCTGACCGACGCGCCGTTCGGGTTTTTGACCTTCTTTCTTAATAGCCTCTTTGTTACTGTTACCATTACGGTGCTAAGTCTGCTGATTGCTTCATCCGCCGCCTATGTCTTAGCCAAACTTCAGCTTCCAGGCCGCGAGATTATTTTTATTGTAGTGGTAGCCTCAATGATGGTTCCCTGGCAGGTGCTATTTATTCCTAACTTCCTGACTATTAAAGACCTGGGCTGGATTAATACCTATCAGGGCTTGATTATCCCGGCTTTGCCAAAGGCGTTCGCGGTATTTTTCTTGCGCCAGTATATGAAAAGCTTACCAGACGAAATGTTGGAGGCCGCTCGCATAGATGGGGCCAGCGAGTTCCGAATTTTCGGGCAGATAGTGCTACCCCTGATTATTCCAGCCCTTTCGGCGATGACTATCTTTACGGTGCTGGGCGAATGGAATAATTTTGTCTGGCCCTTGATAGTGGTGCAGGATGCCGAACATGGCACATTACCCCTGGCCCTTTCCAGACTTAATTCAACTATTTTCTCCGGGCCCGGTACGCAAGGGGTGTTAATGGCTGCCAGTCTGTTAGCCTCAATCCCAACCGTCATAATGTTCCTGGCCTTCCAGAAACAGTTTGTGGAAGGAATTGCTTTGACTGGTCAAAAGGGCTAGAAGGGGCAGGTCCCCGTGCCTGCCCTTTCGCACAAGGTAGGCACAGAGGGGTTTTAAATAGTAGTAGTGACTTTAGTCGCTTCTTAGGGGGTTTTTGAACTTAAAAACTAAAGCACACGCTTCAAAAGTAAGGGTTTATCCCGATTGTCACCCTGAGCTTGCGAAGGGTCTTGGTAATAACAGCGAGATTCTTGAGAAACGAACAAAGGGGCGAACGTTGTAGGGACACGATGCATCGTGTCCCTACGAAGGCTAATAAGATTTTTGGCCTTCGCCTCAGTAGTGCGAGCAACAAGTTCTGTCAGTCAAAGGAAGGGTAAAGTTTATGCAACTTAACTCTAGCTTTATCACAATTGAATTGCCACTTAATCTTAGCCCCAAGCTGGTTGCGCTTGGCTTCCCAAGCGGCTACTTCATTAGCGACTTCTGCCAACTCTCCCAATCGCCGATTAAGACATTGCTTTTCCAATACCCCTATCTCGATTTCTACCA
>Ga0209724_1002073_pt1 | contig 17544 bp, 15 predicted proteins | sample grotaG_FD_184143 | JGI IMG/M metagenome (GOLD analysis project Ga0209724, IMG submission 184143) | Glacier valley bacterial and archeal communities from Borup Fiord, Nunavut, Canada, to study Microbial Dark Matter (Phase II) -... | ecosystem: Environmental > Aquatic > Freshwater > Ice > Glacier ...
CTGAAGGCGAGCGGGTCGGTCGATGCGGCGCCCTTGAACGCAACGGGTTCGACCGCGTGGAAGTAGCTTGTCATGGCGAGCCTTTCGATGCGGGGGAGTCGGTGCTTCGCAGCGCCGGGTACAGCGCGCGGAAGCGGTGATAGCGCGCGTGCAGCAGCGGCTGCTCGGCACGGTCGGGGGTGTAGAGCTGCAGGGCGGCCGGCGTGATGCATACATCGGCGATGGCCGCGCCGGTGCACAGCCAGCCGAGCCGCGCTGCGCCCAACGCGCCGCCGGCGGCCGATTCGGCATGCGTGGCGATCTCGATGTCGAGCAGTGTGGCGAGCTGCTGCGCCCACAGTGCACTGCGCGCGCCGCCCCCGACCAGCGACAGGCGCTGAACGTCCAACTGCGCATTGCAGCCGGCCTCCCTCAAGGCGGCCAGCCCGTCGCCGAGACCGAAGCTCACGCCTTCGATCACGGCGTAGGCGAGGCGGGCGCTGTCGGTGTCGTGGTCCAGGCCGTGGAAGCTCGCGCGCACCTGCGCATCGTTGTGCGGCGTGCGCTCGCCGCCCAGGTAGGGCAGGAAGATCGGGCTCGCGGCACGGCCGCGTTGATCGAGCGCTCTGGCCTGCGCTTCGAGCGCGGCTTCGTTCGGTGCGCCGAGCAGCTTCGCCGCCCACTGCAGGCAGCTCGCGGCCGAGAGCATCACGCTCATCTGGTGCCAGCGCTCGGGCACCGCGTGGCAGAACGCATGCGTGGCGCTGGCGGTGTTCGACTGGAACGCGGGCGTGACGATGAACAGCACGCCGCTGGTGCCGAGCGAGAGAAAGCCTTCGCCTGCGTTCACCGCGCCCATGCCGACCGCGCTGGCTGCGTTGTCGCCGCCGCCACCTGCTACCGGGATGCCGGCGCGAAGGCCCAGCGCTGCGGCGGTGGTGGCGCTGAGCTGAGCGCTGACTTCACTGCCTTCGACCACGCGCGGCATGTGCTCGACGCCCAAGCCGCACAGCGCCAGCAGCTCCTCTGACCAGGCGCGCCGGCGCACGTCGAGCCAGGACGTGCCGCTGGCGTCGGACACATCGGTGGCGTGCTCGCCGGTGAGTTGCAGGCGCACGTAGTCCTTCGGCAGCAGCACCTTGGCGACCTGCGCGAAGAGTTCGGGTTCGTGCTGCGCCACCCACAGCAGCTTGGGCGCGGTGAAGCCGGGCACGATCAGGCTGCCCGCGGTCTGAGCGGCCCATGGCGCGCGGTTCATCAGCTCGGTGCACTGCGCGGCGCTGCGCGTGTCGTTCCACAGGATGGCCGGTCGCAGCACATGGTCGTGCGCGTCGAGCAGCACCGCGCCGTGCATCTGGCCCGACAGGCCGATGGCGCGCACCGCCGCATAGGCGGGCGCCTGCGACGCGCGCAGTGCGGCCAGCGCAGCCTGCGTGGCGCGCCACCAGTCGGCCGGGGCTTGCTCGCTGTGGCCGGGGTGGGGGCGCGAGATCGCCAGTTCGGAGCCGCTGGTCGCGACCACGCGGTGGGCATCGTCGAGGAGCAAGGCCTTGACTTCCGAGGTGCCGATGTCGATGCCGAGGTACATGGTGCGCGTGCCTTGTCTGGAAGCACTGGTCAAGATGAAAAGGGCAGCGCCGCCGTGGCCGCGCCGCCATGCAGCGGGCGCAACTGGCGGTGCAGCACGAGGGCGGCCGCGCCCACGGCAGCGGCCTGCAGGCCGTAGCGCGCCGCGCGCACCGTGGGCAGTGCAATGCCGGCGCTCGCGCTGTACTGCGCGAGCGTCGCCAGCGCATGCTGCAGCAAGGCAGGGTGACGAACGCTCGACGAGCCGCCGACCACAATGCAACTCGGGTCGAACGCCATCCACAGGTTCTGCAGCAGCACACCGAAGCTCGCGCCGGCGCGCGCCATCGCCTGCGGGCGCGACAGCGCACGCGAGCCGACATGCGGGCGTGCCAACGCGCGTGAGCCGAAGAACGCCTCCGCACACCCGCGCCGGCCGCACGAGCACAGCGGCCCGTCGATCTGCAACACGGTGTGGCCGATCTCGCCCGCCATGCCGTGTGCACCGGTGAAGAGGCGGTCGTTCAGCACGATGCCGGCGCCCACGCCGACATCGCAGCTGACGAAGATCAACGGCCCGGTGTTCGCCCCTTCCGAGAACTCGTATTCGCCCAGCGCCGCCACGTCGGCCTCGTTCTGCAGGTGCACCGGCACGGCGGGCAGGCCGGCCGCGGACAGCGCGCGCGCGAGCAGCGGCAGCAGGTCGAGCTCGCGCCAGCCCAGGTTGGGGGCGAAGCGCACGCGGCCGGTCGCCTCACTGATGGCGCCGGGCACGCCCACGCCGATGCCACTGACCTGCAAGCCGCGCTGCGCGAGCACCTGGTGCACCCGCGCCACCAGAGCGGCGGCCTGCGTGCACATGGCGCCGGGCGCATGGCCCAGGGAAGCTTCTTCGTGCGTGCAAAGCACCTCGCCGAGCAGCGACACGCCGACCACGCGCACCCACTCGACCGCGATCTCCACGCCGATGAGCGCGCGCGCCTCGGCGTCGATGAACAGCGGCGTCGAAGGCCGGCCGAGGCCCGACGCGACCGCGCTGCCAGCCTCGCGCAGCCAGCCTTCGTTGAGCAGGTCGCGCGTCAGCAGGCTCACGGTCGACTTGGTCAGGCCGCTCGCTTCGGCGAGCTGCGCCCGCGACAGGCCGGGCCGTGCGCGCGTGAGCCGCAGCAGCACGCTTCGGTTGATGCGCTTGACGAGATGCTGGTCCCCGGTCGTGTTCATGCCATCAAGGGAGCAGTCGCTTGCGCCTTGCCCTCGGGCTTCTTGCCCGCGATGATCATCCCGAGCACCTCGTCTTCGGTCACGTCGTTGGTTCGGTAGCTGCCCACCATGCGGCCGTTCTTCATCACCGACAAGCGGTCGGACAGGCCGAACACGTCGGGCATGTCGTGGGTGATGAGGAAGATGCCCACGCCGTCGTCTTTCAGCTGCTTGACGAGGCGGCCGACCATGGCGGTTTCTTCGGGGCCGAGCGCGGCGCAGGGCTCGTCCATGATGAGGATGCGGGCGTTGAAATACAGCGCGCGCGAGATCGCCACCACCTGCCGCTGCCCGCCCGACAGGCGCCGCACCGGCACGCGGATGTTGGTGAAGTTCTTGTTCAGGCGCTGGAACACCTTGCGCGCCTGCACCTCCATGAAATGATCATCGAGCGTGCGCCACGGCGTGAGCTTCTCGCGGCCGAGAAAGAGGTTGGCCACCGAGTCGAGGTTGTCGGCCAGCGCGAGTGTCTGGTAGATCGTCTCGATGCCGTTCGCCTGCGCCTCGGCCGGCGTGCGGATCAGCACCTTGGTGCCGTTGATGAGCACGTCGCCGGCATCGATCGGGTACGCGCCGGCAAGCATCTTCATGAGCGTCGACTTGCCCGCGCCGTTGTGGCCGAGCAGGGCGACCACCTCACCCGGATAGAGCGTGAGGCTCACGCCGTCGACAGCGACGACACCACCGAAGGCTTTGCGGATGTCGCGCAACTCGACGAGAGGGGCTGGGGTTGAGGTTGCACTCATCTCAGTTGCTCGCCCGTTGAACAAGCCCGCGTCGGTCGGCGCGAGAGCGCTGCGGCGGGGATCTGTGCTCCGTTCATGCCCGGGGACGGAGCCCCGGGCGCTCGCCAGGCACAAACAGTCCACTGGACTGTTTGTGTCCGGGCTCTCTCCCCCGAACCGGGGTACCGGCCCTCCTCCTTGACTTCACTGCGCACAGCACCCCACCACAGCGCTCCGGGCCGCGTGGTGGTGGTTGAAGGGTGCGGCGACTCAGCGCGACCGTTGGCAAGATGAGGCTGCCGGGTGACTGGCGGAGCGAAGTCAAGGGGGAGGGCCGGTACCCCGGCCCGGAGGACATGAGCGGAGGCAGTCGCCCGGTGGCCTCGTCTCGCTCCGACGAGCACCCCGCAGCGCTCTTGCTCCGACGCACACACGAACCGCCGGTGTGTCAATTCAGCTCTCCCCGAACCACTTGCGGTACAGCACGTCGAACACCACCGCCACGATCAGCACTTGGCCGATGATGACCATGCGCTTGCCGATGGGCACGTCGAGCAGCAGCATGCCGCTGTCGAGCGACTGCATGATGAGCGCGCCCAGCACCGAGCCGAAGATCGAGCCGCTGCCGCCAGAGAGCGCGGTGCCGCCGATGACTGCGGCAGCAATCACATACAGCTCCATGCTCGTGCCAAGCGAGTTGGTGCCGGCGTTGAGCCGCGCCACCGACACGATGGCGGCGATGGTGATGAGCACCGCGAGCAGCGCGAAAAGCATCAGCGTCACGCGCTTGACCGGGATGCCGACGAGCGCGGCAGCATCCGGGTTGCCGCCCATCGCGAACACGTAGCGGCCGAAGCGCGTGCGGTTCACGATGAACGAGAGCACGCCGGCCACCACGGCCCAGATCAGCACCGGGATCGGGATGCCCTGCGGTTCGGGTTTGGAGCTGATCTGGTAGTGGTTCATGGCCCACGCGAAGGCGAGCATCAGCGCGGCGGGCACGGCGGTGGTGAGGGCGTCCATCCACAGCGGCTGCGGTGCCACGCCGTGGCCGCGCAGCGCGCGCCGCTGCTGCGCGGTGCGGGCCACCAGGCCGAGCACCACCAGCGCGGCCAGCACCCAGGTGGGCGTGACGCCGATGCCGCCGTCGTAGCCGCCGCCCAGGCGCAGGAAGAAGTCATCGGCGACCGGTTGCGTCTTGCCATCGGCGACCAGGAACGCGGCGCCGCGGAACGACATCAAGCCGCCGAGCGTGACCACGAACGACGGCACGCCGAGCACGGCCGTGAGCCAGCCTTGGTAGACCGAGACGGCCAGCGCCACCGCCAGCCCGGCCAGGCACGCCGCCGGCCAGGACCAGCCAGACGTGTACTGCAGGTAGGCGATCAGCACGCCCACGAAGCCCATTACCGAGCCCACCGAGAGGTCGATGTGGCGCGCCACGATCACGAGCACCATCACGGTCGAGACGATGCCCACCACGGCCGTCTGCTGCGCCAGGTTGTAGAGGTTCTCGGGCGACAGGAAGATGCCGCCCGACATGAGGTGGAACACGAGTGCCAGCGCGGCCAGCACGAGGCTCATCAGCACCAGGCGCCAGTCGATGTCGGCGCTGCGCCAGGGGTTGGTTGCGGAGGTGGTCATGGGGGCTCCGTGGGTTGGGGGTGGGGGTCGTCCATCCCCCACCCACTCACTAATCAATCACTTGCAAGCTGCAGGTGCCTTGTCCCCCGCCACACCCTTGCACAGCTCTTCCTTCTTGATCCAGCCGGCCTTCACGACCACGTCGAGGTTGTCGCGCGTGATGGCCACCGGCGCCAGGAAGCGCGAGTCGAGGGCGATCTTCTTTTCGCCGCCGTTCCAGCTCTTCGCACCTTCGGGCTTCTTGCCGGCGGCCAGGGCCACGGCAGCCGAGGCGGCCTCGCGGCCCAGGTCGCGCGAGTCTTTCCAGACCGACACCGTCTGCGAGCCCGCGGCCACGCGGTTCAGCGCCGCGAAGTCGGCGTCCTGCCCCGACACCGGGATGCCCTTGATGCCCTTGCTCGTGAGGGCCGCCACCGCGCCGCCGGCGGTGCCGTCGTTCGAGGCCACCACCGCGTCGACCTTGCCGCCGACCTTGGTGAGGATCTGCTCCATGTTCTTCTGCGCCACCTCGGGCTTCCAGCCTTCGGTGTATTCGTCACCCACGATTCTGATGTCGCCCTTCTTCACGGCTTCGGCGATCACCTCTTGCTGCCCGGCGCGCAGGAAGTTCGCGTTCGGGTCGGTGGGCGAGCCCTTGATCATCACGTAGTTGCCCTTCGGCGCCAGCTTGAACACCGCGCGCGCCTGCAGGCGGCCGACCTCGGTGTTGTCGAAGGTGATGTAGAACACGCCGGGCGCTTCGATCAGCCGGTCGTAGGCCACCACGGGCACCTTCTGCTTCGCGGCCTTGTTGACGGCGGGCAGGATTGCGTCCTTGTCCATCGCCAGCACGATCAGCACCTTGGCGCCTTTGGCCATCAGCCCCTCGATGTCGGCGAGCTGCTTCTCGGGCGAGCCGGCCGCGTCGGCGCTCACGTACTTGGCGCCGAGCTTTTCGAGCTGGGCCTTGATGGCGGCTTCGTCGGTCTTCCAGCGTTCTTCCTGGAAGTTGGACCAGCTCACGCCGACCACGGTCTGCGCAAATGCGCCGGTGGCCGCCACGGCCAGGGCCACTGCGGCGAGGTGTTGCTTCAGCTGCATGGATGTCTCCGGATGTAGTTAGTCTGACGCTCGAACTATTGTGGAACGAACCGGTCGCTGCCATCCGGGCATGCCCTATGGGACACGCCCGAATACACTCGTCAGAACGTCAGGAAGCCCACCCCATGTCCACTCAGCTCCACGAGCTTTTCGAGAGCAACCGCCTCTGGGCCAAGACCACCGAAGCGCGAACGCCCGGCTTCTTCACGAACCTGCTCGCCCAGCAGGCGCCGCAGTACCTGTGGATCGGCTGTGCCGACAGCCGCGTGCCGGCGAACGAACTCGTGGGCCTGTTGCCGGGCGAGATGTTCGTGCACCGCAACGTGGCCAATCTCGTCGTCCACTCGGACCTGAATTGCTTGTCGGTGATGCAGTTCGCCACCGACCTGCTGAAGGTCGGCCACATCATCGTCGTCGGCCACTCGGGCTGCGGCGGCGTGCGCGCGGCGTTGAATGATGTGCGCGTGGGCCTGGCCGACAACTGGATCCGCCACGTGCAGGACGTGCGCAACCGCCACGCCGACTGGCTGGCCACGGTGCCCGCATCGCGGCGGGTGGACGCGCTGTGCGAGCTGAACGTGGTGGAGCAGGCGAAGAACGTCTGCCAGACGACCATCGTGCAGGACGCCTGGGCGCGCGGCCAAACGATCGTGGTGCACGGCTGGTTCTACGGCCTGAACAACGGCCTGCTGCAGGACCTGAAGATGACCGTGGCCCAGGCCGACGACCTGGCCGCCGCGTACGACCAGGCCATTGCCGCCGTGCAGGCCCGGTACATAGAGGGCCGTTGATGGCGCAGGCTTCGTTCCCCGCCGCTCTGACGGATGCGCGCGCGTTTGACATCGCGCGCGCCATGCTCGACGGCTTCAACCGCCACTACTCGCTGTTTCAGCAGGTCAGCGCCGAGGCGCAGCAGCGCTTCGAGGCGGCCGACTGGCTGGGCCAGCAACGCGCCCAGCGCGACCGCATCGAGTTCTACGATCTGCGCGTGGCCGAGGCCGCCGACCGGCTGCAGACCGAGTTCAGCGCCGCCACCTTGCCGAAAGACGTGTGGCAGCAGGTCAAGCTGCACTACATCGGCCTGCTCACCGACCACCACCAGCCCGAACTCGCCGAGACCTTCTTCAACTCGGTGACGACGAAGATCCTGCACCGCAGCTACTTTCACAACGACTTCATCTTCATCCGCCCCGCCATCTCGACCGAGTACATCGAGAACGACGAGCCGGCCTCGCTGCCCACTTACCGCGCCTACTACCCGACGGCGCAGACGCTGCGCGACACCTGGCTGCGCATCGTCAGCAACTTCCAGCTGCAGCGGCCGTTCGAGCACCTCGACAGCGACATCGACGCCGTGCTCGCGGCGGTGGCCGAGCAGATGGGCGCCTACCGCATGCGCGCGAACTTCCAGATCCAGGTGCTGAGCTCGCTGTTCTTCCGCAACAAGGGCGCGTACCTGGTGGGCAAGGTGATCAACGGCTATGCCGAGATGCCGTTCGCGTTGCCGATTCTTCACGGCGACGAGGGCGGGCTCGTGATCGACACCGCGCTCTTCGGCGAAGACGACCTGCTGCTGCTGTTCAGCTTTGCGCGCGCCTACTTCATGGTGGCGATGGAGGTGCCCTCGGCGTACGTGCAGTTCCTGCGCTCGATGATGCCGAGGAAGCCACGCAGCGAGCTGTACAACGCGCTCGGCCTGCAGAAGCAGGGCAAGAACATCTTCTACCGCGACTTCATGGCGCACCAGCGCCACTCGAGCGACCAGTTCCGCATCGCACCCGGCATCAAGGGCATGGTGATGCTGGTGTTCGACCTGCCGAGCTTCCCGTACGTGTTCAAGGTGATCAAGGACTTCTACCCGGCGCAGAAGGAGACCACGCGCGAGCTCATCAAGGACAAGTACCTGATCGTGAAGCAGCACGACCGCGTGGGTCGCATGGCCGACACGCTGGAATACAGCAACGTGGCTTTCCCGCGCGCGCGCTTCGATGACGAGCTGGTCGCCGAGCTGCAGCACTTCTGCCCGAGCTTGCTCGAGATCTCGGACCGCGACGGCGACGGGCAGATGGAGCTGATCCTGAAGCACGTGTACATCGAGCGCCGCATGATCCCGCTCAACATCTACCTGCAGGAAGCCACCGCCGAGCAGCTCGCCGCCGCCGTGGTCGAATACGGCAACGCCATCAAGGACATGGTGCGCGCGAACATCTTCCCCGGCGACATGCTTTGGAAGAACTTCGGCGTCACCCGCCACGGCAAGGTGGTGTTCTACGACTACGACGAAATCGAATACCTGACCGATTGCAACTTCCGCAAGGTGCCCACGCCGCGCAACGAAGAGGAAGAAATGTCGGGTGAGATTTGGTACAAGGTAGGCCCGCGCGATGTGTTCCCCGAGACCTTCGAGCCCTTCCTGCTCGGCAACCCCGCAGTGCGTGCGGTGTTCATGAAGCACCACGCCGACCTGCTCGACGCCGCCTTCTGGCAAGGCCACAAAGAGCGCATCCTGGCCGGCTATGTGCACGATGTTTTCCCGTATGAAGAGAGCAAGCGCTTCAAGCACCAGCGCGCGCCCGCAGCATTGGCATCGGCATCGGCATCGGCATCGGCATCGGCATCGGCCCACGACGGCCATTCACTGACAGGAGCTTCCCCATGAACGACCCCATCGTCATCGTCTCGGCCGCGCGCACGCCCATCGGCGGGCTGCTCGGCGACTTCTCAACGCTTGCCGCGCATCAACTCGGCGCGGTCGCCATCAAGGCGGCGGTGGCGCGCGCCGGCATCACCGGCGACGCGGTCAACGAAGCGCTGATGGGCAATTGCCTGATGGCGGGCCAGGGCCAGGCGCCGGCACGTCAGGCGGCGCTGGGCGCGGGGTTGCCGCAGTCGGTCGGCGCCGTCACGCTGTCCAAGATGTGCGGGTCGGGCATGCGGGCGATGATGTTCGCGCACGACATGCTGCACGCCGGCTCGGCCGACGTGATCGTCGCCGGCGGCATGGAGAGCATGACCAACGCGCCGCACCTCACGCACATGCGCAAGGGCGTGAAGTACGGCCTGGCCGCGCTCTACGACCACATGGCCATGGACGGCCTCGAAGACGCCTACGAACGGTTGCCCAGCGGGGCGGGCAAGGCGATGGGCGTGTTCGCCGAGGAGTGCGTTGCCAAGTACCAGTTCAGCCGCGAGCAGATGGACCGGTTCGCCATCGACTCGACGAAGCGCAGCAAGCAGGCCAACGAGGACGGCAGCTTCGACTGGGAGATGGCGCCTGTCACGCTGGCGGCGAAATCGGGCAGCCCGAGTTCTTCGGGCAAGGGCGGCGACGTGGTCATCAAGTTCGACGAGCAGCCCTTCAAGGCCAAGCTCGACAAGATCCCCGGCCTGAAACCTGCCTTCACCAAAGACGGCAGCATCACCGCTGCCACGTCGTCGAGCATCTCCGACGGCGCAGCAGCGCTGGTGCTGATGCGCGAGAGCACGGCTGCCAGGCTCGGTTGCCAGCCCATTGCCCGCATCCGCGCGCACACCGTGCATGCGCAGGCCCCGAACCTGTTCGCCACGGCACCGGTCGGCGCCATCGACAAGGTGCTCAAGCGCGCCGGCTGGGCCGCGAAAGACGTCGACCTGTGGGAGGTGAACGAAGCGTTCGCAGCGGTCACGCTGGCCGCCATGACCGAGTTCAAGCTGCCGCACGAGATCGTCAACGTGCATGGCGGCGCGGTCGCACTCGGCCACCCCATTGGTGCCAGTGGCGCACGCATCGTTGTCACGCTGCTCGGTGCTCTGCGCCAGCGTGGGCTCAAGAAGGGCGTGGCCGCGCTGTGCATCGGCGGCGGCGAAGCCACGGCCATGGCCATCGAACTCGTTTGACCATGTCCGTGTTCGATGCCCGCCTGATCAGCGTCAACGAGATGATCAGCCGCACCACCCGCTACTCGCACGACGACATCGCGAACTTCGCGCGCATGAGCCTGGACCAGAACCCCCTGCACCTCGACGCGCTGCGGGCCCAGCGCGCTCGCTTCGGCGAGATCATCGCCAGCGGCCAGCAGACAGCCGCTGCGCTGATGGGCATGCTGGCCACGCACTTCTCGCGCAGCAACGACGGCGTGCCGCGCGAGATGCTGTGCCTGAACATGAACTTCGCATTCAAAGCGCCGGTGTTCGCCGGGCAAGACCTGCAGCTGCGCTGGCGCGTGACGAACATCGAGCCCAGCTCCAAGCTCGGCGGCCTGATCGGCCACCTCGACGGCGGCGCGTCCGTCGTGCGCGGCAAGCCGGCCGTGGTCGCGCGCGGCACCATCCTCGTGAGTACGCCGGCACTGGCATGGACACCCGCGCCGACCCCAACACCATCACCATGACACCCCATGCTGCTGTCTGAAGACCACCGCGCGGTGCAAGACGCCGTGCGCGCCTACGTGCAGGCCGAAATCGCGCCGAAGGCCGCCGCGTGGGACAAGACCCACCACTTCCCGAAGGCCGAGCTGCAAGGCCTGGCCGCGCTCGGCTGTTACGGCGTGGCCGTGCCGACCGAGTGGGGTGGCGCCGGGCTCGATTACCTGGCGCTCGCCATCATCATCGAAGAGATCGCTGCCGGTGACGGGGCCACCTCCACCGTGGTCAGCGTCAACAACTGCCCGGTGTGCTCGATCCTGATGGCCTGGGCCAGCGACGCGCAGAAGGCGCAGTGGCTGGCACCGCTGGCGCGCGGGGACTGGCTCGGCGCCTTCTGCCTGACCGAGCCACATGCGGGCTCGCAGGCGGACGGGCTGAAGACGACCGCGCGGCTCGTCAAGAGCCGGGGCGGTGCGGCGGGCGCCGAGGGCGACACGTACGTGCTCGACGGCGTCAAGCAGTTCATCACCAGTGGCAAGAACGGCGACGTTGCCGTCGTGATGGCCGTGACCGACAAGGCCGCTGGCAAACGCGGCATCAGCGCGTTCATCGTGCCGACCAGCACCCCGGGCTATACCGTGGCGCGCGTCGAAGACAAGCTCGGTCAGCACGCCAGCGATACCGCGCAAATCCTGTTCGAGAACTGCTGCGTGCCGGCCGCCAACCTGCTGGGCCAGGAAGGGCAGGGGCTGAAGATCGCGCTGTCGGGGCTGGAGGGCGGGCGCATCGGCATCGCCTCGCAAAGCGTGGGCATGGCGCGCGCCGCGTTCGAGGCGGCGCTCACCTACTCGAAGCAGCGCGAGGCCTTCGGCAAGCCGATCTTCGAGCACCAGGCGGTGCAGTTCCGCCTAGCCGACATGGCGACAAGGATCGAGGCCGCGCGCCAGTTGATCCACCACGCCGCCAGCCTGAAAGACGCCGGCGTGCCCTGCCTGAAAGAGGCCGCGATGGCCAAGCTTTTCGCCAGCGAAATGGCCGAGCGCGTGTGCAGCGCAGCACTCCAGGTGTTCGGCGGCTACGGTTATGTGAGCGACTTCCCGGTCGAGCGCATCTACCGCGACGTGCGCGTGTGCCAGATCTACGAAGGCACGAGCGATGTGCAGAAGATCCTGATCGGCCGCGCGCTGGCCTGAGAGGCTGACACCATGGCAATCTTCGACGCCACCCAGATTCGCGCCCTCGTTTTCGATGTGTTCGGCACGGTCGTCGACTGGCGCAGTGGCGTTGCCCGTGACGTGGCCGCTCTCGCAGCGAGCAAGGGCGTGCAGGTCGACGCGCCGGCCTTCGCCGACGCTTGGCGCGCCGGCTACCGCCCGGCGATGGACCGGGCGCGGCGCGGCGAGATCGCGTGGACGAACATCGACGGCCTGCACCGCAGCATCCTCGACGAGCTGCTGCCGCGCTTCGGCCTCGGCCCGGTCAGCGGCGAAGAAGCCGACGCGCTGAACCGCAGCTGGCACCGCCTCGACCCGTGGCCCGACGCTTTGAGCGGCCTGCATGCGCTGCGCACGCGCTTCGTGGTCAGCACGCTGTCGAACGGCAACGTGGCGCTGCTCGTGAACATGGCCAAGCGGGCCGGTCTGCCGTGGGACTGCGTGCTGTCTGCCGAGATGTTCCAGAAGTACAAGCCCGACCCCGAGGTCTACACCACCGCCGCACACCTGCTCGGCTTCACGCCGCAGCAGGTGCTGATGGTGGCGGCGCACCCGAGCGACCTGGCTGCCGCGCAGCGCAGTGGCCTGCGCACCGCCTACGTGCCGCGCCCGTTCGAATACGGTGCCGGCGTGCCCAGCCCCGACCGTGTCGGCGAGCTGGTGTTCGACATCGTCGCGAGCGACTTCGTCGAGCTGGCTGCGCGGCTTTGAACAGCAGGCCACCCGCAGCTGTTGCAGCTCGGCGGCGATGAACGAAACCCGCGCCCGCGAAGCCACGCTGCTGCAGGCCTTCGAGACGGTGCAGCCCGCAGCACCGAGCTGGACCGACGACGACCGCCGCTGGGCCAGCCGCGCCGCAGCGCAAGAGACGCCGCCGCCCGCGCCTGGAAACGCCGACGCGGGCGCTGTCGGCAGCGGCTCCGTTGGCAGCGCACCCGTTGGCAGCGAAGACGCCTACATCGCCCGGCGCGCGCGCCATGCCATGCAACGCCTCGCCCCGCGCGAGCCGGCTGCGGCCGCCTGGCTGGCGCGGCGCTTGTGGCGCTCGCGCTGGGTGGCGTGGGCGGGCGTGGCCGCGTTCTGTGCCGGCCTGCTGGCCGACAGCATCGGCAGCAGCCAGCGCATCAACCTGCTGGCACCGCCGCTCTGGGGCGTGGTGGCCTGGAACCTCGTGGTCTATTTCGGCTTGCTCGGTGCGGTGCTCGCGGCGCTGCTGCGGCGCGGGCCGGCAGCACCCGGCACGGTCAACCGCCTGGCCCAGCGCGCGCTTCGCATCGGCCGCGCCTTGCCGGGGCTCGCGTCGGCGGACGGCGATGTGGGCGACGGCGCCGGCGGCTCTATTGGCGGCTCTGTGGGCATCGTTGTCGGCACCGGCGCGAAGGCGCTGCATGTCTTCGCGGGCCTGTGGTCGCGGCGCAGCGCGCGCCTGGCCACAGCGCGCGCCGCCACGCTGCTGCACGCGTGTGCCGCTGCGCTGGCGCTGGGCTTGATCGCCGGGCTGTATGCGCGCGGGCTGGTGCTGGACTACCGCGCTGCCTGGGAGAGCACCTTCCTCGACGCGACAAGCGCCCACGCCGTGCTCGGGTTGTTGCTCGCGCCGGCCTCCGCGTTGACCGGCATCGCCTTGCCGGATGCGGCCGGCTTCGAGGCGCTGCGCGTCGCGCATGCCAGCGCAAGCATGGGCGCGGCCGTGGGCGCTCGCGCGGGTGCCGGCGTGATGGTCGCCACGGCCGCCGCTGATTCAGCCGGGCCGTGGATTCACCTGCTTGCACTCACGCTCGCCCTCGTCGTGCTGTTGCCGCGCAGCTTGCTCGCGTTATGGTCGGCAGGGCGTACGCACCACTTGGCGCAGCGCTTCGCCCTGCCGCTGGCCGAGCCGTACTTCGCGGCCCTGCTGCGCGAGCAACGCGGCGGCGTCGCGCGTGTCGTGGCGCTGCCCTACGCCGCCACGCCGGCCCCGCAGGCCGTGCTCGGCCTGCACGCGCTGCTCGTCTCGGCAGGGGGCGACGGGATCCAGTTGCAGGTGCTGGCCACGCTTGCCTTCGGTGCCGAGGACGATGCCCGCGCGTGGCCGGCACTGCCGGCCGCCAGCACGCTTCTGGTCGCGCTGTTCGACCTCGCCGCCACCCCCGAGGTCGAGAACCACGGGGCCTTCATGCGCGCGCTGGCGCAGCGCGCGCCCGCCGGTGCGACCGTGCTCGCGTTGATCGACGAAGCCGGCTTCGCTGCGCGCTTCAAGGGCGATGCGGCGCGGCTCGAACAGCGCCGCAGCGCGTGGCGCGATGTGCTCGGCCGGGCCGGCTGCGTGCCGGCTTTCGCCGACCTGCAGTCAGGCGATGCCGTCTCGGCCCGGCGCGCGCTGCGCGCTGCATTGGGTGGAGCCAGCGCCGCAGCCAGCACGCCATGCGCTGCCGTGCCATGAGCTCATGAGCTCATGAGCTCATGAGTCCGCACGGCCGCGCGAATGGCTCATGCACCGCCGTGCGCAGCACGCAGGTTGCCTGATGAGCCGCCCAGACAGCGTCGCACTTAGCTTGGTCTCGCACACCAAGGTGTGTAGTACTAATATGAACTCTACTCCGAGCGTCTAGCCATGTACATTTTTCACAGGGTGGTACGGGGTGAGGCGATGCGATTCATTCAAGGCCAAGAGGGCTATCGGCGGTCGGCATTCGGCCAGGAGCCGTCTTCCGCGACCGTCCGGTCCTCGTCTGTCTGGCTACCGATTCGAAAGCAAGGCTCGGAGTGCGCCGTAGGATGTCCGTGACGACACTGGGTTCATACCCACTTCGAGCAGGGCATCATGAAGGCGCACGCATCTGACATCACGCAAGATCCCCGCTGGGCGCGCGTCGTCGCACGTGACAAGGCGGCCGATGGCACATTTTGGTATTCGGTCGCGTCGACGGGGATTTACTGCCGGCCTTCGTGCCCGTCTCGCCTGGCAAACCCGAAGAACGTGCAACTGCATGAGAGTCCGGGCGCTGCCGTGGCTGCGGGCTTTCGGGCCTGCCGCCGTTGCAACCCAGGTGGCATCTCCATCGATGCAGCGAACACGGCCATCGTGACGAAGGTCTGCAGGCTGATCGACGAAGCGGCCGAACCGCTCTCGCTGGCACAACTGGCCGAGTCCGTCGAGCTCAGCCCCCACTACTTTCACCGCCTATTCAAAAAGGCCACGGGCCTGACGCCAAAGGCCTACGCGTCGGCGGGCCGCTCGTCCCGGTTGCGCGCGGGCCTGGCCAAGGCCGCGACGGTCACCGAAGCCTTTCACGACGCAGGCTTCGGGTCGAATGGTCGCTTCTACGAAGCCTCGGCGGGTGTGCTCGGCATGAGCCCGACCCGCTACAGATCAGGCGGCGCCCACGAAGTGTTGACCTTCGCCGTCGGCCAATGCTCGCTGGGTGCCATCCTCGTCGCCTCCAGTGCCAAGGGCGTTGCGGCCATCTTGCTCGGTGAAGACCCCGATGGGCTGGTGCGCGATCTCGAAGACCGGTTTCCGAAAGCGCAACTCGTCGGCGGCGACGCGACGTACGAGCAGTTGGTAGCCCAAGTCGTCGGGCTGGTGGAGGCACCAGCGCGGGGGCTCGATCTGCCGCTCGACGTGCGGGGTACTGCGTTTCAGCAGCGCGTCTGGCTGGCGCTGCGCGAGATTCCGGCGGGCGAGACGGCGACCTACACAAGCATCGCGGAAAAGATCGGATCGCCGCAGTCCGTGCGTGCGGTAGCCGGTGCCTGCGCGGCCAATGCCATCGCGGTGGCCATACCCTGTCACCGCGTCGTTCGACATGACGGAGGGCTGTCGGGCTATCGGTGGGGCGTTGAGCGCAAGCGCGAGTTGATTGCGCGCGAATCGAGCCAACGCGGACAGCAGGAGCAGGCGGCGTGAGGCGGGACGATCTGGTGAACGTCGACATCAGTGCGCGCGTCCAACGCATCGCCGTTGCTGCGCTGGAAAGCGATCTCGAAGGGCAGGGTTGGTCCGTGTTGCCCGATCTGCTGACATCGCCGGAGTGCGATGAAATCGTGTCGCTGTACGACAAGGACGCAGGTTTTCGTAGCCATGTCGTGATGGCGCGGTACGGGTTCGGGCGTGGCGAGTACCGCTACTTTTCCTATCCGCTGCCGTCCTTGGTCCAGCACCTGCGGGCCGCGCTGTATCCGCGCCTCGCACTCATCGCCAACCAGTGGCACGAGCGGATGGGGATGGCGGCGCGTTTTCCCCCAGGACACGACAAGTTCGTCGCGCGATGCGCGGCTGCCGGCCAGTCCCGACCCACGCCTCTGCTGTTGAAGTACGGCGCCGGCGACTACAACTGCCTGCACCAGGACCTGTACGGTGAGCACGTCTTTCCGCTGCAGGTGGCGGTGCTGCTCTCAAAGCCCGCAACAGACTTCACCGGTGGCGAGTTCGTGCTGACAGAGCAACGCCCTCGCATGCAGACACGTGCGGCGGTGGTGCCGCTGTCGAAGGGCGATGCGGTGGTCTTCGCAGTCAACAGTCGGCCGGTGCACGGGACGCGTGGCGACTACCGCGTGAAGCTGCGCCATGGCGTCAGCAAGATCATCGAAGGGCATCGACACACACTCGGCATCATCTTCCATGACGCGAGCTGACCCCGCGGTACAAGGAGACCTGTTTGACCGAGCCACCCAGTTGGTCCGCATAAGTGCTGTCCTGGAACTCGAACCCGGAGCCGTAGTCCTGGGAGCCTACGCCGTCGAAGAGGCGCCCGCGTTGCTGGATGCGATTGAGCGGGTCACGCAGGCGGCTCCATTGCGTCAAATGACAACCGCTCGCGGCTGGCGCATGTCGGTCGCGATGAGTAACTGCGGGGACGCTGGATGGCTGAGCGACCGCAGCGGGTATCGCTACGATGCTGCCGATCCGCAGACCGGCCGGCCATGGCCGGCAATGCCCGAGGTCTTTGCAAGCCTCGCCGCCCGAGCGGCCCGGGTGGCAGGGTTCGCGCACTTCGAACCGGACGCCTGCCTCATCAACCGATATGCGCCTGGTGCCCGCCTGTCGCTTCATCAGGACCGGAACGAACAGGACTTCGACGCACCGATAGTGTCGGTGTCCCTGGGTGTGCCGGCAACGTTTCTATGGGGTGGTTCCGCACGCACGGATCGGCCGCGCCGGGTGCGTCTTGAACACGGCGACGTCGTCGTGTGGGGCGGTCCAGCGCGCCTGAACTTCCACGGCGTCGACATGTTGCGGGAGGGCCAACACGCGCTGACGGGCAGCGTGCGTTTCAACCTGACCTTTCGCCGCGCGCTCTTGCGGCGCTGAGGCGCAGCGGGGACATGCCACCACAGGCGCGGCCCCAGGTCGCTGCCCATTCGAGGTCAAGAAACGGAGCGCCCCCAGAGACCTCCAAAACTAATCTGCAAACAGAGGGAAGCAACAAGTGCTTCCCCGGCCAAAACATCCACTCTGACCCGGAGAAAATAATTTCATGTCGACCGAAAGCAACAAGGCCATCGCCCCCCGCGCCAGAATGGTTGTCGCCTCTTTAGATCTTGTATCTTTGGTTCAGGAACACACGTAGTGGACGCAGGCTGTGGAGCTTGTGGTCGAAGGCTGGCGCGGTGGTCAACGCGCAGCGTTGTCCACGGCAAGCCGGCCGGTGCGCGAAGCGCATCGTCCACAAATCCACAGCCCGATGCCGCGCTGCTTTCGGTGCGGATTCCTGGAACCTGTTTCAACAAGCAGGGGGCGATGAGAGAAC
>Ga0209724_1002074_pt1 | contig 17530 bp, 15 predicted proteins | sample grotaG_FD_184143 | JGI IMG/M metagenome (GOLD analysis project Ga0209724, IMG submission 184143) | Glacier valley bacterial and archeal communities from Borup Fiord, Nunavut, Canada, to study Microbial Dark Matter (Phase II) -... | ecosystem: Environmental > Aquatic > Freshwater > Ice > Glacier ...
AGGAGCAGTTTAAAAGCTTTATTTCAATGCAAGCAAACCCCCAACACTGGATTTTTTAAAAGGTTCACAATCATTTTATCGGGAGATTAACTTCTTATCGTGTCTGCTTTTATTCTTTATTCCTGTATTTCTCAAGTTCGAACCACGGTTTCTGTGGGCGGTTGGCCGGGTAACCATTTTCGAGTCGGTATTTCTTTCGTTCTTCGGTAAAATCCCACCATTTTTTACTGTTGTCGCGGTTGTTGGCAAAATCGACAACCAAACGGCACTGGTCTTCGACGCACGGATCGATCCATGTTCCTGTCGAAAGCTCCAGATCGTCAATCAGCTTTGCCCCATCTTTCTCTTTGAGTTCATCGAGCGAATAATATCCCAATGAAATTAAGTCCTGTGCAAATTTTATCCCAACGGACGGAACCGATTGAAATTCAGCCAATGCATAAATCTCCTTCGCCCTCGTTGGCGGAACATTCAGCAACACGCATAAATCATCAACGAGGAATTCTGAGACGTCGGATTGCTTTATTTTGTTCGCCCGAAGCCTTTTTGACTCTTCAGGATTGAGGCCGAGCTTGATAGTTGATTTATTTTTCATAGAATTCAATGGGCAAATGATCGGGGTCGAAGGTAAAGAAGAATTTTTTTTTGGTAAATTCATCAATCCGGATCGCCTCGCAAACAATTTGTTGCGCGGTTAACTCGTTGTGAATGTCTTCGACACAATCGACTTCGAAGGCAAGGTGGCGTAATCCGCATGCTTCGGGATTTGAGGGGCGTTCGGGTGGATTCACATACGTGAAAAACTCGATCACATAATCGCCGTTTAATGAAAGATCGACTTTCCAGGAGTTTCGCTCTGCCCTGAAGACTTCCGATTTGATGGTCAGTCCTAATGTTTTTGTGTAAAAGTCTTTCGATCGCTGATAATCGGAGCAGATAATCGCGATATGATGAATTTTGTTGAGGCGCATCGTCGTTGGAATTGAATTTTTGAAATGAGCACGAAAATAGCACAAACTTTTGTATTGATACTGGTTTAAGCAGGAGAATCGCAGTCATTTTGAGTGAAAACTCTTTAGCCACAGGCTTATTCAAATCGCGTTTGAACCCATTACAATCATCGGATTATTTAAAAACGGTTCCTTCTGTTTTCTTTCACGTTACATTTTTCGTGTATGCACACGATTTGATTAAAAATAGTGCCGTTTATTCATTCAAAATATTGCCGTTTTACTATTTTTGACCTTTCAAAATTCATTCATCCCGGGAATACAATACTGACTAAACAAATTCCGATTAATCGGTAGGAAGATCATCCGGAAAACAAATTAATTAACAAATGAAGAAAGTAATCTTTTTATTAGTTATTGGATTGTTGGCTGTTACTTCGCAGATGGCAACAGCGCAGGAGAAGCGTCCCGGACAGCGGATGCCTCCCGAGACGGGCGAGAAGTTTAAAATCGGCATGGCAGGCTACACATTTGCCAAGTTCGACCTCGACAAAGCACTTGCGACCTTGAAACGTACTGATGTGCATTATCTTTGCATCAAGGATTTTCACCTTCCGATGGCGAGTACGGACGCACAGATCGCTGAATTTCATGCAAAACTGAAAGCAAATGATGTGACGGGTTATGCGGTAGGTCCTATTTACATGAAATCGGAAAAAGACATCGATAATGCTTTTGAATATGCCAAAAGAGTAGGGGTAAAGCTGATTGTTGGCGTTCCCAATTATGATCTGCTCCCGTATGTCGACAAAAAAGTAAAAGAATATGGCTTCAATTATGCGATTCACCTTCACGGACCGGATATTGCAACCTATCCTGATGCTGAAGATGTTTGGAATCATGTTAAAGACCTTGATCCGCGGATTGGCATGTGTTTGGATATTGGTCATGACACACGCAACGGTAAAGATCCGGTTGCTGACCTCAAAAAATATAAATCACGGGTATTCGACATTCATATTAAAGATGTTACAGGAACTACGAAACTCGGTTATTCACTCGAAGTTGGCCGCGGTGTCATTCATTTTCCTGCTTTTGTGAAAATGCTGCGTAAAGTAGGATATTCAGGCGTTTGCAGTCTTGAGCACGAGAAAGATATGAGCGATCCATTTATGGGTATTGCTGAATCAATTGGTTATTTCAGAGGCATCATCGAAGCCACAAAATAAACCTTAAACCGGTATTGATGCTAGTTTAAGAATTTCAATATTAATCGGTTAAAAAATCTCCCTTTCCAATCGCGGAAGGGAGATTTCTTATTAGCGGTAATTGCGTTGATGCCATGATTTCTGACGATTTGCTGCATTTTAATGATTGAAATGAAACTAAATGATTGCTTCAGGCGTTAAACAGAGCAATTAATTGGTATTTTTCACATCAAAATAATCAGATTGCTAAAGGAGAAGTCTTTCAGAACATTAGTATTAAAATATTTCTGATTGCCAGCGCTGATTAGATCAATAAATCGTTAACATTGAGCAAATCATTCAGGAGTGACTTAAAATAAATTACCTTTGCGACAAAATTATTGCAGTGATAATGTGTAATTTACATTATCTTATATATGAAATTTGACAAATGGATACAGAAGGATATAAAATCAGGCAATCGGGAAATGCAGGACCCACCTGGAAGAAAATAATCGTTGAATCGAATGTTCCGGACGAACTTAAACCGCTCAGAGACCTCTCAAGAAATCTTTGGTGGGTTTGGAGTGACGAAGTGAGGGCATTGTTTAGCGAGATTGATCCCTTACTTTGGGAAGAATGCGAACACAATCCGATTGTTTTACTGGAGCAGACAAGTCTTGAACGTTTTGACGAACTGAAATTAGATCAGTCTTTTATACTTCGGATGAACGCAGCTGAGCAATTGCTGGGAAATTATCTGAATGACCGTAAGATATTGCGCGGACCAAAAATCGCCTATTTTAGTATGGAGTTTGGATTGCATTCGAGTCTTAAAATTTATTCAGGCGGTCTTGGTGTTTTGGCGGGTGACTTTCTGAAAGAGGCAAGCGATTCGAAAGTTGATATGACAGGTGTTGGTCTTCTCTACCGGTTTGGTTATTTTAAACAGATTATATCGGCACAGGGGGAGCAGATTGCTCAATACGACGCAGAGCATTTCTCCAAGATTCCAATTCAACCCGTAATGGATGAGAATGGCTGGGTAACCATCGGTATCGATATGCCCGGCCGCACGGTTTATGCTCATGCATGGTCGGTTAAGATCGGAAATGTAACCTTGTATCTCCTCGATACCGATTATGATGCCAACCAGGATCCTGATCGTTTCATTACACATCACTTATATGGTGGCGATAATGAAAATCGTTTGAAACAAGAGATGGTGCTTGGACTTGGTGGAATAAAATTATTGGAAAAGATCGGCATCCAGGCTGAAATTTATCATTGTAATGAGGGACACGCCGCTTTTATAGGGCTTGAAAGGATGAAAAACCTGATGGAAACTACAGGATTAGCATTCCCCGAAGCACAGGAAATGATCCGAGTATCGACACTTTTTACAACACATACCCCAGTACCTGCAGGACATGATTCTTTTCATGTCGATCTTTTCAAACTCTACATGGGCAATATGGCTCCGAAGTTACAATTATCGCTTGACGATTTTCTTTTCCTTGGGAAAGCATCTGCAGGTGATGATCATTATAATATGAGCTTTCTGGCCTCAAATTTCTCGCAGCAGATCAATGGTGTGAGCATGTTGCACGGAAAAATCAGCAAAGAGTTACTTTCCGAATTATATAAAGGGTTTTTACCCGAAGAACTTGAAAATATAGGATATGTAACGAATGGTGTACATTATCCAACCTGGGCTGCACCTGAGTGGAAATCGATTCACGAGAAATTTTTAAAACCCGAAAAACTCCCTGAAGATATTCACGACTATGATGAAGAGGAGGAGACCCGGGCATGGCGCAATATCTATAAAGTTCAGGACAATGTTATTTGGGAAACCAAGTCAAAACTCCGTGAGAGTCTGATTAATTACGTGAAGCAACGCTTTTCGGATACGCATGTTCAGCGGAACGAAAATCCGAAATACATTGCAGAGGCTACTTCGAAGCTGAATCCCAAGGCGTTGACCATTGGTTTTGCACGCAGGTTTGCAACTTATAAAAGGGCACATTTGCTTTTCCGTAATCTCGACCGCCTTGCCAAAATCGTGAATAATCCCGAACGTCCGGTACAATTCCTGTTTGCAGGTAAGGCGCATCCGGCCGATAAGGCAGGTCAGGATCTGATTAAATTCATTTTCGATATATCCAAACGTCCGGAATTTGTTGGACGCATCCTTTTTATTCAGAATTACGATATGAATCTTGCAAAAATGCTGGTTCAGGGTTGTGATGTCTGGATGAATACGCCAACACGTCCGCTTGAGGCTTCCGGAACCTCGGGTGAAAAAGGGGTGATGAACGGTACACTTCACTTCTCGGTACTTGACGGATGGTGGGTGGAAGGTTATAAGAAAGATGCAGGATGGTCACTTCCGCTTGAGAAAACTTTCGACAACCAGGAGTTACAGGATGAACTTGATGCTGAAGCTATTTACAGCATTTTTGAAAATGAGATTATCCCGGCCTATTATTACAGAAATGAGAAAAACGTCCCAAGTCGCTGGGTTGATTTTATAAAAAATACATTCGCCGATGTCGTTCCTCACTTTACGACACGTCGTATGATGAAGGATTATTTCAACCGATACTACATTCCTCTTTCCACAAGACGTGAAAGATTAAAGGCTGACAACTTCTCGAAGGCCAAAGAGATTGCTGCCTGGAAGGCAAATATCCTTTCTGTATGGGATCAGATTGAGGTAGTTAACATTCAGCTTGCCGATGGAATTACCAACACCTACAAAATGGGACAGAATTACCCTTCTCAAATTGTGCTTGATTTAAAGGGTTTATCGGCAAACGAAATCGGTGTTGAAGTGATTATTGCTTCGGGAACCGAGCATCCCGAATATGTTGAAAGACACGAATTCCAGGCGGGTAAAGTCGCCAACGGTATGACACATTATTCACTGAGCCTCACGTTGACAAAACCGGGATCGTATAATTACGGTGTCCGGATTTTCCCTAAAAACAGCGAACTTCCAAATCGTCAGGATTTCAGAATATTAAGGTGGATTTAATTTCCATTTTCAGCAAATTGTAAAAAAATAACCCTGGTTTTGCGACCAGGGTTATTTTTTTGTGTGTGGATGACTGTAATAACAGAAATTCAGGACATCCTTATAGTTTGTTAAACAATAGCTTATTCAATAAATTTTCCTTGTGTTTTGGTGAAACCTTTAGCAGCTCTCCGGTTTTAAGTTCAACCATTCCGCCATCTGATTTAAGATACCGAACCACGTTCATGATATTTACCAAATGACTCCGGTGAATTCGTACAAATCCCAATGGCGCCAGCAAGTGTTCGAATTCCAGTAATGTACGACTGACAACTTTCTCCGGTGCCGATTTTAAAATGATGCGGGTATAATTTCTTTTGCCTTCGCAACGAACGATATCTTCAACATTTACAATGGCAAAGCCGTTAATTTCGGGCAATGCAACGGTTTTGGTGGTACTTTCATCGGGTGCAAACAGATTTTCTTTCAGCGTTTTCACCCGTACCTTATTATCGGTCCTTTTAATAAGGGGAATCCGCATAATTGCTTTCGTCAGTTCGTCCACATTTAGTGGCTTAACGATATAATCAAAAGCCGAGTATTTAAACGCTTTTACGGCATATTCACTGTAGGCTGTAATGAAAATCAGTTTGAAATTAATTGTTTTCAATTTATCCAACAGGTCGAAACCTGTGCCGTCAGGCATGCTGATATCGAGTAATACTAATTCAGGATCAGTATCCTCGATTAATTTAACCCCCTCTGCGACCGTAGCGGCTTCTCCAAGAATCTCAATGTTGTCGAGAAATTTTTCGAGCATTTCCCGCAAAACCATTCTTGAGACATAGTCGTCGTCTATAATTACTGTTTTTAGCATATACTGATCATTCAAACTTGTTTTTCCAGGTGACATAAACATCCCGAGTTATTCATTGAAAACACTCTATGTGACCCGATTTGTAAGATTAACAAACAATCTTCGAAAATGATTAAAGGTTTGCTGTTTTATTTTGGCCCGGCAAAAATAGAGAAATTGGAATTAATATTTTAATCGATAAAAACTTTATGCCAAATTCACGATAATTTTATAAACAGATAAGGATTTAGAATGTTTAACTGACGGATCGTTTTAACTCTTTTGAATATTTCCCATCTTTGCAAAAAAAGTAAATGGCGCTTATATTAAATATTGAAACTTCAACAGAAGTATGTTCTGTGGCACTTGCCCGCGATGGTGAAGTTATTCACAAACGCGAAGATCTTACAGGACAGAATCATGCCATGCTTGTAACTGTTTTTATCGATGAGCTGCTGAAAGAATCGAATCTTGCGATGGAACAACTTGATGCTGTTGCGGTATCGGGTGGGCCAGGATCTTATACCGGTTTAAGGATTGGTGTTTCGGTTGCGAAGGGGCTTTGTTATGCATCTCATTTACCGCTGATTGCCATCACATCTTTGGAGGCCATGGCACATCACGTGATGCATCATGCTGATCGTTATCAACTCCCGGCAACCGACAATTTACTTTTTTGTCCGATGATTGATGCCCGGCGAATGGAAGTTTATACCGCGTTTTACGATAAAACCGGAAAGCAAATCCGTGGAATACAGGCGGATATTATCGATCATCAATCATATCTTCCTTTTCTTGAAAACAATTCTGTCCTCTTTTTTGGTAATGGATCGGCAAAATGCTGCGAAGCAATCAATCATCCGAATGCCATCTTCGTCAACGGAATAATCACTTCAGCTGAAAATATGATTGCGCTTGCTGAACGTGATTTCAAGTTGCAGAAATTTGTAGATGTGGCTTATTACGAACCTTTTTATCTGAAAGATTTCGTGGCAACAATTCCTGTGAAGAATATTTTCAAAAGCGGGATACAGCATTGATCATATTTGAATTTGTGAAATCCATCCTAATTAATGCATAAAGTACTGATCATTACCTATTATTGGCCGCCAAGTGGAGGTGCAGGCGTGCAGCGTTGGCTTAAGTTCGTGAAATATCTTCGCGAGTTTGGGTGGGAACCTGTAATCTATACCCCCTTGAATGCTGAATACCCGGTGATCGATGATACGTTGCTTAATGATATTCCTGCCGGCGTCGAAGTGATCAGAACTCCTATTTGGGAGCCCTATGAGTTTTACAAGAAAATAACGGGTAAGAAAAGTACCGTCAAAATAAACAGTGGGTTCCTGAATCATAAAAGATCGCCCGGAATTGTTGAGAAGTTATCGGTTTGGATCAGGGGAAACCTTTTTATACCGGATGCGCGTAAATTCTGGATTAACCCTTCTGTCCGGTTTTTAAATAAATACCTTTCGGAGCATAAAGTGGATGCGATTGTTTCAACCGGACCACCCCATTCGATGCACCTGATTGCGCTTGCGCTGAAAGAGCGTTTTAATATTCCGTGGCTGGCCGATTTCCGCGATCCCTGGACCGATATCGACTATTATAAAGATATGAATATCTCGGCGTATGCCGATAAGAAGCACAAAGGCCTTGAATTAAAAACGATTAAAGGTTGCAGTGCAATGGTGGTAGTGAGCCGCGATATGAAAATGAACTACGAAATGATGGGGGCTAACAATGTGCACCTGATCAGGAACGGATATGATTCAGCTGATATGGATGTTCAGGATGTCGTTCGCGATACAAAATTCTCTATTTCGCACATCGGAACGCTTCCGCCCAGCCTTAATCTGAAGGGATTATGGAAAGTGCTCTCCGAATTGTCAGATTCACTTCCCCATTTCAGGGAAAACCTCGAAATTAAGCTGATCGGCAAGGTAGACAACTCAATAACGGATGATATTTCCGCATTTAATCTGGGTAATCAATTTACGAAGATTGAATACGTTACCCACGATAAAGCTGCTTTGCTGATGAAACAATCGGCCATTCTGCTTTTGGCGATTAATAAAGACAGTCCGAATGCAAAGGGAATATTGACGGGGAAGATCTTTGAATACCTGGCATCCGGGCGGCCGATATTTGCCATTGGCCCATCCGACGGTGATCTGGCACAAATACTTAAAGAAACGGAGGCTGGTTTTATTTCGGAATATGATGATCTGGAAGGGATCAAAAAGACTGTTTTGATGCTGTATCAGAAATATTTAAGCAACGATTTAAATAACAGCCCCAAAGGAATCGAAAAATACTCCAGAAAGAATCTTACAGCCGAATTGGCTGGGGTTTTGAATATGATGTTGGAAGTTTGAAAACCAATAACACGGTTTAAGAAAGTCTTTGAAAAATTGTAAATTTGTATTGTAATTTTAACAGAATACAATGGAAACATCAATAAAACAACCGTTAACCGAATTGCAGTTAGAGTTGCTAAAACTATTTGCAATGGATATTGATGAGCATGATTTAATCGAAATAAAGAAACTTCTTAATCAATATTTTGCAAACAAAGCGATGGATGCTGCTGATAAAGTCTGGGAACAAAATAAATGGACAGATCAAGATGAGGTTCGATTTTTAAATGAGCATAACCGGACTTCCTATCAAAATAAAAAATTGTGAAAATTTGTGGATTGCGCGATTGCTTCCAATGCCCATTATTTGGCAACGAATGACAAACATTTTAATATTTTGAAAGGTATTGAATTTCCCAAAGTGCAAGTAATTAATGTGCTTGAATTTAGGCAGATCCTTGAAGCGAACTAGGTTCAGTACTGCGAAATTCGTCGATCATTCTCTGACAGCACTGTCGAATCCCCCATTTTTTCACATAATTTGGCATCAGACTTCCTTTCGCCCGAAACAATCGCAAAATTATTAGCAATTTTGTAATCGCGATTTAAACGAGCATATGGGGAATTCAATAAAAATGGTTGACCTTCATGGTCAATATCTGAAAATAAAAGAAGATGTAGATCAGGCGATTCAGGATGTGATCGCTGCTTCAGCCTTTATCAACGGAAAGCAGGTTGAAACCTTTGCAGGTGAATTGGCTGATTATTTGGGTGTGAAATATGTCGTTCCATGTGCCAATGGAACGGATGCACTTCAGATTTCCTACCAGGCGCTTGATCTCCAGCCCGGTGATGAAGTGTTGATGCCGGCGTTTAACTATGTTGCCTCTGCCGAAGCTGCTGCATTACTAGGTCTAAAACCTGCATTTGTAGATGTTTGGGAAGATTCCTTCAACATCAATGAAAATCTGATTAAAGCGCGAATAACCCCTGCCACAAAAGCAATTGTAGTGGTTCACCTGTTCGGACAACCGGCTAATATGGAACCAATTCTTGAAATTGCTCGTCAATACAAATTAAAGGTAATTGAAGACAATGCGCAATCGCTTGGAGCAGCTTATCGCTTCTCGAATGGGGATGTAAAACCGACAGGAACAATGGGTGATATCAACACGTACTCCTTTTTTCCGACAAAAAACCTCGGATGTTTTGGTGATGGAGGTGCAATCTCAACAAAGGATCAGGATCTTGCGCAGAAGGCCACCATGATTTCACGTCATGGGCAAGGACAGAAATATTCATATGAACGGATCGGTTGCAATTCAAGGCTTGATACGTTACAAGCTGCAATCCTAAGTGTTAAACTCAAGAATCTTGATAACTATCTTCAAAGCCGTATCGACGCTGGCCATCGCTACAATCAGTTATTTGGAAACCTGCCAAAGGTTGTGCGGCCTTCAGAAAATGGTTGGGCGAAGCACACTTATAATCAGTATGTCATACGGTTAGAAAAACGTGATCAAATAAAGGAATTGCTAAAAACAGCAGGCGTTCCTTCGATGATTTATTATCCGTCACCGATTCATCTTCAAAAAGCCTATGATTTCCTTGGATATAAAGTGGGTGATTTTCCTGTAGCAGAAAAACTTTGCAATGAAGTTCTTGCTTTACCGGTCCATACTGAAATAACTTCAAAGGAGCAGGAATATGTAATTAACTCGTTAATTCAGTCAATTAATTCATTATGATACAATACGCTGCGCATCCATCTGCTGTGATCGATGAAAATTGTGAAATTGGTGAAGGGACAAAAATCTGGCATTTTAGTCACATCATGACAGGATGCAAGATTGGTAAGAGATGCAATATTGGTCAAAATGTAGTAGTTTCACCACAAGTGGTACTTGGTGATAATGTTAAAGTTCAGAATAACGTATCCATTTATACAGGAGTTATCTGCGAGGATGATGTATTTCTTGGCCCATCGATGGTTTTCACAAATGTGATTAATCCACGGAGTGCAATTATTCGCAAAGATGAGTACAAGAAAACAATTGTTCGTAAAGGGGCATCCATTGGTGCCAATGCTACCGTAGTTTGCGGCAACGAAATCGGGCAATACGCCATGATAGGAGCTGGTGCTGTCATCACGAAAGTCGTACCTGCCTATGCGCTCGTTTATGGCAACCCTGCCCGTCAAAATGGTTGGGTCAGCGAATACGGGCACAAACTTAACTTCGACAATGAAGGATATGCTGTTTGCCCTGAAAGCGGCCAGAAATATGAGTTGTCAAATAATTTAGTGCAAAAGATCTTTTAATTAAAGAATTAAAGAATGTTTATTAAACAAGCGCTTTACAAAATACTGGGAGTTAAAAATTACCTGATTGTGGTCAGCCGGATGTTTTTCATCTCTTACAACCTTGGATTTCTGAAAAAAAATAAAACCTTTGAATGTCATTATTTTGTAAAAAATCTAATTCATAAGGGAGACCATGTGCTCGACATTGGAGCTAATCTGGGATATTATTCCCGGTTATTTGCGAAATTGGTAGGACCCACTGGAAATGTATTTAGCGTAGAACCTGTGACGTTGTTTCGGAAAATACTCAAAATCAATACTTCAGAATTCAAAAACACCACGATTATCCCTTTTGCATTAGGTACTGATGACAATAAGTCGATCGACATGGGGATTCCCAAAAGTAATAAATTCCTTCGCCATGGTCTGACACGGGTTTTAGACATGGATGAAAAGGAGGTATTCGAATTCACTTTTACCGAGAAGATGTTTACCCCGGCAACCCTTTTCGGGAAGCTGGAGCGTTGCGATTACATCAAATGTGATGTGGAGGGCTACGAGATTCATATTATACCACAACTTGAATTCCTTTTAAAGCCATTTCAACCTATTATTCAGATTGAAATTGAGCCTGTTAACCGGAAATCAATCAGTGATTTTCTCGCACCGCTTTCTTATTCTGCTTTCCATCTAAAGGACGAATTGCTTTTCCCTGTCGGGGATCATCTTGAAGAGATTGAAGGAGATATGTTTTTCGTTCCTGAGAATAAAATGAAATTAGTTGAACCCTATTTGGGAAAGTAAATATTTGATATGAAGAATTTTGCATTGATTGGAGCGGCCGGATATATTGCTCCGCGGCATATGAGAGCCATCAGGGATACAGGAAATAAGCTGGTTGCTGCATACGACCCGTATGATGGAGTTGGGATTATCGACAGCTATTCTCCTGAAACAAAGTTTTTTGTTGAATTCGAGCGATTTGATCGCTATCTCGAAAAACTCAAGTACGATAAAGGGATGACCATCGATTATATGAGCATTACCTCACCCAATTATCTCCACGACGCGCACATCCGTGTTGCATTACGGCGTGGTGCGCATGCGATCTGTGAAAAGCCCCTGGTATTAAATCCCTGGAATATTGCTGCTTTGGAACATGTTGCAACAGATACCGGTAAAAAAATCTACACCATTTTGCAACTTCGTCTTCATCCGGTTATTATCGCGTTAAAGGAAAAAATCAAAGCCGGACCGGCAGATAAAGTTTATGATATCGATCTCACCTATATCACTTCTCGTGGGAATTGGTATTACACATCATGGAAGGGTGATATTTCTAAATCGGGTGGAATTGCCACGAATATCGGGATTCATTTTTTCGATATGCTGACCTGGATTTTCGGCGATGTTAAAGAGAATATAGTTACACTTCATACGCACGACAGGGCTTCAGGAATTCTTGTACTCGAAAAAGCAAGGGTTCGCTGGTTCCTGAGTATCAATAGTGATACATTGCCGAAAGAGGTGAAGGAGAGCGGGAAAACAACCTTTCGGTCGATTACCGTTGAAGGGGAGGAGATTGAATTCAGCGAAGGGTTTACCGATCTTCATACAAGAAGTTATGAAGAAATTCTGAAAGGAAATGGATTTGAAATTGGCGAGGCACGCAAATCGATTGAGATTGTTTACGACATCCGGAACCAGGCACCTGTTGGTTTAAAAGGGGATTACCATCCATTTGCCGCGAAACCGCTTTCAACGCATCCATTCTCCCGAATCGATTAATATTCTGCAATATGCAAAAGCAATCGATTCTGTTTGTTTACGTGAACTACTCTTCTTTCGTTAAAGCTGATTTCGAGATTTTGTCAACGTTCGCAAACGTTACAAAATATCAGTTTAAACCGGGGAAGGGAATTTTCAAAACAGGGATTGAAGTGCTAAAAGAATTGATATTTCTGATATTCAATGGATTTAAGTTTGATTCGGTGTTTGTCTGGTTTGGCGATTACCATTCAATGTTGCCAGTTCTGTTCGCTAAATTATTTCGGAAGAAGTCGTTTGTTGTGATTGGCGGATACGATGTTTCGACGCTGTCGGAATATAAATACGGGTCATTCAGCAATCCAATCAGGGCATTCTTTACCCGGAACACCTTTAAATTTGTCGACATTTGCTTCCCGGTGGCTGACGCTTTGCGAAAAAAATTGCTGGTCCTCAATCCGAAAGCAAATGCTGAAACCATTGCAACAAGTGTTGATGCGGAGAAATTTAACTTTTCAGAATATGAAAGGCCCAAAACCATCATCACAGTTTCCGGTACCGATAATCATCAGCGTTTGATGGTAAAGGGACTTGACCGATTCCGGGAATTAGCAACCTGTTTGCCTGAATTCGAATTTATTATTATCGGAGCAACTGATGGTGTAAAGTCCTGTTTTGAACCTTTACCAGCAAATCTGACTTTATTGCCACCACAACAATTCGATCAGTTAGCCCAGCATTACGAGCATGCCTCTTTTTATGCGCAATTGTCACGTTCCGAAGGACTTCCTAACGCACTTTGCGAAGCGATGTTGTGCGGATGTATTCCTGTCGGGACGAATGTGGGGGATATTAAGATCACCATCGGAAATGCCGGATTGACGATTGACGATTGGAAGCCAGAAGTTTTAGTTGATTATATTCGTTTGAATCACAATAATATTCAGTTACGTAATTTGGCGAGAGAGCGGATTCAAATGCTCTATGATCCTGCAACGCGAATAGAACGATTCCGACAATTAATGGCAATGTCATGAGATATTCAGACAATGTGTAAGATTAATTCGAAAAATTAACCGAATCAGCATTCCAACTAATTTTGAAAAAATGAAAATACTTATCAGAAATGTTTCGCTGGGATTGTTCCTCTTACTTATTTTAAATCAATGTGTTTCGAAGCAGGAGAAAGGTCGTTCGATTGTCAGTTTTGGTAAAGACTGGAAATTTCAGTTGGGTGATGTTCCGGGAGCAGAAGCTGTTGGCTTTGTTGATGCATCATGGCGAAAATTAAATGTTCCGCACGACTGGAGCATCGAGGGCGAATTCAGCGAAAAAAATCCTGCAACGCCTGGTGGTGGTGCTTTGCCGGGAGGAATAGGTTGGTACCGGAAGTCGTTCAAGGTTTCTGCTGAAGATTTGAAAGGTAGTGTTTTCATCGATTTCGATGGTGTTTATCAAAACAGTGAGGTTTGGATAAACGGTCATTCGCTCGGAAAACGATTCTATGGTTACAGCTCTTTCAGGTACGAACTGACACCCTATTTGGTTGCCGGAGAAAAGGAAAACGTTTTAGCTGTCAAGGTTGATAACTCGATGCAACCCAATTCAAGGTGGTATTCAGGTTCAGGAATTTACCGGAATGTATGGCTCGTGACAACAGGTAAAACTTATATTGCACATTGGGGTACATTTATTACGACGCCTGAAATCACTGCGACTAACGCTAAAGTAAAAATAGTTCATCAGATTAAAAATAAGCTGGTTGCAGATCAAAAGCTGACATTGAAAACGGTTATTCTGGACCCCACTGGTAAAGAAGTCACTGCTGGAAAAATGGAAACGAATGGGGTGAAAGATTCAGTTTTCAGTGCTACATTCGATTTTGACGTTAAAAATCCGGTATTGTGGAGTTTGGATGCGCCGAAAATGTATTCTGCCGTTTCGAAGGTTTTTGTTGATGGAGAACTGGTTGATAATTACACCACTCCGTTTGGGATCCGTAGTTTTGAGTTTAATGCGGAGAAAGGATTCTTCCTGAATGGGAAAAGCGTTAAAATAAATGGGGTCTGCAACCACCAGGATTTGGGTTGCCTTGGCTCAGCAATCAATAAACGGGCACTCGAACGTCAGTTGGAAATCTTGAAGGGAATGGGTTGCAATGCCATCCGCACTTCTCATAATCCTCCTGCTCCTGAGTTACTCGACCTTGCCGATCAAATGGGTTTTCTCATTATGGATGAGGCTTTTGATATGTGGAAAAAACCGAAAAATAAGTTTGATTACAGCACCGTCTGGGACGAGATGCATAAGAAAGATCTTCAGGATTTAATTCTGCGGGACCGGAATCACCCGAGCGTGATGATCTGGAGCATTGGAAATGAAATTTTGGAACAATGGGATAGCACTGGAACTGCAATTGCCAAAGAACTATCAGGTTATGTTCGCGAACTGGATACTACCCGCCCGATTACCTCTGCCTGCAACGATCCCAAACCATCCAACTTTATAATCCGTTCAGAAGGTCTTGATCTGATCGGTTACAATTATCATCAGAAAGATTTCGAAGCTTTCCCGCAAACATTTCCTGGCAAGAAATTCATTGGAACAGAAACTGTTTCAGCATTGATGACACGCGGTGTTTACGATATGCCTTCTGATGAAATCCGTCGCTGGCCGGTTCGCGATAACTGGAAAGGTCAGAAACCAAATACTGACAATACCTGCTCTTCGTATGACAATGTTTCTGCTCCATGGGGTTCGACGCACGAAGAAACCTGGAAAGTGATTAAGAAGCACGACTTTCTATCGGGTCAGTTTATCTGGACCGGATTTGATTATTTGGGCGAACCAACTCCGTACTGGTGGCCTTCAAGAAGTTCATACTTCGGTATAATTGACCTTGCGGGTTTCCCAAAAGATGTTTATTACATGTACCAAAGCGAATGGACGAAAAAGGATGTACTGCATATTTTCCCGCACTGGAACTGGAAAGAAGGTCAGACGGTTGATATCTGGGCATATAGTAATGCTGAGGAGGTTGAGCTATTTCTGAACGACAAATCGTTGGGTGTTAAGAAAAAACAAGGTGATGATTTACATCTGATGTGGAGAGTTCCATTTACGCCGGGAACACTAAAAGCCATTTCCCGGACTGCTGGCAAAGAAGTTCTGGTGAAAGAGGTGAAAACTGCAGGTCCTCCTGCCCAATTGGTTGTTACTGCAGACAGGTCTGCGATTAAAGCAGATGGGAATGATCTTTCCTACCTGACGGTCGATGTTGTTGATGCAAATGGCGTCATTGTGCCTAATGCCGAGAACCTCGTTAAATTTCAGTTTGAAGGTCCAGGAACGATTGTTGGCGTTGATAATGGCGATCCGGTAAGCCACGAATCGTTTAAAGCACCACAACGCAAAGCGTTTCACGGAAAATGTTTGGTGGTGGTCCAATCAGGCGAAAAGCCAGGAATCGTTAAACTAACAGCCAGTTCTGAGGGATTACCCGCGGTCACTGTGGAAATTAAAACAAATTAACTATTGAATACCAGGAGAATATAAAATGTCTGCACAAAAGAAAAAAAGGATGTTAATGCTGACTGATGGCAATAGCGATAACGCGAGTGCCAGAATCAGGGCTTTGCAGTATATCCCTTTTTTCGAAGCTCAGGGTTACAGTGTCACTCATATTCCAAGGGTTCCGAAAAGACCTTCAAGTCTGATTAGAAAATACACGGTTTTTCCCCTTCTGAAAAGATGGTATTCCTTAAAAATATTTCTTTTTATTATTCTTGGAAAGTGGGACTTGTTATTTGTACAACGGATTTTTATAAGTGAGTATTTTTTAAAACATTTAAAGAAGAGTTCAATACCAATAGTTTACGATTTTGATGATGCGATCTACATTAATCCCCAAAGGCCGGAGAACAAAGAGAAAACAGCAAATATGGTTCGGTATGCCAACAAAGTGATCGTAAGCACTGAATACCTCAATGAGTTTTGTAACTATTACGGTCAAGAACCCATTATCATCCCTTCACCCGTCGAAACCGACAGGATCAGACCTTGTGAAAAACAAAAAGATCAAATCCTCACAATTGGCTGGATCGGATCGCCGTGGACATCGGGTTTTTTGGAGTTGATTGAAAAACCATTACAAAGACTGGCCGAAAAATATATGTTCCGATTTATAACGGTGGGTGCCAGGTCTGATTACAAAATACTGGGAATTAATCACATCGCTAAACCATGGGTTTTTGAGGATGAAAATGAAAATATCGGTCTAATGGACATTGGTTTGATGCCTTTGCCCGATAATGATTGGACCCGGATGAAAGGCGGATACAAACTTTTGCAGTACATGTCTGCCGGAATTCCATGTATAGCTAGTCCGGTTGGTATCAATCAATCAATTGTAAAGGTTGGTCAAAACGGATTTCTTGCCTCATCTGAGGATGAATGGTATCTTATATTAGAGAAGTTGATTTGCGATCGGGAACTCCGAATCAGATTAGGCTTAAATGGAAGAAGAGATGCCGTTGAATTATATAGCAGAGAAGTCTGCTTCGGGAAACTTTTAAAAAGTATCAAAACAATATAGCACAAGAAACTGATAAACTTGATAATCGAGTTATTGGTTATGTATTTGGAAGAAACAAGACTAAAGTTGGGAATATAATGACAAATGTGGAACATGTTTGCAGGATCTGCGGCAACAGTACCAATAACCGGTCCTTTATTGCAAAAGAACGAATGTTGGGAATGAATGATGAGTTTGATTATTTCGAGTGTTCAAATTGTTTGAGCATCCAAATTTGCGAAATACCCAAAGATATTGATCGTTATTACCCGACCAATTATTATTCGTACAGGGAACCTGTTTTTGCCACAAAACTAACTGGAATAAGGTACCTGTTGAAAAAAAGTCTGGCTGAATATTACTCAGGAAAATTCAGTCTAATTGGTTTTCTGTTGTCGCCATTTTATGAGAATCCCTTTACATGGTTAAAACCCAATGTGGTAATTTTTACTTCTAAAATATTGGATGTAGGGTCTGGCACCGGCAGATTGCTGCTTTCAATGAAAAGAAGTGGAT
>Ga0209724_1002078_pt1 | contig 17508 bp, 14 predicted proteins | sample grotaG_FD_184143 | JGI IMG/M metagenome (GOLD analysis project Ga0209724, IMG submission 184143) | Glacier valley bacterial and archeal communities from Borup Fiord, Nunavut, Canada, to study Microbial Dark Matter (Phase II) -... | ecosystem: Environmental > Aquatic > Freshwater > Ice > Glacier ...
AGACAGTCCAGCTTGAAAAAAAGTAGCTCGCGGTCGGCGATGAGATGCGCATATTCCTCGTGCAGCAGATCAACTCGCAGCGGCTGTGGCGTAATAACTTCGAAGCAGCGGCCTTGCCACATCGCCCGTATGAGCGGATCAGGCACACGCAAGACGCCGATTTTTTTGCTTTCAGCTTCCACAAAAACGGGCTGAGTTCGGTCAAATAGTGAAAGCTGAGACCAAATAAGGCTATCAAGCATTTTTTGAGAGGGTTGCGGCTGATCAGGCAAATTACCCAAGACCGAGCCTTTATGCGCCGCTAATTTTTCAAGGTCAAGCACTTGCGTGCCATGTTCGGCCATGGCTTCCAGCAGACGGCTTTTACCGGACCCCGTGCGCCCACAAATTACGTTGTAGGTGAACTTGCTCGGCATCGTTTCCAGGTCTTTCACTACCTGCGCGCGCCATGCTTTATAGCCGCCTTCAAGCTGGACAGCGCCCCAGCCAATTGCACGAAATATATGGGTCATCGCGCCAGATCGCGAACCGCCTCGCCAACAATAAATCAGCGGCTTCCAATGCTTGGGCTTAGCACGAAATTGTGCGTCGATATTAAGTGCGATATTGCGTGCCACCATCGCTGCGCCGACCTTCTTGGCTTCAAATGGTGAAACCTGTTTGTGCAGTGTGCCAATAATGATGCGTTCTTCGTTCGTCAGCACCGGACAATTGACCGCGCCAGGCAAATGATCAAGTGCGAATTCAGCCGGGCTGCGGGTGTCGATAATGGTGTCAAATTTTGCCAGCTCAGCCCATGTCAGCGGCAGTAGCTGGAGGTTAGGGCGATCCGAACGAGTGATGGCTTTGGGTTCGGCGTGTTGAGTGAGTGTTATTGCTGCATCAGTGATATTCACAGTTTTACTTTTTGTGGGCGTTGATTATTTTTCTTCAGTATTTGCTCTATGGCCGGCATCACGTTTTGCAGAATACGCGGTTGGGCAATCGCAGCAGGATGCAGGCGATCCGCCTGAAAAAGCTCCAGCTTGTCGGCAATTCCTTCGAGCAGAAAAGGTATCAGCAACAATTTATATCGGGTCGCAAGAGTTGAATAAGCGGCACTAAAATGTTGAGTGTATTCGATGCCGTAGTTGGGTGGAATTTGCATGCCAACCATGATCACACGCGCTCCCGCTTTTAAACTGGCCACGGTGATGGCTTCAAGATTTTTCTGCATCGCCGCCACAGGCAAGCCGCGCAGGCCATCATTGGCCCCGAGTGCCAGCAGCACAATAGTGGGTTTTTGCAACGCTAAATCGGCCTTGATACGCGCCGCTCCGCCGATGGAAGTTTCGCCGCTCACGCTTGCGTTAATCACCTCCACGCCGCGAGATTTTAATTGCTTGGCCATTAGCGACACCCAGCCATCAGCCGGATTGAGTCCGTAGGCCGCAGACAAACTGTCGCCGTACACGAGAATGCGTTCTTGCTTATGCTGAGTGGTTTGAACGGGTTGACCGGACTGGATGCCGGATGCTGCGGCATACGCTAACGCTGGGAACATTAATGCAGTCGCTATAATCAACCGGGTTGGTTTCGCGATTGAACTCGGTATTGAACTCAGCATTGAACTCCCGATTGAATCCACCGCGGCCCTTGAAAAACAAAATAATCGTGCAATATTGTTCATGTATTTTCAAAATCTCTCAAAAATTTAAATTTTGGCTTTGATTCGCGCTCTTAATCACGGTCCTAATTTACGTTGCTAATTTGTTTTATTCTTTCGTCTTGTCATTTCACCCATCATGCCAGATTGCCTGTGGCGTCTTGCTCAAGTTTTTTCAATATCTTTCGCTTAATAAAAATACTTAATGGCCCACCATGCCTGATATGACCAATTCTTTTAATGCCGATTCCAGATCATCCGTACCAATCATTCGTGTCGATCATTTAAGTAAACGCGTACCTACCACCGATGGTGTATTAACTATTGTCAACAATGCTCACTTCAGCGTGGCAGCGGGTGAGGCCGTTGCGGTCGTGGGTGCTTCAGGCTCCGGTAAATCTACTTTGCTGGGACTTATGGCAGGATTGGACAATCCCAGTACGGGCAAGGTTTTCATCAATGGCGAAGATTTATTTGCGCTGAGTGAAGATGGTCGTGCAAAGCTGCGTGGCAGATTAGTTGGGTTCGTATTCCAGTCTTTTCAACTGCTGCCGTCATTAAACGCGTTGGAAAACATCATGCTGCCGCTGGAATTGTCCGGCACCGCCGATGCTGATGCGCGCGCCAGGGGCATTTTGGGCCGCGTTGGTTTGGCGGCCCGTGCTACCCATTACCCTAAACAGTTATCGGGCGGTGAGCAGCAGCGTGTGGCGATTGCGCGCGCATTTGTAACCGAGCCCAAGCTTTTGTTTGCGGATGAGCCTACCGGCAATCTGGACGCTAAAACGGGCAGGGCCATGATTGATCTGCTGTTTGAATTAAATCGTGAACGTGGCACGACTCTGATTTTGGTTACCCATGATTTAAACCTGGCCGCACGCTGTGGTCGCAGGCTCACCATCGATGAAGGCATCGTCAGCACTGAAGACGAACAAGCCGCGATGGCGATGTAATCGTCTGCCTGATACCGACACCCATGAAAAAACTATTGCTGGCATTCAAGCTGCTGCGTCGTAACGCTAAATCAGGCGAAGCGAAAGTATTGCTGGTCGCACTGTTTATCGCCGTTACCAGTGTCACCACGGTTTCGTTTTTTGCAGATCGGGTTGAATCCGCGCTCAACACCCAAGCTAACGAATTAATCGCGGCGGATGTGGTGGTGATCAGCGATAAACCGACGCCCGACCGATTCCGTGATGAAGCCAAGCGCCTGCAATTAAACACCGCCGAATCCGCGACTTTTCCCAGCATGGTGGCGGGTGATGAGGCAAAAGGTCAGGGCGTCAATCTAGCCGAAATCAAAGCGATTACGGATGGCTTTCCGTTACGCGGCAAAATCCGGATTGCGGATGCGTTTGGCGCGCCTGATCATGAAGCTACGGGTATTCCGTCGGCGGGAACGGTATGGGCGCCGACGGTGCTGCTTAACCGGATTAACGCCAACGTCGGGGATCAATTACGAGTCGGCGCGGTCACGCTCAAAATCACCGCGATCATCACCAAAGAACCGGATAGCGTGCTCGATTATTTTGGGATCGCACCGAGGGTCATGTTAAATATTCAAGATCTCGCCGCCACACGTCTGGTCCAGGTTGGCAGTCGGGTAACTTACCGGTTGCTGCTGTCGGGTGATAAAAAATCGGTTGCCGAATTCATTGCCACCTTCAAAGGTAATATGCTGCGCGGTGAGCGGCTGGAAAGTGTGCGCGATGCACGTTCCGAGGTGCGTGTTGCGCTGGAACGATCGCAAAATTTTTTGGGCCTTGCGGCGTTGTTATCGGTCATTTTGGCCTCGGTAGCCGTGGCGCTGGCCGCACGTCGCTACTCACAGCGGCAGCTCGATAGCGCGGCCATGATGCGCTGCCTGGGTGCTACTCAAGCCGATATTTTCAAACTGAATTTATGGCAATTTTTAACCCTCGGTCTCATCGCCTGTGCACTCGGGGTGATGGCAGGTTTTGGTGCGCAAACCGGACTGGCGGCCATGCTGTCCGGCATTTTTACGGTGGCGCTGCCCACCCCCACCCTCATGCCTGCACTGCAAGGCTTGGCGATCGGGATGGTGCTGCTGCTGGGCCTTACGCTGCCACCGTTACTCGCCCTGCGTAAAGTGTCCACACTGCGCGTACTGCGCCGCGATCTTGATCCGTTTGATGCAGGCGCTACATTTGCCTACCTGCTCGGCTTTGCGACGCTGGCCGGGCTGATTATCTGGCGCGCGGGCGATTTGAAATTGGGCGCCATTGCCGTAGGTGGTTTTGTGATCGCGCTTGGCGTGGCGGCGCTGGCGGGATGGCTGCTGATTCGCGTCGCATCCAGCCTGCGCGGCGCGACTTCAGGGTCATGGCGCTATGGCATCGCCAACATGAAGCGCAATTCAGGTGGCAGTCTGGTGCAGATCATGGCGTTAGGCTTGGGCATTATGGCGATGCTGATGTTGACGCTGGTCCGTACCGATCTTATTTCGCGCTGGCAGGATAGTGTTGGCGACAATATGCCGAACCGTTTCGTGATCAATATCCAGGGCGATCAGCTCGATGCGGTGAAAGCCTATTTCAAGGCGCGCAATAGGGAGACGCCTGATTTATATCCGATGGTGCGCGGACGATTAGTTGAGATCAATGCAAAAAAAGTCGTGCCGTCTGACTACAAAGACGAGCGCGCCAAGCGAACTTCCGAGCGGGAATTTAATCTATCGTGGGCCGCCACCATGCAGGCCGACAATAAAATTTTGGATGGCAAATTCTGGCCCGCCGATACCAAAGAAAAAGAATTTTCAGTCGAAGAGGGTATCGCCAAAAGCCTTGGCATCAAAGTCGGCGACAGCCTGACTTACGACATCGCGGGTTCGCGTTTTGCGGCAACCGTCACCAATATACGCAAGGTTGAGTGGGGTTCATTCAAGCCGAATTTCTTCGTCATTGCCAGCCCCGGTGTGCTCGAAAGTTATCCGGCCAGCTATATCACCAGCTTCAATCTGCCCGCCGGCAATGAACAGATCGTGAATGGCCTCATCCAAAAATTTCCCAATCTGTCAGTGATCGATCTAACCGCCATCATGAATCAGGTGCGCACCATCACCAACCAGGTCGCAAACGCGGTCAGCTATGTATTCATGTTCGCGCTTGCTGCAGGACTGGTGGTGCTTTACGCCGCAATTGCCAGCACCCAGGATGAGCGGATTTTCGATGCCGCCATCATGCGCACGCTCGGTGCAAGCCGTAAACAAATGATCGTGGTGCAGCTGGCTGAATTTCTGGCGATTGGCCTGCTGTCGGGGCTCATCGCCTCGGCCGGCGCAATGGCATTGGCCAAGCTGCTAAGCGATAAAGTGTTGGACGTGCCGTATGTGATCAACTGGTGGATTCCGGTGATCGGCATAGTGGGTGGCGGGGTGGGCGTTGCCATCGCGGGTTTGTTGGGCACCAGGAAGGCGGTCGATTCGCCGCCGCTGGCAACCATACGGGAACTGACGTAAATAGTGATGCCGCCGCTTATAGTTGGTGAAGTTGAGATTTTACAATCTCGCATTATCGAGCTAATAAGTTTTATCGAGAAATATGATAATTTTCTATGTCGCGATACGTGCCTTTAACAGCGGTGTGACAATGATTTATTCATAAATGGGCGTGAGTGCCGTCTGGATGGCGTCGCGCGTCAGTTCGGGTGCAAATTGCAGGATAAAATCCACAATATAGCCGCGTAAATAAGCGCCCCGTCGAACGGCCAACCGCGTGACGTTGACCGCAAATAAATGATCCGCCCGAATTGTTTTGAGATGGCTTGAGCGCGGGGATTCTGCACCGTTCTCGATCGCCATCTCGGCCACAATACCTACGCCGAGGCCCAGCTTCACATATTGCTGGATCACATCAGAATCCATGGCCGTCAACACAATATCAGTGCGTAACCCCGCCTGGCTAAAAGCCTCATCAATGTGGCCGCGGCCGGTGAAGCCAACATCATAGGTAATCAAGGGGTATGTCGATAAATCCTCCAGCGCAACAGGCGATTTAGCCAGCAAAGGATGTCCTTTCGGCACCACGATCACGTGCCGCCATTGATAGCAGGGGAATGACACCAGATCCTTGAATTGGGTTAAACCTTCGGTGGCGATCCCGATATCGGCCTTACCTGATAAAACCCATTCCGCAATATGTTCAGGTGAGCTTTGCTGCAGGGCGATACGCACATCCGGAAAACTCTGACGGAAAGTCTGCACAACCTTGGGCAACACATAGCGTGCCTGTGTATGAGTCGTCGCGATGGCAAGTGTGCCCCTGGTCTGATCGGAATACTCATCGCCCGCGCGCCGCAAGTTTTCGGCTTCCAACAAGATGCGCGTAATGATGTGCAGCATGCCTTTGCCGGGTTCAGTCAAGCCGGTGAGACGCTTGCCATTGCGCTCGAAAATATCTACGCCCAGCTCTTCTTCTAGTTCGCGTATTTGGCGGCTGACGCCCGGTTGGGAAGTGAACAGCACACTGGCGACTTCGGTCAGGTTATAGCCGCATCGTGCTGCTTCGCGGACGGAGCGTAATTGCTGAAAGTTCATAATGATTTTCAGGTTGAGGGCTGGTCGACAAATACCGCCAGACGCCTGGGTTTGACGACCAGCGTTTCGCCGACTTTGAGTTGGAGATGGGTATACCGGTCGCTTGGGATTATGGCTTCGAGCAGATCGCGGTTGTCATCGCGCTCAAGCTCCAGCCGCGCCAGTGGACCGATACTGTGCACGTGTCGCAGCTGCACGAGCATGCCCTCTGCGCCGGGTGAATAGCGATCAATGTCCAGCTCATGCGGCCGCACATAGCCGATGCCTGTCGCATCGCGGGTTGAGGAATGACCTGGTGCATCAAAAGCGGCACCGCCCGTATCAAGAGTGCCTTCATGCACGCGGCCATGGAACAGGTTTACATGCCCCAGAAAACCATACACAAACGGTGATGCTGGATGTTGATACACATCCGCAGGCGCACCGATCTGCTCAACCCGACCCTGATTCATGACGACGATTTGGTCTGCGACTTCCAGTGCCTCTTCCTGATCATGCGTCACAAAGATACTGGTCACATCAAGCTCATCGTGCAACCGTCGCAGCCAACGCCGGAGTTCTTTGCGGACCTTGGCATCGAGTGCACCAAACGGTTCATCCAGCAGCAGGACGCGCGGTTCTATCGCCAGCGCACGCGCTAACGCGATGCGCTGACGCTGACCGCCTGACAACTGGGATGGATAGCGATCTGCCAGCCAATCAAGCTGAACCAGCTCAAGCAGCTTTTGAACCTTTTCTTTTATCACGGCGTCGGACGACCGCACGGCACGCGGCTTGACGCGTAGTCCAAACGCGATGTTCTCAAAAATCGTCATATGTTTGAACAAAGCGTAATGCTGAAACACAAACCCAACCTGGCGCTCGCGCACATGCCTTGTTGAGGCGTCCTGCCCGTCTAACAACACTTGGCCATGATCGGCATATTCCAATCCGGCAATGATACGCAGCAGCGTCGTTTTGCCGCAGCCCGACGGGCCCAGCAGTGCGGTCAATTTGCCACTCGGAAATTCCAGCGAGACATCGTTGAGGGCCGTAAAGTGCCCAAAGTTTTTTTGCAAATTCTGTACGACGATACTCATGATCTGTTCCTGTCCGGTTCGTATGGCGGGGCCTCGTTTTCGTTCGTGCGCCATGCGACGAACATTTTCAAGGCCAATGTCAAAAGCGCCAGCAATGTCAGCAGCGAGGCAACGGCAAACGCGGCAGCAAAGTTATATTCGTTGTAGAGAATTTCAACCTGCAATGGCAGGGTATTGGTTTCGCCGCGGATATGGCCAGATACGACCGAGACCGCGCCAAACTCACCCATCGCGCGTGCGTTGCACAGAATGACGCCGTACAGAAGTCCCCACTTGATATTGGGTAGCGTCACATAGCGGAAAATTTTCCAGCCTGATGCACCAAGTACCAGCGCCGCTTCTTCCTCCTCGCTACCTTGCGCCTGCATCAGCGGGATCAGTTCACGCGCAATGAAAGGGAAGGTCACAAAAATGGTCGCCAACACAATCCCGGGCACCGCAAATAAAATCTTGATGTCATGCTCGCGCAGCCAAGGTCCAAACCAACCTTGCGCGCCAAACAGCAGGACATAAATTAGACCGGAGATCACCGGTGATACCGAAAAGGGCAAATCAATTAAAGTCAGCAAAATATTTTTGCCGCGAAACTCGAATTTCGCAATGGTCCAGGCTGCGGCAACACCGAATATCAAATTAAGCGGCACAGCGATTGCTGCCGTAATCAATGTTAGCTTGATGGCAGCCAATGCATCAGGCTCGATAATGGCCAGCAGATAGACCTCCCAACCTTTTTTGAACGCTTCAAAAAATACCGCAACCAAAGGGATGAATAAAAACAGCGTTAAAAATGCCAGAGCACTGCCAATGAGCAGCACGCGTACCCAAAGGGGTTCCAGCGTGGCGGCCGGAGTAATGGCCGGTTCTTGGCCACCACGGATGCGCGACATGTTCACTGGCGCGGCGGCTAAAACAGAGGCGGGCGTCATGATGCCGCGTTGCTGTTGTTTTTATTGCGGCCCCATGACTGGAGCAGATTAATCGTCAGCAACATGGCGAAGGAGAGCAGCAGCATCACCGTCGCAATCGCGGTGGCACCGGCATAATCGTATTGCTCCAGTTTGGTAATCATGAACAGGGGGGTGATTTCCGACACCATCGGCATATTGCCAGCGATGAAAATAACCGAACCATATTCACCGGTGGCACGCGCCACTGCGAGGGCAAAGCCGGTCAACAGGGCGGGGGCAATAGTCGGCAAAATTACGCGAATAAAAGTTTGCCAATGATTCGCACCGAGGCTGACGGCCGCTTCTTCCAGTTCCTTTTCGACTTCTTCCAGCACCGGCTGTACAGTGCGCACCACAAACGGCAAGCCGATAAATGTCATGGCTACTAGCACCCCAAGCGGCGTAAAAGCGATTTTGATACCAACCATTTCAGCAAAGCGTCCTAGCCAGCCGTTCGGCGCATACAGCGTCGCCAAGGTGATACCGGCCACGGCCGTTGGCAAGGCAAACGGCAAATCGACCAGCGCATCAATCAGTCGTTTGCCAAGAAATTGGTAGCGCACTAGCACCCACGCAACGATGCCGCCAAACACGGCATTTATTAATCCCGCCAGCAAGGACATGCCGAAGCTCAACCGATAGGATGCGACCACGCGTTCGGCACTGATGGTTTGCCAAAACGCCTCCCAGGTCATGGTAAAGGTTTTTAGAAAAATGGCCGATAGAGGAATCAGCACGATTAAACTCAGATACAGCAGCGTGAACCCCAAATTTAAATGAAAACCGGGTAGAACTTTGCGGTGGACGGTTGCGTTGCGGGGCGGCGTGAATTTCGGCGCAGCAGTGCGCGTCAGGCCGATGGAGCCAAATAAATTGAAAATCATTCTTTATTACTTAATTAATTATAGAAACTAATGTTGACGTTTTTTTGTTGTATAAAAAAGGAATTTTTTCGCATGTCTATAGATGGATTTTGCATAAAGAGTAGTGCCAGGGTCTTTTCCCGCGCGATAGTCAGGTAGCTCATTGAGGCGGCCAGGGCCTCGCCAGCCCGCGCTTGCGACGATACATTGTTGGCGCTACTGCAGGCTGCGAAGGCAGATATTCGGATGGCATCAAGTTGTAAGCAGAAATATGTAGCGTTAGTTTTTTCCAGGTTGATAAATCTGGTCAAAAATACCACCGTCGGCAAAGTGCGTTTTCTGCGCTTTTGTCCATCCGCCGAAGGTGTCATCCACGGTGAATAGTTTCAATTTTGGGAATTGAGACGCATATTTTTTTGCGGCTTTTTCTGTCGTTGGGCGGTAGTAGTTGCGCGCAATAATTTCCTGGCCCTCATCGGTGTACAAATAATTTAAATACGCTTCTGCCACTTTACGGGTGCCGCGCCGGTCAACCACACTATCGACCACGGTAACGGATGGCTCAGCCAATATGCTGATCGACGGCGCGACGATTTCCACCTTTTCCGGGCCGAGTTCTTTTATTGCCAGAAGCGCCTCGTTTTCCCATGCCAGCAGGACATCACCAATGCCGCGCTCTACAAAAGTGGTGGTTGCGCCGCGCGCGCCGGAATCGAGTACTGGGACATTCTTATAGAGTTTGGTGAGGAATTCTTTCGCGCTGGTCTCACTTCCGCCCGGCTGTTTCAAGGCATAGCCCCAAGCTGCCAGATGATTCCAACGTGCACCGCCAGAGGTTTTGGGATTAGGTGTGATGACGGCCAAACCCGGTCGCACAATGTCATTCCAGTCTTTGATGCCTTTAGGATTTCCCTTGCGCACCAGAAAAACAATGGTGGAAGAATACGGCGAACTATTACGTGGCAAGCGCTTTTGCCATGCCTTGTCGATCAGGCCGCGCGCGGCAATGGCGTCGGTATCGTAAGCCAGTGCGAGCGTTACTACATCCGCATCCAAACCATCTAGCACCGCGCGCGCCTGTTTACCGGAGCCGCCATGCGACTGCCTGATGTTGATCTTGTCGCCAGTTTTGCTTTGCCATTGCTGCGCAAACGCCTTATTTACGTTTTGATACAGCTCGCGGGTGGGATCATAAGACACATTGAGTAGGCTTACCTCAGTAGCTTGCACAACCGACAAGATGCCCGTGACGGCAATTGATGCCGCTAAAATAAAAAATTTAAATTTCATCTGTTTTCCTTTTTATTAAAAATAATTTTTGAGGTTGATAGCGTAAAACGCACATTTACAAATGAACACGAATAATTTCGTACTTCTTTATGCGGTTTGCGGATATCAACCGTGGTTACATAACAAATGCAAAACGGCGGTGTCTTAAAAATCTGGGATTGGGCATTTGCTAATAGCCTTGCGCAACAACTGCCGACTCTAAGCTTGATCGGCATAGTGGGTGGCGGGGTGGGCGTTGCCATCGCGGGTTTGTTGGGCACCCGGAAGGCGGTCGATTCGCCGCCGCTGGCAACCATACGGGAACTGACGTAAATCTTTTCTGGGCGATTAATGGCGGACTAAAAGCACAATCTCTAGCATTGGCGGACATTTTGAAGCACTTTTGCTCCAAATAGCCCGACCAGCCTAGAGTTTTATATTTTCAATCAGCCATTTTGCCGTATGCGATGCGCCCAGCACATCGCAGCCAAAACGCTCCTTCATACTGCGTTTCAGGCCGAGCACAGCATGGTCTTTGCTGATCAACGCGACAGCACTCGCGTGTGCCGCCAGCTGCACAAATTTTTGATCATCGCGATCACGGCAGCGCGGCACAATGCCCAATAAAGATGCGCGTTCCGGCGTGATTTTGACGAAGGCGTCGTATTGTGCCAAGGCTAGTTGTTGTGCCTCGATACCAAGTTTGAAAATGGGGTAATTCAGCACCCGAACCAGCTCATCGCGGCACTCGGCGTTGCTCACAATCTGTACCTGTTGATGCGCAATCGCCGTCATTAATTCTGGCATGCCACCGTCTTCGAAGACCAGCCAATCCAGCACAATATTGGTATCGAGCACGATGATGGGTTTCGACTTCCCTGATATCGGCGTGGGCACTAAATATGTGTTTGCGTAAATGGCATGCGCGGCATCTCGGCTCGATCTGCGCCTAACAATATCAGACTCTATTTGGGCGGAAGTGGTGGCGTTGCAGTGGCTGGCACGGGTGGAGGTAAAGGGAGTGGCGCAGGGCTATCTTGCATTACGGCAACGCCTTTTACAAAATATTGAGTCTCGCCAAAACAAGAGCTGGGCAGCCCGATGTGTTGCTCGTATTGCACCGCCACTCGTCTGCCCATGACCTTATTGATCTGCTCGGCGGCTTGCTCATCGCGAATCGTGAACAGGAATTTTTCGGGTACCGAACCGGGCAGCGAAACCATCGCCATCTCGCCTTCCCAGGTCTTGCACAGGTAGCCTTTTTTAGAGAGCTTCTGAATCCAGCCCGCGCGCTCACCGTAGGAATAACTCCAGCTCAGCATTACCCAGATATAAAGCACAAACAGCAATATCGCGCCTGCCAATATTCCCGAAAGCCATCGTACGATTGCCAAACCGTGCTGGCGCTGAAGTGATTTCATAAGGGCATCTTTCATTTATGTTTGGGGCTGGGTTTCATATCGAATTTAATTTAATTTTGATTATAAGACAGTGCGGATGAATTCACGCATGAAAAAATGTACTTAGATTGAGCGCTGCAAGGTTAGCCTGCTGCTAGGCCTGCAGCCACCCCGGAAGCCCAGGCCCACTGAAAATTAAATCCTCCCAAATGGCCGGTCACATCAACCACTTCGCCAATAAAGTAGAGGCCTTTTACGGTCGTGGCTTCCATGGTTTTCGATGATAGTTTGCGGGTGTCCACGCCGCCTAATGTGACCTCGGCTTTGTTGTATCCCAGCGTGCCTGAGGGTTTTACGGACCAGCTTTCCAATGCGCCAATCGCCGCCTCATAGGCCTTATCGGTGAATTGATTATTAACTTTGATGAGCTGATTCGCCTCGCTCCACTGTTGAGCCAAGCGCTTCGGAAAAATCTCGGCCAGCACATTATTGAATTGCGCTTTGGCATGACGTTGCTCGCGCAGCCAATGCGCTTGTTGAGGATTCGGTAGCAGATTGATATGGATCGGATGCTGCGCCAGGCTGTCTTGCCAGTAAGATGAAATCTGCAGAATCGCCGGGCCGGAAATACCGCGATGGGTGAGCAGTACGGCTTCGCGAAAGCGGCCGCCATGGCAGGTAACTTCTGCATCGAGCGAGATGCCGGAAAGATCGCCGTAGCGCGCCAATGTTTCCGGGTCAAAACTGAGCGGCACCAGCGCAGGCCGTGGTGGCACGATTTTCAAACCGAATTGTTCAGCGACTTTATAGCCGAACGCGGTAGCGCCAATTTTTGGCACCGTAAGCCCGCCGGTTGCGATTACCAAGCTTGCTGAACTGACGACGCCTTGCTCAGTATGAACGCAGTAATTTTCGCCTTCGCGGGTAATGCCAGTGACGCCACACGGCATTTTCCACTCCACATGGCCGCGATCACATTCGATTTTAAGCATTTGAATAATTTCGGTCGCGCTGTTGTCGCAGAACAGTTGGCCAAGGGTTTTTTCATGAAATTGAATGCCGTGCTTTTCGACCAGCTTGATAAAATCATGCGGGCTGTAACGGGCCAAGGCGGAGCGGCAGAAGTGCGGATTTTGCGAGAGGAAATTTTCAGGCTTAGTGTGGAGATTGGTAAAGTTGCAGCGCCCGCCACCGGAGATGCGAATTTTTTCGCCGAGCTTGTGATAATGATCGATGAGCAATACCCGTTTGCCACGCTGCCCGGCCACCCCTGCACACATCATGCCGGCAGCACCCGCACCGATGATGATGACATCGTAATGCGTACTCAAAGGGTTACCGCCAAATGACGCGGGCAATCCACCAGATGATCATTGACCATGCCGGTGGCCTGCATGAAGGCGTAACAAATAGTGGAGCCGACAAAGGTGAAGCCGCGTTTTTTCAGGTCTTTGCACATCGCGTCAGAGATGTCGGATTTAGCCGGGGCCTCACTCATCAAGCGCCATTCATTTTGGATGGGGTTGCCACCCACGAAGGCCCAGATATAGGTATCAAAACTGCCGAATTCTTTTTGTACTGCGATGAAGGCCTGGGCGTTTTTTATGGCGCTGATAATTTTCAGGCGATTGCGAATGATGCCGGCATTTTGCATCAGCGATTCAATTTTGGCGTCATTAAAGCGCGCGACTTTAGCCACATCAAAATGATCAAACGCGTGCCGATAATTCTCGCGCTTTGCCAACACGGTTGACCATGAGAGACCCGCCTGTGCACCTTCCAGAATTAAAAATTCAAACAGCAACCGGTCATCATGCAACGGCGCGCCCCATTCCTCATCGTGGTATTGGGCATCAAGCGGATTTTTGGTGGCCCAGGGGCAGCGTTCCAATTTCATATTATTTTTACGGGCTTAAAATTTAATCGATTTTGCATAGCCAGTGAGTTCCAGATAACCACGCCCCAAGCGCTGCTGGTTGCGCACAATATCGACTGCGCCTTCCCAATAAATAACCCCGGTTGAGCGTGAGCTATCAAGCTCCTGATCGTTAAACCAAGGTCGTATTTCAAACACCTCATCACCGACTTTAAGGGTAGTACCCACTGGCCAGAGTGCCCCGGTGCGCGGCGATTTCCAAGTGGTGTTTGCCTGGAATGCAACGGCTTCGCGGCCGAGTTTCAAAATCGTGCCATCGGCCAATACCCGCGTACCACCGGCCCACAAAATAGCGCCTTTAAGGTCGCGCATCTGAAATGCCATCAGTGCGCCGCCATCATCAAAATTTGCACCTAACCAATCCCAGCCGACGGCATCACTGGCCAAGTATTCACTTGACCACTCATGATCAAACCATGCAGTGCCGGTGACGGCTTCGGTTTTGCCGTTAATCCTGATCTGGCCTGATACTTTTAATTGCGGCAGGCTCACATAATAGCTCGCCTGACTTGACGCTGGTCCTTTGCGGCTAAAGCCTGCATCGCCTTGCAACAATGGCTGGCGGGTGTTGGCCATGCGCAAATCCAGATTGAAATCGCGAGCCGGAATATGGGCGATGATAGTGTCGCTTACCATTTTCATCGTCCAGTGATCCAGCTTGATATTCATCTCATCGGTTTTGGCGGCATAGCCAAAACCGGCGCGGCCTGCATGTTCATCATGGCGCAATTTACCCCATGCAGGATCGGCGATTGCGGCATGGGCAAACAGGATTTGGGAGGGCGCGAATTGGCTCTTGCTGTCCTCGCCGATGCCGCTACGAGAGCGAAAAAAAGTCACCTGAAAACCTAACGGTTTGCCGCTGGCTGTCTGCACCTGCCCGGTGACGTACCACCACTCGGTGCGAAAAGCAGGGTGTGCGCCGTGATCGCGAGGAAAGGCTAGATTCGGATTCGGCGTCACGGTTGCAAATGTGGTGGCAGACGCGTTAGCAGGCGCAACAGCCGGCTCAGCATTCACCCAGCAGGGGATAGTAAACAGCATCAGATAGAGCAAAATTTTGGATATTTTTAAAAACATTTTGTATTTTTCATTTTTATCAGGCGTCTTCTTTTACCGCCATCACGGCTTGTCGTGACATGGCGAAGCGGCCGCTGATGATGGCGGATAATGCGGTCAAGGCAATCAGCGCCAACGATAAAATAATCAATGCCAACCACGGAATATGCAGCTCCATGCTCCAATGAAATGATTGTCGATTCACCACAAAAATCAGCACCAGCGCAATCGCGAACCCCAGCATGAGCCCAATCACCGCACCCATGCTGCCCAGTAAAGCCCCTTCGATGCTTAGTAATTTTCTGATTTCATGACGCGTCACCCCCAAATGCCGCAACATACCGAACTCGCGCCGCCGCGACCAAGCCTGCGCTGAAAAGGTCGCGCTGATACCCGCCAGGCCGACCAGGATGGCGGCAATTTCGAGCGCGTAAGTAATCGCAAAGCTGCGGTCAAACGCGCTTAGAGAAAGCTTACGGATTTCGCGGGCATCAATCACATCCAGCCGTTCGCCGCCAGGTAATAAACGAATCGCATTAATTACCTCGGTTTTGTTTGCATCGGCATTGAGTTTGATGGCGACATCGTTAATGCGGATGTCGCCGGTCATCGCAATATAGGTGTCGCGGTCAATCGTCATCGCGCCGTAGCTGCGTGCGTAATCGCGCCATACCCCGCCGATAATGAACTTACGTAATACCCCTTCGACAGGAACCGTGATGATCTGACCCGCATCAAATCCATACAGGTCCACCATCGCTTCGGTTACCCAAACGGGCGCGAGACCAGCGTTGATCACCACCTTCGTATCGGCCCGGCGCAGCATGGTGAGTGAGGCCAACACATCCTCGCGCAGCGGCCGTGCGATCAGGGTGACTGGCGGCATATCGTTTTTAAGCAGGATACTGCGATAGCGTAAAAAATCTGCTTTATCTACCCCGGAAAGTGCCTGAAGAGCCGCACCAGTGCTAGGGCTCAGGGTGTTAGCTTCGCCTGCGTTGATACTCCCTGCCATGCGCACATAGATATCTGCTTTAAGCACGCCAGTGAGCCAATCTTCCAGCGACGCGCGAAACGACACCACCATAATCAGCATGGCGATCATCAAACTAAAGCTGGCGACGATGCCGGTAATCGCGGCAGCGGCAGGGCCAGGAGATTTTTCAATATGACGGACGGCAAGCTGGCGCATCAGCGATGTTGACGACGGCATGATGGCGAGTGCACCGGCGCAAATTTTCGGTGCCAGCGCAATCACGCCAAACAGCATGCTCGCAATCGACGCATAGGCTGCCCAGGGGATTCCACCCATCGCGGGCACGGCCAGCAACGCGGCACTCAGCAGTAATAGTCCAAGCCCAATCCAGAGCGGCGGCACCTGCGCTGCGCCATCGCCGGCATCATCATTGGCTTTTAGCGCGCGTGCAGGTGCTTCAAAAGCGGCTTGTTGCGCGGGCAACCATGCGCCCACCACCCCGGCGGCGATGCCGAGCAATATAAAAAACACGACAACACCGATATGCCAGTCAGCCTCGGGTGTGACCCCGGCAAAAAAACCGCTGCCTAAATCAGCACCGAATTTTTTTAGCGCAATAGTTGCAATCGCAAGGCCCAGCGCGCATCCCAGCGCACCGCCCATTGCGCCCAGGATTGCACCCTCGGCCAGCAATGCACGCATCAATTCGGATCGCGTTACCCCAAGAGTACGATACAGCGCAAATTGTGCGCGCCGCCGCACCACGGAAAGAGACTGTGTGGAAAACACCAAAAACCCGCCTGTGAAAAGTGCAACCATGGACAACACGGTCAAGTTGATTCGGTAAGCGCGGGAAACGGCTGCACTCTGCTCATCGGCTTGCTGCGGCGTGATGAGTGTAAGCCCGGGCGGCAAACGTGGCAGCAGGTCGGCGCGAAATTGTTCAATATTCACACCCGGCTGCAAGCGCAAATCAATGCGTGATAAATAGCCGACTTGATTGAATAATGCTTGCGCACCGGCGATGTCCATCACCGCCAAAGGTTCTTTAAATTGGGGCAGCTCAATCTTGCCGGCAATGCTTAGGGTTTTCCGCTCAAGGCTAACCGGGACTACCAAACTTGCCGGTGAAATTGGGGAGTCTGGCAAACCTTGTGTGTTGCTGGCCAACAATGCGCGCGCAGCCCGATTTAAAAAAAGCTGATTGGGCGCCAGCATGGCATAGCGATTAGCCGATGCGTTTTGATCAAACATCTCGCCAACAAATCCCGGCTGCAGACGTGCCGCCTGAAAAATATCGATGCCGATAAATTTGATTGCTTGGTGGTAGTTTTCAGGTGTGGCGCTCATTTCCAGAACCGGGCTAGCCACCGCAATGCGCTCGTCATTGCGCAATGTTTCGAGGATGCGTTCATCAAAACCGCTGATGCTGGCCCGCCCGCCGCGCAAGGCAAGATCAGCGTCACCACTCAACGTACGTGAGGCCTGTTGCATTTCGCTGATGGCGGATTGATTGATCACATGCACGGCGAGTCCGAGTGCGACTCCCAGCGCAATACCGGCCACACTCAACGCGGTGCGTCCCAGGTTAGCGCGAATGGATGCGATAAAAAGGCGAGTCAGCATGCCAGCACTTTAAGTTATCCGTAATGACGTGGCACCAGGCCGCGTTTGCTTAACTCCACCGCGCGATCTGCTGAACGTGCGGCGATTTCGCTATGCGTTACTAAAATAGCGGTAGTGCCATTACGTTGAATCTCGCTGCGTAACAGGGCCATG
>Ga0209724_1002079_pt1 | contig 17503 bp, 16 predicted proteins | sample grotaG_FD_184143 | JGI IMG/M metagenome (GOLD analysis project Ga0209724, IMG submission 184143) | Glacier valley bacterial and archeal communities from Borup Fiord, Nunavut, Canada, to study Microbial Dark Matter (Phase II) -... | ecosystem: Environmental > Aquatic > Freshwater > Ice > Glacier ...
TTAACAAAAGCTCTCTGCCGGGTCGTAAATCCTCTTTTACTGATTCCTGATCTTTTGATTTCTTCAAAGCATTCTACTTATATTTGAATATTACAAAGTCAATACAAAGTCAATACAAAGTCAATACAAAATCCAGTGTTAATAGGTTGATAATAGGTTATAAATAGGTTAATAACAGGTACACCAATGGTTATTTTAACCTATTATTAACCTATTATCAACCTATCGTAAACCTTTTTACACTTGACTTAGTATTGACTTGGTATTGACTTAGTATTGAATTAGTATGGGCTTTGTATCGTGTTAACAAAGAGTTGATATGTATTATTGTATAATAAAAGCTGTCTCTAATAGTAAAAGTGTTAATGGTTTAAAATTTAAAATATCGACTTATTGTTTACTCAGCAGGTGACTCGAAGTCACCAGTTGAGAAGCATTTATACGTATCTTTGGGTTCTGAAATATTCACAATGTACGGTAAAGACGAAACTAAACTGCTGCGGAAAGAATTCTGGATTGTGTTTGCCCGGCGATGTGAGATCGTTCAGGAACTGCGGCATAAGAAGAGAAAATGGGTATTGTATGACACTGGCCTAAAGGGTATAGACCTGAAATTTGAAGTTACCCGGCAAGAGGCAATAGTTATGATAGAGATAAACAGCCATGAAGAAAACCGCCGCCTGCAAATCTTTCAAGCCATGCAGAAATACCGTCGGCTGCTTGAAGATGGTTTTTCAGAACCGCTAATATGGAATTTCTGTTATGCCAGGGAAGGCGGTCAGGAAGTTTGCCGCATCTACACTTCACTGCCCAATGTTGATTTCCACCAGCAGATTCAATGGCCCGCCATTTTCAATTTCCTGATTGACAATATGCTTACTCTCGAAAATAACTTGATGGAAATCAAAGATGGGTTGGAAGCGGAACTCTATTGAGGAGTTTAAAGTTAGTTGCACGGCCCTATTTTTGTTCCTAATTTAGAGTTGGTTGCACGAACATTTTTACAACTTGTAATTTTAAAAATTGTTCTTTTATTGAATCTGTCATAGTAGAATTAAATTGTTCTGGGAAAGAGTTTGTTAAGGATCGAATGAACTTTTAGGTGAATGGCATAGAAAATCGGCATCGACACAGGCTGTTCAGGTTTTATCCAACGATAGGATTTTGTAACTGCAATAATTGTATTACTTTTATTTCTGAAATAAGACCAATTAAAATGAACCCTCAGAGTTTCTGGAAAAAATACGAATTCACTGACAATCAAACGCTTCAATTCAATGCAGGATTTGCTGAAGTATTGGTAAAACGCATTGCCAATGGGTGGCTGATTAAAAGTCACGTACATGATCAACCCGTGGCCACTTTGGAGGTAGAAGAAATTGAAGGAATTGAAAATGATGCGGAAGTGTTTCATTTTCAGACTGGTAAATCGAATACATTGATTGTTGTTCCTGCATTTCCTCAGAAGGCAGTGGTTTTCAGAAATAATAAAAACATTAAAATAAGTGCAGGCGAATCGGCCAATCTGTATTTTAGGATACCACTCACCATGCAATTTTACTTCCATGAAGTGAAAGAAGAAAACAGGCTGTTTGAAATACCCCTGCAACGTTTATCGGATACCTGGTTTGGCGAGGCAGATAGCGGTGAACCTGCTTTTTCGATTGGGAATAATTACGATACGGAATTTACTGACGTTAAGGAATTGCCTTGGGAAGCCATTACGCCGGTTGAAATTATCAATAACACTACTGGTGTATTTGAACTTCAGCGCCTGATACTTAGGGTTGAAGATTTTTCACTGTTTCTAAAAAACAAGCAGCTTTTATCAAATTATGTAGCCATTGAATTCAAAGGGCCCGAACATGCAGGAAGTGTCAACCTGTCGGTGAAGAAGGAAATTCACGGACAGAAACCTCATCAGCTGGCTAAACCTCGAAATATAGTAGGCAGGAACCTATTGAGGAAGAGTTTCTTTTTTATCAAAAACATCTATCAAAGTTAAGTTATGGATTTCGGACTTTCCAACTACTTCAACAACGGAACAATTGATAAACTTTTCAGGATAGTATTTATCCTGATTTTAGGTATCGGATCCATTCACCTGCTGTCATTTATGGTGAAACGTTCGTTGTACAAGCATCTTTCACGGCAGTCGATGATGCTGGTCTTGCGGACAATTATCTATACCGGCTACATCGGGTTGGTGCTGATGGTGATTCGTGAACTGAACTACGATCTGACAGCACTTTTCGGAGCTGCCGGGGTTGTTGGTATTGTGATAGGGGTAGCTTCGCAAACCAGCATCGGAAACATCATCAGCGGCTTGTTCCTGGTTTCTGAAAAGTCTTTCGAACTGGGCGATGTGATTCGTATCGGCGACAAAACAGGAACCGTTTATTCAATCGACCTGCTTTCCATAAAGATAAAAACCTACGAGAACTTATTGATCAGGATTCCCAATCAAACAGTGATATCTACTGAATTGGTCAACGTTACCAAATTCCCTATCCGTAGGCTCGAATTTCAAGTTGGGGTGGCGTATAAGGAAGATTTACGCAAGGTGAAGATCTTGCTTGAAAACGTTGCCAGGAACAATCCGCTGTGCCTTGAGGAGCCTGAACCGATCATTATTTTTAAAGAGTTTGGCTCCAGTAGCATCAATATTACATTTGGCGTTTGGTTTGAAAAGGCCAATTATCTGGCGGTAAAAAACAGTGTATTCATAGAAATCAAGGAAGCATTTGAACGTGAAGGCATTGAGATACCATTCCCGCAGATGAGTATTTATTCAGGAGAAGCGAGCAAACCTATTATTGCAAGTGAAATGAAAAAGTAAGTGATTTTTTACTAAATTTATTACAATTCAGCAGGTGACCAAAAGTCACCTGCCGAATTATAATATTCACAAAATAAAGTCACCAGTTGAACGATTATTCCATTTTTTATTCATACATTACGCTTCCAAAAATACATTAACCAATATTATAAAATGAGAAAATCTATATTCTTAAGTCTGACCTTAACAGTCCTTTTCGTTGCCAATGGATATGCCAGTGGGTCAGGGCATTTGGCTAAAAATCCTAAGTCTGATCAGAATGCAGTGATTCATCCAAACGCCCTGTACAACAATTCCGATTCCATTGTTGGTGCACTTGTTCCTCCTGAAATTGAGGACCCCGAGCTTTTGGGAATCAACAAAGAGGCAGCTCATGCGACCTTGATGGTCTATGGAAATCAGGCGGAGGCCCTTAAAGCAAACCGTCATGCTTCCTCATTTTGCCGAAGCCTGAACGGTCTGTGGAAATTTAATTACGTTAAGCGTCCTGAATTTCGGCCTGTAGATTTCTACAAACCTTCGTTTGATGTATCAAAATGGAAAGAAATTAAGGTGCCATCGAACTGGCAGGTATTGGGATATGGCACACCCTATTATCGGAACTCCGGTTATATCTTCCAGAAGGATTTTCCTCGTGTGATGAGTGAACCGCCAAAGAATTTCACTGCCTATGAAGAGCGTAACCCGGTGGGAAGTTATCGCAGGGAGTTTGAAGTTCCACAAAACTGGAAGGGTCGCCGCCTGTTTCTGAGCTTCGATGGTGTTGATGCAGGTTTTTTCCTTTGGATCAATGGTGAGAAAGTTGGGTACAGTGTAAATAGTCGCAATGTTGCTGAATTTGATGTCACCAAATACGTCAAGCCAGGTAAAAATATACTGGCAGTTGAGGTATATCGTTTCACGGCAGGGAGCTTTTTAGAAGATCAGGATATGTGGCGGTTAAGTGGTATTTTCAGAAACGTTACCATTTGGAGCACACCTGAAACGCATGTACGCGATTATTTTATCAAGACTGATTTGGATTCCAAATACGAAAATGCGACAGTTGATGTATCAGCTAAAGTAAAAAATTATGGGTCATCAAAAGGGGTTGCTCAAAAACTGACAGCTACACTTTTTGATGGAATTAAAGAGGTTTCAGGTGCTAAAGCGGAAGTTTCAGTACCTGCCCTCAATCCGGGAGAAGAAAAAATAGTTACCCTTAAATTTCAGGTAACCAATCCGGCAAAATGGACAGCAGAAACACCTAAACTTTATACAACGGTGCTTTCTCTTAACGAAGGTACCAAGACTACTGAGATTTTATCATCTAAAACAGGTATAAGGAAAATAGAAATTAAAGGACGTATTTTCATGGTTAATGGAATACCCATCAAACTAAAAGGGGTTAACCGTCACGAACATTGGCCTGAAGTTGGTCATGCAATTACCGAGGAGCAAATGATTCGCGACCTTGAAGTGATTAAACAGGGAAATTGCAACCATGTCAGAACTTGCCACTATTCAGACGATCCCCGCTGGTATGAATTATGCGACGAATGGGGTATTTGGCTGGTAGCAGAAGCCAATGTTGAATGTCATGGTTATGATGGCCGATTCGATGAAGAACCCACCATGAAGGCTGCAATTATTGATCGTAACGTAACCAATACTGAAAATTTCAAGAATCACCCATCTGTCATTATCTGGTCGCTGGGAAATGAAAACGGTGGAATAGGTTCTAATTTTGTAGCTGCCCAGGCTGCTATTAAAGCCATTGACCCCACTCGCTTTGTTCATTACGAACGTTTTGGGATTGGCAAGAATAATCCGGCAGATATCGATTCCAGAATGTACAGCACTCCATCTGAAGTTGAGAAAATCGCTACTGACAACAGCCATACCAAGCCTCTATACCTTTGCGAATATGCTCATGCGATGTTTAACTCAATGGGAGCTATTGGCGAATACAATGATGTTTTCGATAAATATTCTAGCATCTTAGGCGGTGCCATTTGGGAATATCAGGATCAGGGATTGTGGAACAGAAGAGATCCGAAACGCCCGATACTTGCCTTTGGCGGTGGCTTTGGCGAATTCCCCAACGACCAATATTTTATTCATAAAGGAACCGTATTCTCCGACCGTTCGCCCAAACCTCACTATCCGGAGATGAAGAAAGCCTATCAATGGATTGGCATTACGGTTGAGGACGCTGAAAAAGGAATGGTTAAAATCCGTAACAAGTATCAGTTTATTAACCTAAATGGATTTACCGCTTTATGGAGCCTTTCCGAAAACGGAAAAGTAGTTTCAAGCGGAAAGTTAAACCTCCCTGAAATCAACCCAGGCACTGAAAAAAGCATTAAAGTACCCTTCCAAATCACCATTCCTACATCGGGATCTGAATATTTTGTCCGTATTTCATTTATTAATAATAATGAGGAATTATGGGCAAAGAAAGGATTCGAGGTTGCATCAGAACAGTTTGAAATACCTGTAATTATTGCAGATAAACCAACAGTTGAAACAAAAGTACCGCTTACTATGACCCAAAACGAAAAAGAGGTTTCGGTGAAGGGAAAAGATTTCAGCATCACTTTTGATAAAACACTTGGAACCTTTAGCAGTATTAAAAAAGGAACCTTGGATATGTTAACAGGTGATGGTGGACCTCGTTTACACATCTGGCGTGCCCCCCATAAAAACGACGATATGTGGGCTGATTATGACTGGGTTAAATACGGTTTTAAAGAACTAAAATGGACTGTTCTTGAAGCTTCTGCAAGCCAGATTAATCCCAGTAACATTCAGATTTCAGTAAAGCTGAAGGGTGAAGGTAAAAATGGCTTTGAGCTTACCCACGATGCCATTTATTTGGTAAAGGGAAATGGCGAAATTTTAGCTGACAACATGGTTAACTCCAACAATCCAAAATTAGTGGTGGGAAGAATGGGGGTTCGACTTATGCTCAATAAACAGCTTGATCAGATCTCTTATTTTGGAAGAGGCCCCATGGAAAACTACAGCGACAGGAAAAGAGCTTTTGATGTAGGAGTTTATAGCAGCTCAATTTTGGAACAGCTCACCCCTTATGAAAAACCAATGGATTGCGGAAATCATGAAGATGTGAGATGGGTGACTATATCTCAGAAAACTAAGCCAGGTATCCATGTTACCAGTGATAAAAATCTGATGCAGATTACCGCCCTTCCATACACCGATGAGGAATTGGAAAAACCTGAATACAGGATTGATTTGCCAAAAAGCAGTGCCACCGTATTGTGCATTAGCCATAAAACTTTGGGAGTTGGTTCGAACGGTTGCGGTCCAAGGCCACTGGAACAGTACCAGGTTTTTGCAGGCCCGGCTTCGTTCTCTTATACAGTTAAGATAGAGTAGGAATAATTATTCAGCGGGTGGCTTTTGGTCACCTGCTGATTATAAAACCGAATATTGTAGTTTGGCACGATATAAATTTGGTTGATGCCATCAAACAAATGATCGGATACAGGTAAAATATTCAAACTAAACCAACAAACATAGTAGATTATTAGTTCTTATTTTATTGTCAACTTCCCTTTTTAGTATTCAGGCTTGATAAAACACACTCCTTAAGGAAGCCGGCAGCTTTGCCAAAAAGGGCGACTGGATAGTTAATCAGCAGTTTATGGATCAGATGAACTCGCCTTTCAAAATGGCTCCGGGCATGAGCAATAATCAGGATGTGAATGATTTTATTAGGCGTTAATAATCTGATATATAGCGATATGCAATACTATCTATTTTAGAGTATCTATTTTAGAGTATCTATTTTAGATAGTGTGAAATAAAATAGGTATATTTGCAGAAAGAAGGTGACTATGAAAGATGAAAACAATCCTTTTTTGCTTAAAGGTTATGTGTCAAAAGAACTCTTTTGTAATCGGCAAAAGGAAGTAGAACAGTTGTTTGCCAACATACAAAATGGCATAGATACCACCTTGATATCGGCGCGAAGGATGGGAAAAACGGGACTTATTTTTCGTTTTTTTGATCATCTGCGCGAACATAGTACTATCAAATCTATCTATGTCGACATATTTTCATCCCGGAATTTAAGTGAATTTATCAAACTAATGGCAGAAGCTATTTTACTTGCATTTCCAGAAAAAACTAAAGTTGGCAATAAGTTTATAGAGTTTATCAAAGGTTTTCGTCCCCTGATAGGATATGATGCTTTGACTGGGCAGCCACAAATTCAGATCAATTATCAATCGGCTCAGGAAAAAGAATATACCTTGCAGGGACTTTTTAGCTTTCTTGAAAATCAGGGTGAACAGATTGTAGTTGCAATTGATGAATTTCAACAGATTTCAGATTATCCCGAAAAGAACATTGAAGCGCTTTTGCGTACCTATACCCAAAAATTAACGAACATTCGTTTCATCTTCTGCGGAAGCCGTAAAGCCATGATGATCAATCTGTTTTCCAATGTAAAGCGTCCATTTTTTGCCAGCACACAATACCTCTCACTTGAAAAAATTGATACAGAGGAATATTTTATCTTCATCAGAAATAAATTTTCTGAATCAAACATTGGCATCACTGACGAAGCGTTAACGATGATATTGAACTGGAGCCTGATTCACACTTTTTATACCCAAAGTTTGTGCAACATGCTGTATTACATTGCAGATAGCCAGATTACGATCGATACAGTCAAACAGGCATGTGTAGAATTGCTGAAACGAAACGAACCTGTTTTTTATCAATACCGGCAATTATTGACCACTGCTCAATGGAATTTCCTTATTGCTATTGCCAAAGAAGGGGAGGTAAAACAATTAACTGCACAGAAATTTATTTCGTACTATGAAATTGGCACGCCCGCCAATGCACGTCGGATCAGTAAATCATTAATAGAGAAAGAATTACTACTTGAAATTCCCTTTAAAAAAGAAACTTCTTACCGGGTTTATGATGTCTTTTTATCCCGATGGCTGGAGAATGAGTATTAGAATTCAAATAAATCAGCTAATTGCATGAACGTGAGTTCGATCTATTCATATATCAAGTAATTACTGTTGTGCTAGGCTTGCATTGACGTAGCGTGAGGTTATGATCTGAACAAAACTCGTAAAGCATTAGGATTAAGTCTTAAATATCAAAATTTATATTGAAGATAAAATCATAAAGAAGAAGGTGTAAAAACTAAATATTAAATACAAAATAGAAGCAGTCTATTATGATCAAACGAAATGATGTTCAACCCATTGTGAAGGGCGACAAGCGTGTAATACATGGCTGGGTGATGTACGACTGGGCCAATTCTGTTTATCAATTGACTATTGCATCAGCAATTTTTCCCATTTACTACAACACGGTAACCCGAACAGGCAATGATTTTACGGTCTCCTTTTTTGGTACCCCTATCATTAACACGGTGCTTTATTCATGGGCTATTGCTGCAGCCTACTTGCTGGTGGCCATCATGTCGCCTTTATTTTCATCTATGGCCGACTATACCGGACGCCGTAAAGGTTTCATGCGTGCCTTTACCCTGATTGGTGCAATCAGTTGTGGGGCCTTATTTTTCTTTGATAAAAACCATATCGAATTGGGTGTCATTGCATTTGCATTGGGCACCATTGGCTATGGTGGGAGCATTGTATTCTATAATTCATTTCTTCCAGTCATTGCTGAACCCAAAGATCAGGATCGCATTAGTGCACGAGGCTATTCAATGGGCTATTTAGGAGGCGTGGTATTGTTGCTATTCAACCTGTTGATGATCATGAAGCCTGATTTATTTGGTATTGCCAATGATAGTTCCTTACCGGCACGTATTTCATTTGTGACTGTTTTTATCTGGTGGATCGCATTCTCGCAGATCACTTTTAGCAGGTTACCCAAGTATACTTTTCGCCAGAGAATAAAAAGAGATTCGGTGCTTACCAATGGATACAAGGAATTACGAATTGTATTCAGTCAGATCCGAAAGTCAAGCAGGCTCAGTTTGTACCTTACCGGATTTTTCTTCCTGATGATGGGCGTACTGACCACCATGTTTATGGCTGCTACTTATGGTGAAAAGCAATTAGGGTTGAAGGAAAATGTACTTATTCCAACAATTCTTGCCATTCAATTGGTTGGCATTCTGGGAGCATGGATGTTTGCCCGTATATCTGAGAAATTGGGTAATCTGCCTGCCCTGATGATAACAATAAGCGCCTGGACCCTAATTTGCATGAGTGCCTACTTTATTACTGATGCCATTCAGTTTTTAACAGCGGCATTCTTTATTGGCCTTGTCATGGGAGGTTCACAATCGCTGGCGCGCAGCACGTACTCAAAAATGCTCCCCGCCAACACTACCGACCACACTTCGTTCTTCAGTTTTTACGATGTCATGGAGAAGCTTGCCACAGTTGCCGGCACCTTTAGTTTTGGGGCAATCGAAGCTATTACAGGTAGCATGCGTTTTGCAGTGCTTGCCATTGCAGTATTTTTTATACTGAGCTTGTTTTTCATGTTGCTGTTATATCGGAAGACGAGGATGGAGGCTATGGTTTAAAATTAAGAGCCCCTCCGAAAAGTCTAATTCTGCATCTAAGATTCAAAGGCTCAAAGATTCACTAAGTATATATAATTCCCGAGTCCTCAGCGATATGAAATATTTTACTATAATTAAATATAGCGACACTAAGGTTACCAAGAGGTTGAATTAAAAAAGGTTGGTTTTTTAATCACGAGTACTCGGGATGCTTTCCCCACAACAATATTATATGATCCGTAAAATGCTTTGGAACTTTGGCACTTTGTTACTTTGCGGCTTGCCTTTGAATAACATGTTTATTATTTCGAACTCAGGTTATTATAAATGATAAATAATTTATGATGAAAGGATTTGATAGTATAGCCAATTTCAATTTCAACTACAACAAGAGAGTAAAATATTTTTACATCCATGTTTTGCAGATCTTCACGTGTCATACAATGCAACTACTATACTGGCAATTAGTTAACAGAATTTGAGTTCTTGATTTAAAGTAACGTGTAAAGAAATCAGTGTGAATTTTGTAACTTTTTTACAGACATGTGTAACATTTTAACAAACCAGATGCCTCATCTTTGTGGTGTGATAATTAAGTCACAAACATTAAAATAAAATTATGAAACATACAAACTTATTACCTACCGCAGCAATGCTAATGGTTATTTTGATGACTGGATGTAGTAAAGATTTGAACAATGAAGTATTAGAAAATTCTGCAGCTTTAAAAGCCGATAAATCATTGGTAGAAAAATGTGCTGAAATTCCAGGTGGTTCATTGGCAGGAGTAAATCTTGGTGTCGCAGCCGATTTTGCAATTCTATCAAAAACAGGAGTTACCGATGTTTATAAATCATCTATTACAGGAGATGTTGGTTCAAGTCCAATCACGGGAGCCGCTATACTTGTAAGATGTACAGAGGTAGCAGGAAACATATACTCTGTGGATGCCGCAGGTCCGCTTCCATGCAGAATAACAAATCCAACAAAGGTAGGTACGGCAGTGTTAAATATGCAAACCGCGTACACTGATGCCGCTGGTCGTGCTAACCCCGATTTTGTGAATTTAGGAGCTGGAAATATTGGAGGCAAAACCCTTACCCGTGGCCTGTATAAATGGTCAACTACGCTAAACATCCCAACAAATGTTACCATTTCGGGCAGTGCAACTGATGTTTGGATCTTCCAGGTTTCAGGAAAACTTAATATGAGTTCAGCTGTAAAAATTATCCTTGCAGGAGGTGCACAGGCAAAGAATATTTTCTGGGTAGTAGCCAGTGATGTTACCTTGGGAACAACCTCTCATTTCGAAGGAAATATTTTAGGACAAACAGCTATCAATCTGCAAACTGGTGCAACAATTAACGGAAGGACACTTGCACAAACGGCAGTAACCCTTCAAATGAATACTGTTGTAAAGCCATAAATAATAAAAGGAATCAAAAACCTGAAAAGAGGCGGCCCCATTTGGGTCGCCTCTTTTCAGGTTTTTGCAATAAGACAGAGCAGTTAAAAATAGTATTATTGAGTCCATTCAGAAAAGTCTATTTTACTTTGAAAAGTTTAAAGTAAATTAGACTTTTCGGAGTAGGCTCATTGTTGCAATTTCATTTCCATAGAAATCTTAAAGTAAAATATATTTACGCTTTTGCAGGTATATCTTTGTTTAGCTTTTAATTTAATTCACTCATTTTAAACCATCTAATAAAGCAAAACTCTTATTTCGAATTAACGCGTAAAGAAATTAGTGTGAATTCTGTAACTTTTTTCCAGACATCTGTAACATTTCAGCCATATAGATGCATCATCTTTATATCGTGATAATGTTATCACAATTAATGAATTTAAATATATGAATCTTAAAAACTTATTACCAACCGCAGCAATGCTAATGGTTATTTTGGTGACTGGATGTAGTAAAGATTTGGGTAATGAAGGATTAGATAATTCAGCAGCTTTAACATCCGATAATTCCCTATTAGAAAAAAAAGCTAAACTTCCCTCAACAAGTGGGACATTGGCAGGAGTAAATCTTGGTGTCGCAGCCGATTTTGCGATTCTGTCAAAAGCAGGAGTTACCGATGTATATAAATCTTCTATTACAGGAGATGTTGGCTCAAGTCCAATTACAGGAGCAGCTATACTTGTAAAATGTACTGAGGTAGTAGGAAACATATACTCTGTGGATGCCGCAGGCCCACTTCCATGCAGAATAACAGATGCAACAAAGTTAGGTACTGCAGTACTGAATATGCAAGCCGCCTATACTGATGCTGCCGGTCGTGTTAATCCCGATTTCGTGAATTTAGGAGCTGGAAATATTGGAGGCAAAACCCTTACCCGTGGCTTGTATAAATGGTCAACTTCTCTTAACATCCCAGCAAATGTTACCATTTCGGGCAGTTCGACTGATGTTTGGATCTTCCAGGTTTCAGGAAATCTTAAAATGAGTTCAGCCAAGAGAATTATCCTTGCAGGGGGTGCACAGGCAAAGAATATTTTCTGGGTAGTAGCCGGTAATGTTACCTTGGGAACAACCTCTCATTTCGAAGGAAATATTTTAGGACAAACAGCTATCAATCTGCAAACTGGTGCAACAATAAACGGAAGGACACTTGCACAAACGGCAGTAAATCTTCAAATGAGTACGGTAGTAAAGCCATAACAAATTAAAGGATTCAAAATCCTGCAAGAGGCGGTCCCCATTGGGACCGCCTCTTTTTATTTTGTCAAAACAATCACTTTAAAGGTGTGAAATTTATAACTTTTCCCCATAGTTTTGCAACTTTATACCCAGCAATAGGCCTCATCTTTGACCTGTGACAATGAAGTCACAAATTAAGACGATAACAATGAAACTAAAAAAAATGGTGCCAATCATAGCAATGCTATTGGTTGTATTAATATCGGGCTGTAATAAAGATGAAGAGACCTATACCTATCCCGAAGGAACAACATCAGAACCACTCGCCAATGCCAATGATGTTGCACGTAATAAGGCAGTCACATTTACCTTCAAAGAGGCAATGGATCCATTAACGATCAATGCTTCCACATTCACCTTAAGTAAAGGAACAACACCAGTATCCGGCAAAGTGGCATATTCCGGAACCAAAGCAACATTTACACCGTCAAGTAATCTAGACCCAGGTACGGAATATAAGGCTTCAATTACTACCGGAGCAAAAAACTTAGCAGGCATTGCTCTTGCTACTAATACAGATTGGAATTTCACAACCGCAGGTTCAGCATCAAGTCTGGCAGTTGTAAATTTAGGAAGTGCAGGCAATTACGTGATTCTGGCCAAAACAGCCATCAATAATAGTGCGACTTCTGCAATTACCGGTGATATGGGTCTAAGTCCCGCAGCCACCTCTTATGTGACAGGTTTTTCTTTGACCAACGCAACCGGATATGCAACTGCCGTACAGGTAACCGGCAAAATTTATGCAGCCGATATGGTTGCTCCAACCCCGATTAACCTCACAACGGCTGTCAATAACATGATAACAGGTTACAACGATGCAGCAGGACGACCTTCACCAGATTTTACTGAATTGGGAACTGGAAATATCGGTGGGGAAACGCTTACTCCAGGTCTCTATAAATGGACAAGTAATGTTACTGTACCATCAGATGTAACACTATCGGGAGGAGCAGATGATGTATGGATTTTCCAGATAGCTGGAAACCTAACAGCGAGTAATTCGGTAAAAGTGATACTCAAGGATGGGGCGCAGGCTAAGAACATTTTCTGGCAGGTAGCCGGTAATGTGACAATTGGAACTACCTCACACTTTGAAGGGATTATTCTGTCGATGACAAGTATTATTCTTAAAACAGGAGCATCCATGAATGGCAGAGCACTGGCTCAGACTTCAGTTGTTCTTGACAAGAATATCGTTAAGCAGCCATAAAAATAAATTAAGGAATCAAATTTATAAAGGAGGCGGCCGTAAGGTCAGCCTCTTTTGTGTTTTTATAAGTTACCTTAATGAATGGCCCAAGCTCATAGATATTATATATTCCATTTCAATTGGAAATTTTGTCGTTTACATCTCTTCAAAATACATAGAATCAAAGTGTAATTCAGACATATAATATTTAAAATCAGTGAATAATGTAACTTTATTCCCAACATGTGTAACAAACTACCCCATCAAGGCGCGCATATTTGCATTAAAAATTTTTAACAATATTTAAAAAAAAAGTATGAATTTAAACAAAGTATTTCCAGTCGCAGCAATGTTATTGATTGGATTAATGTCGGGATGTAGTAAAGAAATGGATACCCCATCTGGTATGTCTGTAGTAGAAAAATCAGCTGTTTTATCTTCCGGGATAAATACAGAAAAGTCAGCCACCGTGCCTTCAACAAGTGGAACTCTGACAGGTGCAGACTTGGGAATTGCAGGCGATTTTGTAATTCTGTCGAAAACAGGAATAACCAGTGTTTATAAATCTACCATTACCGGAGATATCGGAACAAGTCCAATCACCGGTGCCGCTATGGTAGTAAATTGTGGCGAAGTGACAGGCAATGTTTATTCAGTTGATGCTGCCGGTCCTGCATGCAAGACTACCAGTGCCACCAGGTTAGGTATTGCAGTTCTTGACATGCAAGCCGCCTACACTGACCTTGCCGGACGTGTTAACCCTGACTTCCTGAATCTGGGTGCCGGAAACATTGGAGGCAAAACCCTTACCGCAGGTTTGTACAAATGGACAACGGCCCTTGTTATCCCTACGGACATTACCATTTCTGGTTCACCAACCGATGTTTTTATTTTCCAGGTTGCAGGGACTCTTAACATGAGTTCTGCCGTTAGAATCACTTTGGCCGGAGGTGTACAGGCAAAGAATATTTACTGGCAGACTTCAGGTGCCGTCACCATTGGAACAACCAGTCATTTTGAAGGGATCGTATTGAGCCAGACAGGTATCAATATGAAGACAGGCGCAACAACTAACGGTAGAATGTTGGCTCAAACGGCTGTAACACTTCAAATGAATTCAGTTACACAGCCAGCACAATAAATTAAAGTATTCAAGGTATTCAAGATATTGAAAGAGGCGGTAGCACTAGCTCCGCCTCTTTTTATGACACAAACAATGCCTCCAATACCTGTGAATCATATCACACTCCCTTTAAAATGTGTAACAATCATAAGCCTTCAGTCCATCATCTTTTGTGAGATAATAATTCTTTCACAACTTAACATACAAACTATGGATACGAATGAAATTGAAGGAAACTGGAATGTAGAAAAAGGTAAACTAAAACAGAAATTTGCACTCTTAACTGACGATTATCAACTACGTGAAGAAATTAAGAATAAGGAAATGATGAATAGGCTCCAAATCAAGCTGGGCAAAACAAAAGAAGAATTGCATCAACTACTGGCCGACCTGTTTTTTATTTCATTTTTAAATAAAGATGCTCATTAACAAAAATTACACGCACAAAGGTGGAAAGCCTGACAATCACCCTTTTAAGTTCCTTTATTAGGGATAAAGTGCAATACTTCATTTCATTCTATAATGTCAACTATTTTGTTTTGTACAACAGTTAGTATGTGAGTGACTTATCGTGTCGTAGCTAGAGGCATTTAATTAGTTAAGAAACCGCTCTCATATAGAGGGCGGTTTCTTATTGGTAATAACTTGAGTTCGATCTAAGCAACACTCTGAAAAAAAAAGCCCATTATCCAAAAGTGAGTTTAGCAAGATTAGTTTACTTACCTTCTCACCTTAGTTCGACATAAGCAATACTTTAAAAAAGACCCATTTTCCAAAATGGATTCGGCAAAATGAGTGTCCATGCCTTAAACGAAAAGCAAACTATCAGCAAAGATCGAATAATCCCTTGTACACCCCTAATTCATTTCCGACAATCCGACAATCCGACACTTGATTATTTTTAGTTTTCAAGGTTGAGATAACTATTAAGACCCTGCCTCTCATTAAAATCAACTCCTTTCAATATTTTAAAGATAGCTCTGACATTCATATTAAGTGTGAATATTCTTTTATCCAGATCCAGTAAGCATTGACAATCAACCTTTACAGCCGATTTATTGAATGTTTTTTTATTCCTAAAGTTCCAGGGATAAACAAGAAATTAAACTTTGAGCCCACCTCAAAAGTTTATTTTACCTTATGGTACATAGAGGCCTTGGAGACTCAAAAAAACATACAATAAATAATCAATGTTTTCTGTTCTTATGGTATCTTCCTGACTTTGTGTCTAATAGAATTTTCGGAATGAGCTCAACTGTATTTTTATAAAATATGCAACTGTCGGATTGTCGGATTGTCGGAAGTGTCGGAAGTGCTGGTTTTGCTTGTACTTAAAATCTATTTCATCAATGTACTTGATTGATTTAGGCTTAGATCGAAGGTGCGTTTCTACGAAAAGCTCTCTATCAGCAAAGTAGCAAAACCCTAATGTTGTGTCAATCGTACATTAACGCATCATGAGGCAACTCGGGAAAAGGAAACATCAGGAGGGGTATTAAATTAACAAAGGGACAAGAGACAATTAGGTCAATTGACATTTTAACATTTTGACATTTTAATTCCCATTAAATCACAAAAAGCCAAAATGTCAATTGACCGAATTGTCCCTTGTCCCTTTGTCTTAAATTCAGAAATGAAATTCGTTCACAACGTCATTGCGGATGAAAGATGCGTCATATTTGCGGTTGACACGATATTATACATCAAACTTGTTCATTCAATGTACTAATTTTATCATGTTTGATATATAGCCATCATCTGGAGCTATAAATCAATGTTTCAAAAAAAACAAAAAAGCCTCAATTTCTTGAAGCTTTTGGGGATGTGCATTCTGATTCTGATTAATCAGAATAGCTATCTTATTATTGGGGAGGACAGGCAGATATTACAACTGACTGCCCCACCCCCACTAATGCTTTGTATAACAAATGATGCTCACACCCTTGAAAATCAACCCTCTTTTCATAAAGAATGATAATAAATTCAACTCAATGAATTATTATTTCTTTTTATTGGTGTAATATTTCATGGCTTCGGGCATAAATTGTTTTAACTTTCTTATTCGGGTTTCATCAGAAGGGTGAGTACTAAGAAATTCGGGTTGACTACCTCCGCCAGCTTTTGACATTCGTTCCCAGAAAGGAATTGCTTCCTGCGGGTCATAACCGGCTATGGCGGCAAATATCAATCCGAACTGATCGGCCTCTGTTTCCTGTTTTCGTGAAAATGGCAACAAACCGAATACCTGGCTTCCAACGCCGTAAGATGTCATAAACAAATCCTTTGTTTGCTGTGGCTTTTGAGATAGGGCCACATCCAATGCTGCACCTCCCAATTGCTGCACCATCCCCTGGCTCATTCTTTCATTGCCATGATTGGCAATTGCATGGGCGATCTCATGGCCCATTACTATGGCAAGCGCTGTTTCACTCTGGGTTACAGGCAATAAGCCCGTGTAAACAACTACTTTTCCACCAGGCATACACCAGGCATTCACATCTTTATTTTCAACGGTATTAAATTCCCACTTATATCCTTCCAATATCGAACTTTTTCCTTGGGTTTCATAGTACTTTGCAATTGCATTTGCAATACGGGCCCCCACACGGTCGACCATTGCAGCATTACTATTACTGGTAGGTAATGGCTTATTCTCGGATAAAAATGTTTGGTATTGAGTGGTGGCCATTAATTGCAACTGTGATTCCGGAACTAAACTCAGTTGTTTGCGACCTGTTACCGCATTTGTCGCGCATCCTCCAATAAGGCCTGCGATAAATAATGCAAATAAAATATTTTTCATAAGATGAATATTGAATGAATAAATTTATAGTTATCTGATATAACAAATATACGAATGCTTTTTCATATAGCAGTAACACAATTATTGAAATATATTACATTATTTTACTCTTTTCTCCTTTTGATTACAAATCAATAGGATTAATGATTGAACCATCCAACCGATAAACGATGAACGATTGAAGATGAACGATGAACGATTGAAGATGAACGATTAACCATCCAACCATTTAGCCAATCTTCTAATACCGCACTTTCAAAGCGATGTTTCCTAAAGATTTAAATTCACCCTGACTTGTAAATATGGCACGGCCTTTTTTTGAAATTAC
>Ga0209724_1002085_pt1 | contig 17471 bp, 15 predicted proteins | sample grotaG_FD_184143 | JGI IMG/M metagenome (GOLD analysis project Ga0209724, IMG submission 184143) | Glacier valley bacterial and archeal communities from Borup Fiord, Nunavut, Canada, to study Microbial Dark Matter (Phase II) -... | ecosystem: Environmental > Aquatic > Freshwater > Ice > Glacier ...
TTAGATTGTCATAAGTATCATAGGTGTAATCTGTCTCCTCGCCCATCGGCAGAATGCGGGTCAGCACTTTGTTGTGACTGTTGTAAGTGTAGGTGGTTGTATCGGTGTAGGGGTCGGCGACTGTGAGGACATTACCCTGTGTGTCGTAGGTGTACTTCCATATTTTGCCGCGCTGATCCTGCACCTGCTTTTTGTTGTTGCTGGTATCGTAGGTTGGGATAATGATGTTGCCGCTGTTGTCCTGAAACTGGGAGAGTTGTGCGCTCGTATAGCTAAAAGCCTGCGTGTAGCCGTTAGGATCAGTTTTGGTTGCCACTCCGCCTGCATAGCTCCACGTGCTGCGGTTGCTGAGCGCGTCCTGCTCCCAGGCGGTGCTGTCATCGGCATTGTAGGGGTCCGCTCACGAAACGGAAAATATCGTACGTTTAGGGCATTGCCCTATCTCATGAGCTTTTGAATCCAGCGCAGAAAGACGATTCTGTCAGGATAGGGTCTAAGACCTTTGGAAGAGAGTGTCAGAAAATGCAGAAACGAACCCTATTCTGACGCTTCCTGAGCCTCTTCCTGACGTCAAGATGGCGTATACCTCAACCTGACAGGCGGTCAAAGGCTTAACGTACGATTTTTTCCGTTTCGTGAGCAGACCCCGTATTCGTCTCTGGACTACCTGCCTGCCTTGCCTGAACCTTAGCTTGCCTTCCCCGGTCGCGATGCAGGAAAAGAACAGAAGGCGGAAGTGTATAAGAACTTCCCCCTGCCCTCGCGCGTGAGGGTACGCTGGTGGAAAATGTAGGCGGGGATGATTGTGTCACTCCCTTGGCTTACATTGCACGTGCCGTTCCTGCTGTCCCACCGGGTTGGAATAGGGGTTGGAGGTGTTTAAGAATCACACAGGCGTATCTGCATGCAGATCGAGATAGGCTATTTCGCCGGGCGTTAGCTTGATATCGAGCGCATAGACGTTCGCTTTGAACTCAGAACCATTCTGGCAGCCAACGAGCGCGAAAATGTCGAGAGGCTGTGCGAGCACAAAAGCCAGAGCGATCTGCGGAACAGTTTTGCCCTTCTGCTCGGCGAGCTCCTGCACACGATCCAACCGCTTAAAGTTGTCCTCATAGGCATAGCATTCGACCGCGAGCTTATCGAGATTCGACTCGAATTCAGCCAGATTTTCGCGTCGCAAGCGACCGGAAAAGAAGCCTCCCGCAAGGCTCGACCATGTGAACAGTGGTAGTTGCGTCTGCTGATAGTAAGCGCGTGCGGCCTCATTCTGCGGCCCACTGATCGAGACGCAGTTTGTCCATGGCTCTTTAACCTGCTCCGCCAGACTGAAGTTCGGACTCGAAACAGCGAAGGGCGTTAGGCTATGCTCTGACGCATATTCGTTGGCTTCCCTAATGCGGTCGTGCGTCCAGTTCGAGCCGCCGAAAGCACGTATTCGTCCGGCACGAAGATGCTCGTTGAGCGCCTCGACAATCGGTCCGACCGGCATGGCAGGATTGTCTCGGTGCAGCACGTACAGGTCGATGTAGTCGATTTCCATATAGGCAAGAGTATTGTTTAGATCGGTCGAAATACCCTCTGGTGTCACTCGCGGACCGCTGCTATCATGGTGGACGCCTTTGGCGAGTATCACCACTTTCTCACGTAGACCGCGTTCGCGCACCCAGCGTCCGAAGGCTTTTTCGCGCTCGGGACCATAGACCACTGCCGTATCGTAAGCTGTGCAGCCGAGCGCGAATGTATCGTCGAGGAGCGAAAAACCCGAATCAGAGGCGTGAGGATTGAAAGGAATCGTTCCCTGTACCAGCCGTGAGATCGGCTTATCGATCCCGGTAATCTTTCCGTATAGCATCGTCATCGTTCATCCTTCTAATCTGATTTTGTCAGGTATTTTCAGTACTTGGCGAGAAAAAGCAAACGTCTTCCAAACGGGCAATGTCTGTATACGAAGCCTAGCATAGGCAATCGCGGTCGAAGGACGCTCGGTGGAACGCCAGCCAGATCGGGGTTTTAACTCTAGGGATGAGCAATGCCCCCCCTCCTTGAACAAAAGCAAAGGAGAGAGAATACACTTCCGTTCGCTTTTGCCTGGGGCCGATGCGATGGGAGAATAGTTACGAAGGGGGAGAGAATACCAGCAGATGGAAGACGTTCGTTGAATACCGGGAGTTTTCAACTCCCGGACACGCAACAGGCGCCCGCCTGCGAGAGGAGTATTTCTAATTCTCAAGGAGGTGGCGAAGGTACTTTGCCGCGATGCTGCGTTCCTGGGGAGTTTTACTATTCTGTTGTGCCTGTTGAGCCAATCGGCGCGCTATTTGTGGATACCCGCCTGCTTCCAGATCGAGTGCTGCGGCGAGAAGCGGAGCAGGGGCATCGAGGATCTGGCGTAAAGCTCGCGCCTGATACTGTAAACACCGAAAGTAGTCGCCATTACGCCCCATCATTGCTGCCAGGCGACGCAGTGTGTCGATATCTTCCGGGTAGCGCTCGAGTTTCGTCGTCAAGTCGGATTCCTCCTGCAGCGCAGCCTGAACGAGAGTGGCTTGTTTTAGCCAGCGTACGGCATCCTCCTTTTTACCTTCCCTGACCATGCAGAGATGAAGCGTCCGAAGTATCAGAATGTCCTGTGGATTGTTCTGCAGACCTTTTAGCAGCAGCGGCGATGCGGCGGGATCGTTATGAGACGCAAGCGCCAGTCCCAGTGCTCCACTCGCCCGAAGGTCATCGGGATGGCGATACAGTACCTTCCGCGCCAGCTCCTCAGCGGCAGGATACTGTGCGGCTCGTGCCAGATAATCGGCAAAATCGGCCTGTATCCCCGCATCCGTCGGCGCCAGCTGCAGTGCTGTTTCATACGAGGCGCGCGCCTCGCTTTTGTTTGCCTGTTTGAGAATCTGCGCCTGAAGAAACCAGTATTTGCTCTCTTTTGGGCGTAAACGCACCGCTGCCGCCGCCGATTTTTCGGCTTCGAGCACATCGCTGATTCGCTGCTGAGCAATTGAGAGCAATGCCCAGCACTCGGCATTTTCGGGAAACTTGCGAGTCGCGTCCTTCAACAGGGCGGCCGCTGGAGCGAAAGTCCGCGTCGTCAGGTAGAACCGCCCCAGCATCAAAAATGCCTCGGGGTTTTCCGGGTGCGTGTCATAAAACTGCTTTACTGCCTGATAAGCCTTGCGTGAGTGCCCGAGCGCCATTTCCGCCTCTGCGAGCGCATTCCGCGTACGGGAATTATCCAGGTTCAGCGAGACCGATCGCTCTAGCGCCGTGATCGCCTCCTCGCCCCGATGGGCTTCCTGCAAACGCAGACCCAGATAGTAATATAGCGCTGGATTTTCGGGCATCTGCGTCTGGAGCGACTGCAGCTTTTCCAGGGAACTGTCTTTGCAGCGCCATTCTTGATAAGCAGGGTGGTAAGGCAGAGCGATCCATATGACAGCGAAAGTCGTGCCGACCAGGGTGACAAGGAGTCCTTTCTTGACTGCCACCTTACTCATCATTTCTGTGCTGCGTTTCCCTGTGCCGACTCGCGTGACGCCTGATCATAAAGTGCAGCAGCGGGAACGTCAGGATGGTCTTTTTTCAACTCTTCCATACGCTTTGTAATCGCCGCTTCGCGTGCGATCGCTTCTGCGGAGGGTTTGGGAATATTCGGCGGCTCTTCTTTTACGCAGCCCGTGAGGAAGACCGTGATAATGCAGCAAGCGAAGAAAACGCTGCTGGCGAAACCGGATGTTCGTTTGAGTGGTGGCATGAAAGAACTCCAAAATACCGCTGTCCCGGTTCCAAATAGTTGAGTCAAATGAGACAGCGGTCGGGTCGTAATGCAAATCAGTGATTCAGCGCTTGGCAAAGCAGCAACAGGCAGCGCCTCTGACAATGTGCGAGATAGGACCCCGCCTGCTGCGCCCCCGCAAACGAAACGGCTCAGTTGTGGACTTCGAAGTCGAAGAGCGAGTATCCCCACGTCGTGCCGCGCTGCGTCCCGTAGATACGAACATAACGTGTACTGGTCGCAGGGAACGTCAGATTTTGCGTGCCCCCTCCACCATTCGTTGTCGACCAGACGTCGGTCCAGGCGTTGGCGTCGTTCGAAACCTGAATCTTAAATGCGCTGGCGTAAGCCGCTTCCCAATTGAGAACCACCCTGCTTACGGATTTAGCCGACCCCAGATCGACGTATATCCACTGGGGATCGACTCCCAGAACGCTCGACCAGCGGGTGTTCAAGTTTCCATCTACCGCTTTGGAGGCATCTTTGTCGGAGCCTTCAATCGAAGAAGAGAACGCTGGCTGACTGAGCGCCAGGTTGACGTTCGCAGCAGCTGCCAGTGTCGTCTCGTTCGCCTCATTGCTGTACGCCGACGCTTGCGGGCGTGACGCTGGTCCCGAGCAGCTGCCAGTGTCGTCTCGTTCGCCTCATTGCTGTAGCTCGAGGCGCCAGCGCTGTTGCTGGCACGTACACGATAGTAGTACTGTGTGCTCGCGAGCAGACCGATGTCGGAGTAGCCGGTGACATTCGCGCTCACTGTTGCGATCTGCGCATAGGTTCCGCCCGAACCGATTTTTCGCTCAACCAAAAAACCCGTTTCGTTTGTAGCATTATCGCTCCATCGCAGGTCGATCCGACTGCTGGAGGCTGCCACTGCTGAGAGGTTGGAGGGCGCGGAAGGGATTACAGTGCTTACCGGCGGGTTTGCCGTAATGTCAGAGGGCACACGAGAGCAGAAGTTGAAGGACTGCCAGTCGCTCGTCACCCACTTTGCTCGCATCGATCCAATACCGCTGTTGGCCGACCAGTCGGGGAGCCACCCTGTCGTGGTGTCGAGCCACCAGTCCGCACCCATCTGTAGAAGGTTTTTACACTGAGCGCGGTCGTCAGTGCCCGCAGTGTTATCAAGGATCAGCCGGGCTTCACAGGTCGTATATACGCCGATGACATTGTCGACGTCCACTGTCGCCCGCCCTCCCGAAGGCCAGAAATGGTAATTGTGGTTCGACCAGTTCCCCACACCGACGATGAATGACAGTCCTCCCCCATTGTTGGATTCGTCCCGCGCCCTGGCATCCATTGATGCATTGTTTGCGAAATCCTCCACGAACGCGGCGCCCTCGGGATTCGTCGACGATTGAACCGTGACCCACTCACCGCTCGACATAAGCAGTTTTGTCGTCAGTCCGCGTATCTGGCACCGGGTGTTCGCCGCCGTGCTTCCCTCGCGTGGGATGTACACTTGGCCCCACGAGGTAATAGCTCGAAACCACTCACCTTTCCAGTTTTTCGCGGGCACAGTGATCGGCTGCGGGGAAGCTGTCCCGCTCCCCCAGCTCATGGCTTCGGTGCCGTGAAGAGCGGCATCGGGCGGCAAGGTCATATCATTGATGATTGTCTGCGCATCCTGCGCAAGAGCCGCAGGCTTCGTGCAGAATGTCATCCCGATCAGAGCGGCAAGCAAAGCGGCAGAGAAAAAACACCTTCTCGTTGACTTGAACATACTTGTCTTCCTTTCCGAAACGGAAGCAAAAGGGGGTCTGGCAGTTCGAGCGGTATGTCTCGATGCGCTAAAAAACGAGGCTCTACAAACAGAAGACCAGTAGTTTGTAATCGGATGCCGATCGGTCGTACCCTCTGGATTCCTCCCTTCCCCATGTAAAATCTATTGAACCTCTTGCATACGTTACGGTGGTTGAGAAATAATTGAAAACCACCGTCTGCGTGACAATGCATGGCAGTCGTCCTACGGACGAAAATGCCTCTTGACGATAGTCAGTAGCGAACCGTATTTCGTCCGTAGGACGACTGGCGGAACGCTATCAAGGCAGTGGCTTTTAGTTCCTAGCATCCTTTATGCAGGAATCAATGTCCGAATGTACACGGTGGAACTACAGACTTCTGCTGTCTCTTTGTTGCGAAAAATCGGGGTCGACGCGACAGCAGACCACCAATGTTGCGGTCAGGGTTGCACCCATCGCCTTCAGGAGCAGATACTCCCTACATAAGTCTTGCGATGAGATGGTCCTGCTGGCGTAATCTGAACGGATGCTCAGAATGTACAGCCTTTCGAATGTGCTCTTTGTCAGGGCTTCTGATCCTGCGCGCGGTCGTACTGAGCGTACCACCCGTCTGTCGCCAGAACGTTCTGCCACTTGGCATGACCATCGGTGAAGATATAGTTGTTGCCCTGAGTATGTCTGGCGCAGGGGCGAGGGTCGGCGCCTGCCGCCAGATAATAGACACCTCCGCCATTCTGCAGTCGTCCGGGGCAATCTCTGTCGAGACGTGTGCGGTTCATGGTGCTGGGCAGGTAGACGCCATCATCGTTGCCATCGCCGAAGCCGATCGGGTCTTTGGAGCCGTTATCGCCCGCCAGATAGGTGCTCGCCGGAAAGTTGATCGCGGCGAGCGCGACGGAAGGACTGTTCCAGCCAAACACGATGCGGCTGTTTCCGCCATAGCTCATGCCTAGGGGTTTCTCCCATCCATTGCCGTAGGTGGCTGGGGCTACGATCGTCTTGTCCGCATTGAAGTTGATTTTCGCTTCCGTATCTTCCGGGCACGTGAAGACGCTCGAACCCGCACTCGCCCCCCCGCCATTCTTGATGTAAGGATAGACTTTGAGCGGCCAGCCTACGAAGCCGTCGTATATCCGGGCATCGGGAGCGGTGATCTTCTCGGTGCCGACCCAGTTACCGCCGACGAGGGGATCGCCCTTGGGAAAAGATTCGTCATAGTCCTGCGCGTACATCGTGAAGGCGAGTCCGATCTGCTTCTGATTCGAGAGACAGGCGGCAGAACGTGCCTTCGCGCGTGCCTGCGCGAAAACAGGGAAAAGAATGGCAGCGAGAATCGCAATAATTGCGATTACAACGAGCAGCTCGATCAGCGTAAATCCTGACGATTTACCCGGCTTGAAACCAGAACGACTTTTCATAAACCTTCTCCTTCGATGTGTATGAACCAATGGTGATGAATGCACTAGGATGCAGTGAGGAAAAATGAATTCGTTTCTCCAGACCCGAATTCACTTCCGCGAATGCGAAAGTTCATCCGTCGGCGGTGGATTTTCGTGAAACAAAGTGAGACGTGACAATGGCTTTTTGCCGTCCCAACGCCGGGTTCTCGATACGCGCTTCCAGGAAATCCAGAGCCGTATCGCACAGCTGCCCGATCGAGTAAGAAACCGAACTCAAGGGACATTCCAGATATTGAACGTTGATGCTGTCATCACACCCGACAAGACCGACATCTTCGGGGACGCGCAGACCATTTTCCATGAGGGCGCGATAGCAGCCAATAGCGATTTCATCGTTGAAACAAAAAAGCGCCGTCTTCTCTATTCTCTTCCCGAACGGTCGATCTGCGAGAAACTCAAGTAAGGTAGAATACGCCATCTCGCGAGTCGGACTGGCGGTGAGCAGATATTCGGGCTCGAGCCCTGCGCGGTTCATGCCCTCGAAATAGGCATCCCGACGTGGTTCGCCGACCCGGTTCCCCCAGGCGCTAACTACGTACAGAATTCGCGTATATCCCTGAGCCACTAAATGCCGCATCGCCTGCTGTGCGCCTACGAAAAGGTCGAGTTCGACATGGTCGGTAATTTCCGCAGAGTACGTTCCCATGCTGACGATCGGCAAAAGCTTAGGGCTGGCTTCGACTAGCGCCTTCACATGATTAGGATAATCCAGCGTAATCAATCCGTCCAGGGGCCAGTCCAGCAGTTTAGCGGCGCATTCCGGCTCACGGAAACGCTGTACCAGCATTTGATAACCCCGATTTTGCAAATGGTTATCCACATGGTGGATTACGCTAGTATTGTAGGAGTGGAAAAAATCGCCGATTCCAAGCCCAATCAAGCCCGTCTTGCCTGTTGCGAGTGCGCGCGCCGCGTGATTCGGACGATATCCCAGTTTTTTTGCTTCTTTTTCAACACGTTCCCGTGTCGTATCCGATATGAAGGAGTCTAATCGTCGGTTCAGAACTTTGGAAACCGTGGAATGCGACAGATCGAGATTTCGCGCAATGTCACGAATTGTTATTCTCATGCGACCTCTTAAAGCTTAGTACAGCGTGTTCGGTGCGGCGTGTTCATACTGTAACACGCTTTTTCGTGATTGTCAAGAGCAGCGTAGATTTTTGTTAGTATTTGTCAAAAATATCCTCACCTGTACGAAGTGCATTGTTGTGAAGACACTCGATTGGAGCGAATAGTAGCAGCCTTGCACCGAACTCGATCATAGCCACTTGCGACCGAACTTCCTCAGCAAGGCGCCCTGCGAGTTTACGACATCGATATTTTCGACCATGCCTGCGCTCTACAATCGATTCACATCGACGCCCTCATTGCCCTGGAAATAGCAATTGTCAGGTCCGTGCTAGTAAATCTTCACGGTAGTAGACTTACACGACGAGTTCGGGTATCTTCTTCGCATTAACCGCTGCGAGGAGACGCTCATGCCCGCTAAAAAGTATCATGTCGCTCTGTCGGAAGAGCAACGTCACGAACTTGAAGTCATCGCCCGATCAAATAGACGCTCGCTGCGCGAGCGCGACCGAGCCAAGATTCTGCTCCTCGCCGACACCCATCAAGAACAAGGTGCTTGTAAGGATGAGGTCATCGCCGCTCAAGTCGGCGTCTGCTCGCTCACCGTTCAGCAAGCCCGACAGCGCTTCGCCTTGGGCGAGGTCAAAAGCGCCGTCTTTCGTAAAGAGCAGACTCATCGCAAAGCCCGCAAACTTGACGGCGACGCCGAAGCCTTCTTAATCGAGACCGTTTGTGGCGCGCCTCCGGAGGGACGCATACGCTGGAGCCTGCACCTGCTGGCCGACAAAGTCGTCCAAGCGGGCTATAGTGATGGCGTGAGCTATGAAACCGTCCGGCAAACGCTCAAAAAAATGAACTGAAACCCTGGCTAAAGCAATGCTAATGCATTCCCCCCAAGGAAAACGCGGACTTCGTCTGCGCTAGGGAAGACGTCCTGGATGTCTATCGACGCCCGCTGGATCCCAAGCGTCCGCTCGTTTGCCTGGACGAAGGGAGCAAGCAACTGCTCTCGACAGTCGCGTGCCTCTGCCGATGCAGCCGACTACGGCCGGTCAGTCGGGCCATGCCGTGCGAGAAGATTACGAATATGTGCGCGAAGGCACCTGCAGCTTCTTCATGGTCTTTGCTCCATTGCTCGCTTGGCGGCATGTGGTCGTTACCCAGCGTCGAACGGCCAAGGACTTCGCCGGGGTGATCCACGATCTGGTGGACGTCCAGTTTGCAGATGCGGAGCGGATTGTGTTGGTGATGGACAATCTCAACACCCACACGCCGGCGAGTTTATACGAAGCGTTTCCGCCAGCCGAAGCCAAGCGTCTGGCAGATAAGCTTGAGATCCACTACACTCCCAAGCATGGCAGTTGTGCGTGGCACACTTGTGGCTGGACATGGCCGAGATTGAGTTGTCGGTGCTCGGTCGGCAGTGCTTGAACCGGCATTTGCCAGATGTGGAAACACTCCGGAGCGAAGTCACGGCCTGGGAAGCGGCTCGCAACACGGCAGAACTGACGGTTCACTGGCAATTCACGACCGAACAGGCACGGATTAAGCTCCATAAGCTCTATCCAAGCTTACTACCTTGAAGAGGTACTAGTGGGTCAGTTGGGTTGTTCATCGGTATAAACAGTTTTCACGGGTATACTGGGCTATCCTTAACTGCTCGGAGCCGCCCATGTCCCGTCGTAAGAAATCTCCGCTGCGTGAGTTGACTGCCTGTGAGCAGCAGATGCTTGGACAACTCAGCCGCTCGCACTCCGCTCCTGCGGTGCAGGTCACCCGTGCCAAGATACTGCTTCTGGTGGCTGAGGGAGCTGACTATCAAGACGCAGCCCAATCGGTCGGTCGCCGTTCTATTGAAGCGGTGTCCACTCTGGTAGCGCGCTTCAACCAGGAAGGGTTGCAAGCCGTGCAACCGCGTCATGGCGGTGGCCAGAAGAAAGTCTACGACAAGACCGCCCAAGAACGCATCCGCCAAGAGTTTTCCCGCACGCCGCTTCCTGAAACGGATGGAACAGCCACCTGGTCGCTGTCTACTTTGCAGAAAGTGCTGCGTCAGGCTCCTGACGGATTGCCCAAAGTGTCTACCTATACCATCTGGCAGGTGTTGCGCGAGGCGCGCAACAGTCCGCAGCAAAGCCGTACCTGGTGTGAAACGGGAACCGTGCAGCGCAAGCGCAAGGACGGCATCGTCACGGTCATAGACCCCGACACCGAAGCGAAAAAAAGTTAATCGAAGACGCCTACCGCTTCGGCGAACAACTCGGATTGTCAGTGTGGTGCACAAATCAGGCAGGCCCGTTCCAGACGATCCCCTGTGCGGGAGCGAGTTGGCAGCCACAGGGAAAGCCCGCTTGCCAGCCGCACGAGTATCTGCGCAACGGCACGGCAAAAATCCTAACGCTCTTTCATCCTGCGGACGGGCAGGTGCGTATTGCGGGCGTAACTTCCTGCACCAACGCGGTGCTGCATGGCTGGCTCAAGCAAGAGTTGACCGCTATTTTGCAAACCTTGCCCGCTCCTGCAACCCACGACACCCGCGACGCGGCTGAACTGCGTGGTTTATGGGAACGCTGGCAAGAAGGCCTGAGCGTCAAAGCGACCCTGCTTACGCACCTGCCGCCGCTACGGATGCTGCTGGTGCTGGACAACTTGGCGGGGCACACCACGCCTGCGTTCGTTTGCTGGCTGTTTGCGCAGGGGATCATGCCCCTCTACACGCCGTTGGGTGGCTCCTGGCTCAACATGGCCGAAAGCATCCAGCGTATCTTGAAGCGACGCGCGATCAATGGACAGCAGCCCACCGAAACTGAGCAGATCATCGCCTGGTTTGAGGCTGTAGCCGCGCACTGGAACCGCGATCCCACGCCCTTTGTGTGGGGTGGCAAACGGCAGGAACGGCGGCAACGCCAGCGAGAAAGACGGCACAAGGTCGGTGGTTCTGCCGCTTTTACCTGCCGACCGATTAGCAGGCAGGCAAAGATGCGTTATGCCGATGTGCAATGCAACTGACCCACTAGTGCCACGACTCGAAGCGTGTCTCGACGGGTACGCGTATAGTCCGGTGCGAGAGGAGCAAACATTTCCTGAATCGTGTGCCGCCGCCCATCCTGAACTCGTATGCACGCGAATAACGCAGCGCCAGGATCGAACTGTCCTATTTTGCAGGCCGACCGAGAACGTAAGGCGGTCCATAGGCCTTACGGCGCGCATCTCTCCGACATCCAGATGCCAGTCGTCGCCATGGTAGTCACAGACCTGCGCTTCTCCCTGCCTGGTAACAGAGCCTTTCCCGTCCGACGAGGCAAACTGGGCTTGCACTGGGAGGCGGATCAGCTAGAGCTGAGAGAGGGGTCTGACAATCATCGGAACGAAAACGTACGCTAAGACTTCGACGCGGTCTCAGAGCGGTTCTCAGAAACTTAACTTCTAGTCAATAAATGAGAATTTGATTTGTGAGAAGGGTTTTCGAGAGGGAAAACAGGCGAATATCGCGCAGGTTGAACGATCCCTCCAATTTCTCGTAAAACGTCCGTTTTGTGATAGACGATGAGATTGAAAACTCCCTTAGCGTACGTTTTCGTTCCGATGATTGTCAGACCCCTGAAAACTACCACCAGCTCCGCCGGGCCGTTTCCTTCGCCAGCTTCGGCAAACTGCGCTTCAAGACCGAGTATGAGCAGGAACTTTGGTCGGAATGCAGTCGCCTGATCGCCAACTGTATCATTTTTTACAACGCCTCGATCCTCTCTCGCTTCCTGGAGCACCAGGAAAGGAACGGTGATACACAAGGCGCGGACGCTACCAAAAAGGTATCTCCCATCGCCTGGCAGAACACCAATCTTCATGGGCGGTATGAGTTCCACAAGCAGCCTGACCTGCTCAATGTGGAGGCGATCATTCAGGGATTGCTACAGAGACCCGCAAATCGCACTATCGTGCGCCCGGCTTAATGCCCCAACTATACCTTTCCGGTGCGATGGGCAAAAACCCCCAATTTCGGGTAGACTTGTGCTAGTCTCGAAGGGACGAGTAGGCGCGCGGTGAAATGATGAAGGACGTACAAAACACGGCGACTCTGACGAGGACAATGTCCGTGGCATCTCATGAACGTTAACGCGGATATAACCCTACACACGACAGATCGGCGTCAACTCAACGCTTGGTAGCAGGAATTTTGCGGGCGGAGAAGAAATTATGCGACATCCCAACTGAGGATTATTCTTACGCTTAAAACTACCTCAATGCTGGAAGACCCACGATAATCATAATGACAGCGAACCGCCAGGAAACCGAGATCGCCCGCCTGCAAGAAGAAAATAGCCACCTGCGGGGTCTCCTTGCCGGACGTGAGCAGACCCAGGAGGTTCTCGCCACCGAACGCAAGGTCGCAGTGCAGACGCGCGAACTTGTCGATAACCGCGAGAGGTTGGAACAGCAGGCCCGCCTCTTCGATACCCTCCTCTCCTCGATTGTGGATTTTGCCTACACCTTCGACCGTGCGGGTTGCTTTACCTACGTCAACCAGGCGCTCCTTGACCTGTGGCAGATACCGCTTGCAGACGCGCTTGGAAAGAGCTTCTTTGACCTCCCCTATCCCCACGATCTTGCCGCAAGGCTCCAACAGCAGATAGAAACGGTTTTCACGACCGGACAGATCTTGCGCGATGAAACGCCCTATACCGGCGCGACAGGAACCACCCGCTACTATGAGTATATCTTGGTTCCGATCTTCGCCCCCTACGGTCAGGTTGAAATCGTGGCAGGCTCTACGCGCGACATAACGCAACGGGTTCAAGCCCAGGCGGAGAACGAAGCCCTCCTTAAAACGCTCGCCGTGGAGCGTACCTGGCTTACCGACATGTTTATGCAAGCCCCCGCCTTTATTACCGTGCTGCGCGGCCCGCAGCATATCTTTGAGATGGCAAACCCGCCCTACTGTCAGCTGGTCGGACAGCGTGACCTGATCGGCAAGACCGTGCGCGAAGCCTTTCCTGATGTGGAAGGGCAGGGCTTCTTTGAGATTTTGGATGCGGTCTACCAAACAAAACAGCCCTTTATCGGCAAGGACATGCATATCCTCTTTCAAGCCGAGGCCGACCTACCCCCGCAGGAATACTATGTTGAGTTTGTGTTCCAGCCTCTCATCGAAGCCGATGGCTCAGTATCGGGCATCTTCGCGCATGGGGTGGATTTGACCGAGCGCAAGCGGGCCGAGGAAGCGTTGCGCGAAAGCGGCGAACGCTTCCGCTTTATGGCGGAGTCCATGCCGCAGAAAATCTTCACGGCGAAACCCAATGGGGAAGTGGACTACTTCAATGCGCAGTGGACAGCGTTTACCGGCCTGTCCTTCGAGCAGATCAAAGACTGGGGCTGGACCCAGTTTATTCACCCGGACGATGTTGCGGAAAATGTTCGGCGATGGCAGCGCTCGATTGACACCGGCGATCCCTTCGAGTTCGCGCATCGGTTCCGCCGTGCGGATGGGGAGTATCACTGGCATCTGAGCCGCGCCCATGCCCTGCGCGATGCCGAAGGCAAGGTCATACTATGGATCGGCTCCAACACCGACATAGACGACCAGAAACGGGTTGAAGAGAAACTGAGAGAGCGGCAGGAACACATCGAAGAATTGAATGTACGGCTGCAACGGGCGATGACCGAAACTCATCACCGTGTTAAGAACAATTTGCAGCATATCTCTGCCCTCATTGAGATGCAAAAGTCTACCGATCAGGGTATGGTTCCAATGTCAGAACTGGCGCGCCTGGGAACCAGTGTGCGCGCCCTCGCAGTAATTCACGACATCTTGACCCAGGAGGCCAAAGCAGGCTCAGAGCAAGAGACCCTTTCGGCAAAGACGCTGCTTGAAAACCTCTTAGCCCTGTTACAGCAAACGGTAGGCGCAAACCGTTTCGCTTTTACCTGTGAGGACGCGCAACTTGTCGGAAGGCAGGCGACTTCGCTTGCCCTCGTGACCAACGAACTTGTGTCCAACGCGCTAAAACATGGCAAGCAAAGTACCAATATCTGCTTTAGGGTCAATAACCACAAAGCGACGCTAGAAGTTTGCGATGACGGCCCCGGTTTCCCCGATGGCTTTGACGCTGAGACAGAAGCCCATACAGGCTTAGAACTTGTGGAGCAGGTCATCAGGTGGGATTTACAGGGAACGTCCACTTACGAAAACCGCGCAGAGGGAGGCGCACGCATTACCGTGTCCTTTCCTATCGTGCACTACTAGAAGGGCTACGAGGCCCGCAGGATATAACGTATGCAACATATTTTATTTTCCGATATACACGAGCAGAAGCCTGGAACTAGCGTCGAGGTGTACTTCAAGCTGGAAACTCCCGCTCTTACTGGCAAACGTGTTGTTGTCGTCGAGGATGAAGGCATTACGCAGATGCAACTAAACCGCATGCTGACGCGGGAGGGCATGGACGTGGTAGCCACAGCCAGGAGCGGGCCGGAAGGGGTGCAAGTTGTCCGAGAAGCGCACCCCGACCTGGTGCTGATGGATATACGAATGCCGGGTGGGTTCGACGGCCTGGAAGCCGCGCGGCGCATTCTGGCACAGCAAAGTGTCTGCATTGTAATGCTCACCGCTTTTTCCAATGCAGAATATAAGGAGCAGGCGCGACAAATCGGTGCTTGCGGCTACGTTGTCAAGCCTATCGACCGCGAAACGCTCTTGCCTCAATTGGAAGCAGCACTAAAGTCTTTCACCCCTCAATAGTATTTATCGTTTAAATAACCGTCTCCGAAATGTTCGATTCTACGACGCCCACAAGCAAAGCAAATTTAGCCCCGAAAAGGGCTAAATTTTGTGTTTCAAAAGCCGTCGGCTATTATTGCCCAACCCCCAATAATGTAGTTTTAGACTAACAGCGTCTCAATTTCATCTTGTAATGACTTGCTCCAGAAGGTAGGGTCTGCATACCGAGCGACCAGCGCAGCCATGTCGACCGTGGAGGTATCGGCACGAAAGTCCATCGCTCCAAACAGATTGATATGCCGCCAGGCCACGGGAGAGGTCTCCCGCAGAATAGCGATCGCCGCCTGGTCATTCGCCGCCAGTTTTTGTTCGTATACTCCGGAGAGCAACAGGCTGTTGTAGTAGATAATCGCATTGGTCATCAAGCGAGAGCACTCATTCCAGATTTGCTGCTCCGCTTCCGTCTTGACGCGGAACTTTCCCCCATTCACGAAAGCCACCGCCCGACGCAAACGGTGATAGGCTTCGCCGCGATTAAGGGCTTTCTGCACCCCCTGGCGCAATTCAACATCATCAATGAGTTCCAGGATATAGAGCGTCCGACAGATATTCTCCAGCTCCCACAGCGCTTTCTTGGTCTGATTCTGGCGCTCGTAGCTGGCGAGTTTGCGTACAATAGTGGCCTGGGTCACTTCTTTCTGTGCTAACGATGCCAGGATACGCTGGATGTTGGGCCATTCGCGCTCGATCAGCTCCACGTACGCCTGGCGTGCCGGTTTTATGAGCCCCTCGCCGTACTGGTTCGGGTGCTGAAATCCGACCAACCCGTCGATTTTCTTGTGAAGGTCCTTGTAGCGCGGAGCGAAGCGATAGCCAAAGACGTGTAGCAGAAAGAAGTTGACCTGATTGGTGCCATGGGTGTCGGTCGAATGTTGTTCGGGCTTAATGTCGGAGGTATTATTGTAAAGCAGGTCGAAGACGAAATGGCTCTCATGCTCATGGGTGCCAATGATCCTGGCGTTAATTGGAACGTGATTGGCGACCAGGGTGTAACTGGTCACGCCTTTGTGGAGACCGAAATATTTGGGCGAGTAGCGGGCATTAACGGTATCGATCTGGGTTTCCATCCGTTGCCCATCGCTGCTGGAGTGGAGGACCTCGTCGATATCGAAGAGCGGAAATATTGGGAGCCCGGCAATCGCGTTACTAATGAGGTCGTTGGCCGCATGCAGGGTTTCGGGCCGTAGATAATTGCGCGCCGTGCTCAGCAGGGAGGGATAGTTCAGGCCCGATACCTCCGCCATCTTCCAAAGCCCCATATTGGTACCCAACGCCACGAGGCACGCCAGAAGGTCGCGCGGGGCGGGTTCGTGTTTGACGAAACGGTCCAGCAAGTGAGTAAAGGCGCTCAAAAAGCCGGTCTTCTCGGTCACGAACCACAAGAGATCGGCAATGCTAATGCCGGGCAATTGCCTCCAGCCAGTTTGTGAAGATTGGAAATGCCATAATTCATGAGCAAAAATGCCGATCCGCCAACATGGCGCTGGGAACGTCACTATAAACTTTTGAAAACTGCACTTTATATCGGTGGACCAACACTCTTTTTCGTATTGTCTTCCATTCGGTCGATCGACAACGGCTTAATTTTACTCGCAGTTTTGATGACATTCAATACTACGAGTATGTTACTATTGTTGTTATTGGGGTGCAGACGAGACAAGGAGATGAAAAAGCGGATCGCTTCACCCGTGCCGAAGGATATTGCCTTTTTCATTGAGGAATTGAGAGAGAGTCAGGCTGGAAGAACCAAGTATGACAGTGTACAATCACAGCATAGCTTGATGAAGCAAAGCAGGATCAAATGGGCACTGGCGAGGGCATTGGTGGCAGCTCAGATAAACGACATCGCTTTGATCCGCCGAACACACCGACACTTTCTCAACAAAGCTTTGCTCAACTCTACTACCACTCCTGATCTCGTTCGCGCGATACTCACCGCTTGGGAACGCGCAGGCGATAGGGAAGCGATTCCTTTCGTAGCGAAACTGGCAGAGGGAGAAGCGATCGCGGCAACGAACTCCTATGTCCGTGAGCAGGCGCAGGAATGTCTGCTCGTCCTGCGGGAACGTGCCGCACAGAAGCAGAATACAGGCACTTTGCTGCGCGCTTCCTCGCCCGCTCATTCTCCGTACGAACTGCTGCGTGCGGCGGACAGCACACGCTCTAATCCCGAAGCAGACGCGCAGTTGCTGCGCCCTGCGCTCGGGCAGGAAGAGACATCAGCTCTGTAGCGTACTGAACACATTATAATGGCGACAGCGAGTTGCAACTGCTCGGACACGCTATACAACAGCGGTATCGGTAGGCTTATATCTCGTAAACCGGCGAAGGCAGGAACCCACTGGTGCGTTTACTGCAATGACAGCCCGCATAAGAAGATCGATCCATTCAGTTTGTGTCCTTTGGAAGCAATAATTGTAGCAATTTTGCAAACACAGTGATGGGAGCAGAGCGAGCGGACAACCAGGTGACGGTCACCGATGCTAGCAACAAAACAAGCGTGTCTTCACATGGGAAACACTTTCGTGTCGTTGGGCCAAACCCCCCGAAGCTGTCACCGAGGGCAATCTGGCAGCACAAAAAAGTCAAATTTGGCTGTATCCTGACGACGTGTCGGAGAATATCCCTTCTCTGACACGTCACGAGTGAGG